>Ga0194115_10008387_pt1 | contig 10011 bp, 4 predicted proteins | sample TA2MahsurfametaG_3_FD_148656 | JGI IMG/M metagenome (GOLD analysis project Ga0194115, IMG submission 148656) | Freshwater microbial communities from Lake Tanganyika, Tanzania - TA2015002 Mahale S4 surface | ecosystem: Environmental > Aquatic > Freshwater > Lake | place: Tanzania: Lake Tanganyika... | reverse complement strand
CAACATATTTATATATCTTATCTTATTTTGATTAGATATTTTAATCATGGTTTATTAACCAAAGAATTATAAATAAATTTTAAATATCTTTCTTTGATGCAAGAGACAATCTTATTAGGTCTTGTTACATTAGTCGCTATCTTGGCTTTATGCTTTCGGTTCAAAAGAAAATCAATCGAAAAATAAAATGATCAGTAAAGTAAGCAAGATAAAACTATGGATCCAATATAAAAAAAAAATAAATAGAAACAATCAACGGACAAATTAGTAAAAAGTGAAGCTGCAGAAAAAATATAGAAGAAAAAGAAAAATAAGAAAAAAATATCGTAGGAGCAAATTGATGGTTTAGGAATCAAATAGTTAGAATAAAAATACCCAGAAATTTATTATGGCTGTTTGAGTCTAAAATTATTAAATTCAATCGTAATTATCGATACTGTATCTCTCAGAAATTCTAAGCTGCTTTTTTCAACATCGAAAAATTAACTCGTTCTTTACGATTTGAAAAAGTGGAAAAAATCTTGTGTATGTTAATAAAGATATCACGTCTCTCTAGAGAATAACACTGCAAGCGCAATATATATAGGATTAAAATATTACTACGTGGCGTTGAAATTCGATAAGACAGTATGTTACTATGAATTCAAAGGAGGTTAAAACGGTGTGTACTTTAAATAGGTAAAAAAGTTCAGTAGAAATTTATACAAAACTGATTTAAATAGTCTTTGGGTGAACGAACAGTAAACTTTTATTGTGGGAACAGGCAGCTAAAACGATACCCAAATCTACGTTTGGTCCATGAATGGATAAAAGTTAAACCAAATAAATACATGTCAAATAGAACAATATTAGAGTCATTACGGGCTGGATAAGGTAATTATAAGAGGTTGGACTACTTCAATCAAGAAATATACTATCGTTTCGGATAAAGCAAATAACTTTTCAAAGATGTAGCCGAATGTCTCTTTGAATCATGCAGAAAAGGCACAATGTTCATCGATAGACAACATGGGTCTATACGCAGTAACGGTTAGTGGCAGTGCAGGCGACAATGAGCTAATAAAGATATGGAAAGTCAACTAAGAAAACAGTACAAACTAAAAAACCATCGATGCTTTTAAGTTAGACATTGAGAACATAACTCACTGCTGCATCCATACCTTAAAAGATGAAAATTCTAGACTCAAAACTATCGTAGCTTTGGCCAACAATCAAAAAATAGTTTTGACTGATAGGAATTTGAAAATGATTGATGAGATAATAGGTGTTAGTTTAGTAGGGTTATACATGACTGGCACAATGAAAAATATAGTCCTCGGGACACATTTAAGGAATGGCAAATTTATCATATGGAATATTAAGAGTATGATTGATAAGATCGAAGAGTTTACAATTTGATAGCTTGATATTATGATATAAGAATTCGATTTGTAAAATACTGCTTATAATAATTATCGAATTAAATTAACAGCCTAAACCATGGGAAACTGTACCTAAACCGATAGCCACAATAACAATCACTTTGAAGACCAAATCAAAGATACAAACTTCAACCCTTTCTATCAACCTAACCTGACATGCTACTAAAACGACACCCTATCGAAATATTAATTCATATCCAACTATTCAGACCTGTTTTTAGGTCGTGCTTCAGTCTTGAAAGATAAATCAGACGGCAATCTCTACATCCTGAAGTAAGTGCAAAGGGATAACTAGCTGTAACTTCATCATTTGTATGAAAGTTACACTAAAAAACGAGACCAGTACTCTTTGAATTAAAATATTTTGAACATCAAGGGTACAATATTATCGATTTAGAGGTTTTTAAAACGAGAAGCGATGGTTTTTTTACAGATAGTCAAAAAATCATATTGATATTGGACTATCCGTTAATCAGTTTAAAGAAGTAATTTAATAATAGACTTTTGAATAAATTGATCTTTGAGACTGATTAAATCGTCAATATCATGTAGTCAACGATCAGGGGTTACGCGGCCATATAAAGATCTTCTTCAGTTTCCTCCTAAACATATGGCAAGCCAAATGACAAAGTACGAATGGCAAACATATTTATTGGCGTAAAGCAAAAGAGTTCATTGGTGAAAGTAGTCGACTCTAGTATCCTTCCAGGGGAATCAAATGTATTGACTCTGATTAACAATAGCAGAAACAATAGCAACCTAGACGTTTATTTGGCACCTGAATAACTAAACTTTTACTCAAATAATAGAAAAGATGGAACTTTGAATAATTCTGGGGTGTTTTCCTTGGGAATGACACTGATAGATCTCTGTCTAATGAATTCTTCATCGACTTTGTATTATTTTAATAAGAAAACCATCAATTAATCAGAATTAAAGAATATGATTAAAATTGCAGGCAAAAATCATAACTTGAAGATATAAAAGATCATAGGCATGATGCTTTAACTCAACCCTCAAAAAAGACCTACCTTCAATTAGCTTTAGAGATAACTCAGGAATAACTTCAATAATTTGAATAGAGGAAGCCGACCTAATCTTCAATTATCATCAGTCAGAGACCAATCTGAATATATTGTTAACGACAGTGCAAGTTTACGTAGCAGTCGAAGCAGATCAAGCAAAGGTAGGTCACTGAGTCGAAAAGGGTCAATATACTCGTCTCAAAGTTTGAACGAAAGCCGTGCGTATTCTTCCCAACTAAAAAAAGACAAAGCAGCTGAAGAATATGAACTGTAAAATATTCACGAAGAATATACAAATGGGAATCAATATATCGGACAGAAAAAGAATTCTTTGAAGCACGGCAAAGGAAAGTACATCTTCAAAGATCGAAGTTACTACGAAGGAAAATGGAAGAACAACATGATGCATGGAAAGGGGATTCTGTATTACTCCAATGGAAAGATATAATACAAAGGATAATGGAAAGCAGATGAACCAAATGGTTGGGGATAGATGTATCCTAAATAAAGGTCAGGATAAACAAATGTATGGAGTAAATACGAAGGATAGGTTCTGAAAGGGTAGATGCATGGGAAAGGCAAATTGACATTCCAAAATGGATCTATTTTTTAAGGTTAATTCTTTGGGAATAAAATATTCGGAAAAGGTAAACTCACTACAATTGATAATAATCTTTCTGAGCGTTAGTGGCAAATACAGACCCTTGAATAATTTGACAGAAACAACATAAACCTGTCAATACCAGAACATGACCTTGACAACCATTACGAAAATAAAATATGACATGATTTTTTATTTTTATTTTATAACTACAAATTAGATTTTCATGATTATAATCATAAATAAGATATTTTATGGATCAGAAACAACATTTAGCCCTTTTGGGAGACATCGGAGGCACAAATATTCGTCTCTAGCTAGTGACTGTCGACATGAACAGTAAACAGCCAGTTTCAGTTTTGAAAAAAGCTAATCTTAGTGTTGTCGAGTTCGATACACTAGAGCTATCGATTCGTTAATTTTTGAAAAATACTTAAGCTCATCCTGAAACTGCAGTCTTAGGTATTGCTGGACCAGTATTCGATAACTCAGTAGAATTAGCAAACGTGAAAAAGTGGGGATTATTGAAAGGATAATCATTGGGGTAAGCTCTCTCAATCAAAAATTTTAGATTCATCAATGATTTTGAAGCCGCCTCATATGGAATACTCCTAGTCTCAGCTAATGACTTCGAATGTATAAATGGTCTACCGATCGACTAAACCAAAACACGAGGAATCATTGGTCCAGGAACAGGTTTAGGCAATTCAGTTTTATACAATGCAAAAATAAAATAGATAAGATAAGTTTTTGTGTTGCCTTGCGAAGCCGGTCACACAGATTTCCCCTAGGTCGATTAGGAAGTTCTTGAATATTACAAATTTTACAGCAGCATAAATAATAACAACTACGTGTCTTTGGAAAATGGATTCTGTGGGCCGTCTTTTCCCATCATATTTAGATACTTTGCCCACAAGTATCATGAAGATCCCTAGGCAAAGTTATAAAACTTGACATCCTAACAAATCATAACGAGAAGTCTTTAGCCAGACTCCCCCAGGATCTTTCAAAAAACTTTAGAAACTATACTAAAAATATACGGAGCCGCAATCGGTAATTTTATTGCACATCACTTATGTGTGGGAGGCTTGTATCTGATCGGTAGCATCACGAATAGTTTGATCCCTAGATTGAAGCAAATCGATGTTTTGTAAGGTTTCAAAGTCAGACACCCTATCTTAATAAATCTGATTAGCAAAGTTCCAATCTTTGTTTGCAAATAGTTGGACCTCGGTCTTAAGGGATCTTTTTATGTAGCTCAAAAAATAATTAAAGATCAATCATGATTGATAAATTGAATATTATTTGATAATATTTTATTTAAAAGCTTTTTAAGCTTGATTATCCTGATTAAAAATTGATTGTAAGGGGCAACACTAAATTTATGAATAGAAATAATCTTCAAATTATCAGTTAAACATGCCTGGCGGAGGGTTTTGGATTGAACCTTGCATCTGCGCCAATAACGGTTTGAACATCTTTCCACCTGGAGTCTAGAGCAAGTCTCTAGCCTGATGGACATACTTATCTCCGATGCCTTTGCCCACCAAAAACTCACTGATATCATTAGTGAACATGTTGCAGTTGAAATTCACAACATCATATTTTTCAGGGGTATATTTGTGGTTGATATCATTGAGGTAATCTTCGAATACTTCTTTGGGCAGTTAGGTCCAGCCGAGCTCTACTTCTGCAATGGGATTTCCATAAGGCGTACACTTGGGTGAACTATTACATATTCCTCCTCCAAAGTAATACTCTCTGCCGAAAACTACAATAGCAGTATGATAAAGTGCCTCGACGTATTGTCCGATTATCATTTGACCCATGGTTTTGGCCATTCCCATCGAAATGTCGTAGACTAACAGAGTTACTCTTTCAGTCATTTAGTTTAAAAGTTTTTTAAATATAATATATGATAAACTAATAAAATAAACATCAATAAAGAGTCTGTACTCAGGTTGATTAGACTTTAATATATATTTATTGATAAACAAATATAGACACATATCAGACTAGTTTTAAATGGGCTGTGATCTGGTCGATTTATTCTGAATAGGCCGGCCCTATACCGAGTACAGTCTTGGACCCTGCCTTGATCTGTGTGTGTCCTGCATCTTCAACTATATACATATTCATTCCTATATCTAAATTTTCAAATTTCTTCTTAATCAAAAGCATTTCTGTCTAGGTCTAAGCCTTGACAACAACCTTCGGAGTGCCTTGCATATTCCAACTTTGTAGCCTTATCCTCGACCGTTCGTCAAATTTAGCTTCCTATTATATCTGCAAATAAGTTCCTATAACAGCATGTCCAACCTGTGCACATACTTTTCCCTTACCCATTTTTAACTATCCATTGATGACAAATAACATTTTTGTCCTTGATTTTGTCAAATGTAACATTGAAAACATACCTTTATTGTTTTACTCATTTAATTTGGGTTTTGCCATCACAAAGCTAGAAAGGTCAGCTTATGGTCCTTCTTCTTAGAGTTTTAAAATTATTTAGGTTGCCTTTTCGATGTCGTTTGTTAGACTGATTGCTTTTTATATGTAGGAAAGATTAAAGCCTAGTTCTTTCAACTCTTAGGATAATCTTTATTTTTGTTAGTCTTTCATATTATTTTCAATTTTTTATAAAGTGACAATATTTTGATTATAAAGATAATGGTTTAAATATATATATATTAAAACTATGGGATCCAAAAATAATATCCAAATAAAAATTTTAATCAAGGGAAAAAGATTATTGCAAGCGTTATTTTTTTATTTTTGCATATTTACATTTTATTTCTGCGCTGATTTTATTCTTTGAGCTTAAATTATATATTTAATCAAAAAATTTAATCAAAAAAATTTCAATTAACACTATGGGAAACTCCTACACAAGAGACTAAGACCTAATAATTTATATAGAAACATAAAAATCCTTTTACAACTCAGGTTCAAACATAGAGGGCACAGTTTTTGTTGAAGCCAAAAAGAATTTCACATTCGATTCCTTATACATACGTCTTGAAGGTATTTTTATTCATAATTATAGGGGATTAATTGAATCAATGGTTTGAAGGTAGCTCGAAAAACAGACAGAAGATGACAGGCAGCTAAAATTTTTATGGGATTTAGCATAAATTATAACATTATAATTCAAGGACATTACAGACAGGTAGATATGCCTACCCATTTATCATAGAACTTTCATAAAATATCCCTGGATCTTTTGAGTCCAAGTAACACGAAGCTAAGATATAATACAAATTGGCCGCATATTTTGTGAATTATCAACAGCCAAACAACAAAGAAATTTAATACATACCTCTTCATATCAGATAGCCCTTTAGACAAGATATCGCATGCTATAAAGGTACCTCAACTCAAGAGCCGAAATCTTGTGGGTGTTTTTCGAAGGGAACCGTCACTTTAAATGCAAAGTTTGATAGTACATTTCAATACGATTTAGGGAATGTTTGTTACGAAGATGAATTGGTTCATATATAAGGAGTATTGGATAATAGCAGAGGGAGTGCGGATATCGACAAGATCACTGTAGAACTGGTTTAAAATATATTTGTATCTTCAAATACTGGAATCCATAGGACTTATGTAAATTCACTGAAGTCAGAAAATATACTCAACAAAACTGTTAGAAAAGGGTAAACTACAAGGTTTTTATACGATTTCAAAATACCTTTAGTTTTGAATCAAACTGCAATCGGCACTCTAGTAGCCAACCACTATAGACTTTAGGTCTCATCCCAAGTAAGCTCTATTTCATCCGATAATCCCTGTATTTACTCGCCTTTGTTCATTATTAAGAAATAATTTGAGTTAAAATCTTGTGAAAAACCTAGAGGCTTATCATAAAACTTAAGAGATTATAAGATCAACCCAAGGAAGTTATTCAAGGCGCCTTAATATTGGTTTAAAAAGAATATGAACTTATAAGTAATGAATTTTAGATTATAAGATCATCCCGATTATTGAAAAGAAATACTGTGGATATGATTTATTTGCATTTTTACATTGGAATTTATTGTTATGAATATGAGTCCAAAATATTTTACCTTACTGAGTTATCTAAATTTGATTGATGATAATAGCTCATTTCAAATTACAATTTGAATAAAAATATAATATAACAAGACAGTCTAATGACTGAACCGAATTACAATAAAACGGCATCGAAATTTCCAAAGAAGACTATCTCCATAAACCCGTCATCCTTGACAGAAATAAAAAGTGATCCAAGCCTTAAAAAATAATAACTATAAAATCAAAAATGGTAAGAATAATCTTTAAAATCCATCAAAAGTTAAGTAAGTGATAGGTAAAAACTAATCAGAAAGAATATCAACTTAAACTATCCAGTAGCCATAAAATAATCAATCAGGAAAATAAACAGCATCTTATAAGACGATAAGTAGATGATGAAAAAGATCAAAGAAATAAGTGGATTTATTTAGAACTAGTACAATAGGCTCCAAAAAATAAAAAAAGATAATAAAATTTAGTAGTAATTTGACAATTAAGTGAGTCTATTGGCGATGAATCATTCTCTTAGTGTTCTCAAAGTTATATATAGTTTTAATCATCAGTAAAAGACTAACCAAAGGTTAAATGTATAAAAAGACATCTACAAAATGTTACAGACAGTCGATAAAAGCATAAATGAAAATAATCACGGTCAGACCCGAAATAATATCCAAAATCTGTTAAAAAAACATGGCAACGATTAAATCATAAAAGATAAAGTAACCCATTTGGGTTATATTGCGAAGTTGAGCTAAGAATATTAAAAATAAATGAATAATTAAAAAGATATGTCCATCTTTATTGAAAAATTAAAAGCTTTTACGCAGACTCTTTAGGATAAATCCCCCCAAAATCTTTAACTATATTTTAAAAATCTCAAAAAATAAGTCACAATAGGATTGAACAAATAAACAAAGAAACCTTAGCCCAATAAGAAATATATCTAATTCTTGGGCCAATTTGATAAAATGACTACATTTTTCAATATAAGTTACGATAAGGATGATCAGACCATCACAACTGCCGATAAAGAAGAGCTTTAAATCTAAAAATTTATGTAAAGTATCAAAAAGAACATGTCATCTAAGAAATTTGCGATTGCAAAAAGTTCAATTAGTTCTTTCATAAAGAAAAGTCAAGATCACAAATCTATCATATCATCGAATGTTAGATAGCTATCGGGGTATATCTTAACCCTGCTTTAATAAACCAATAAGGTTGTGAAATAAACAGATAAGGCCTAGTAGAAACAATAGTAGGGTTTGCATTAATTAGGCAAATATGTCAGCCTTATAGCAAAAAACATCAATGAACCTAACTTCAATTACAACACTGTTTTCTAATAGATATCTCAAGTCAGTCGTCAGTCCTAACCTACTCAGAAGGAAATTTACGATTACCTATCGGTCCTTAAATAACCCATATCAAGTTATAGAAAATAAAAGGGTATAGATAATAATTATGGTAAAAAGGTAATTAAGAAGACGAATTCCCAGATTGCTGAGGTAGAGTACAATAGGATCAAAATATAGCTGTAGCAACTGACATAAGATTTCAGTTCATTGCAGACAAAACATGACCAACTTCTAAAAGACTTTTAAAATCAAAAGATTTCATTACTGCGTAAAGCCAGCAGGCCAAACATCAAATAACAACAAAATCAAAATTAGATTTTAAGTTTAACAAATAAACTAAAAAACATCAATGAATATACAACCACGATAAAAGAATCAATCAATAGTTCAGAAAATTACGATGACTACAAATATATCATCGAATAGAATAGTCTTAAATTAGGGGAGTAAAGTTAAAAGTAAATCAAAGATATAAAAGAATGTTTGATAATGTTGGTAGATAGTCTAAGTTCTATCTTAGAGGCAAGGAAAACAGAGTAAATATAGAATAACAAAAAATATTAAGATGAGATCAAAAGATTATCATAGATGATATAAAACAATCTTCATAGTACTGAAAAAGATAATGCCTAGACAGAGCGTAGGTCAGGATCCATAAAATCCAGGACAAATTAAAAATAAAGTAAAATCGTACTAAAATATGCATAGCAGGAGCGAAACCTTTTGAAAAAACTTGAAGAACTTTAGCTATAACGACAAAACGAAAGATAAGAGGTCTAAAAGTAACGTAGAGCCATCTAAATGTAGAGAAATTCACTGAAAATGGAAAGAAATTAAATAGAAAACGACAGAAACTTACTCCATATCTAAAATAACGACCTCTCGGTAGAAAGAGCCTCGAGATAGTACTAGCGTAGCCGGTTGTAAACTTTATCATAATAATTGAATGCCAAGTAATAGAAGTACAACAGTGAAATACGATAGTATAAGAAGATCATTTACGAGATGGAATAGGCTGAAATCGCCAATGTGAATAAATTCAACAATTTGACTGGTCTGCTCTAAATAGCTTAGCATTCTAAAAATTAACTGTAAAAAAGGCTTTAGCAAGAGTTACAAAAATACACAAAATCGCTTGAAATGGTTAATATCCGCCTGAATGAGGAAATGTAGTTAGCAAAACAAAAAGATTAATTGATTGACATGTTATAGAAGTAGGTGCACAATGAGTTATAAAGAAACAAAGAGCTATAAGAAAAGATGATTGTTTAGAAGGAGAAAATCAGAGAACTCATCTCGAGTGCTTAGAGTATAATAAAGACCGAGTTTTAAAAAGAGATGGTGGAGTTGAAAAAACTACATGATTAGTAACTAAAAAATATCATCATTTAGAGTTAAAATAGGATCAAAAGTGTTAAGGATATTTCTGAACAATCATTAAGAAGGTTAGAGTAAAATAGTAAAGTTGTAAGGGGCGAAATTGAAAGATAGTTTTAGAGAAAAATATAAGAAAGGATGAAATAACTTGAATAATAGCTTGAGTAGAGGCTCTAAGAATAGAAACATAATTCTGA
>Ga0194115_10008385_pt1 | contig 10013 bp, 12 predicted proteins | sample TA2MahsurfametaG_3_FD_148656 | JGI IMG/M metagenome (GOLD analysis project Ga0194115, IMG submission 148656) | Freshwater microbial communities from Lake Tanganyika, Tanzania - TA2015002 Mahale S4 surface | ecosystem: Environmental > Aquatic > Freshwater > Lake | place: Tanzania: Lake... | reverse complement strand
CAGACCAAGGCGAATCCTTTTCAAAAACTCTGGAGGTGGATCCGAGGAGGATAGAACCCCCGCCCATATTGTAGAACAACCTTTAATGTCTGCATATTTTCAAGCGTTCCTTTACACTCGTTAGAAATCTATCTGGTTTCTCGCTCTGTCTGTCTCCAATACGCTTGTTCACAACACCCCTACGCTCCTGATTGACCCTTAAAGGTCATCATCCAATACAGGAAGACGACGACGAAGACGACAAAGCCGACCATGTAACACATATGTTTGGAACCACCGGATTCTAACATAGAACCGATCCGTCGTAGAGAACCCTGGATCATATCTCCGACATTGGAAAAACCATCACCCATTTGATCTAAGAGAGAATTCTGTTCACGGACTTCATTCCCAATATCAATCGTCAATCCCTTTAAACGTGAGACCTGTTCACTTAATTCAAAAATCCTTTCATTATTTTGTTGTTCCAAAATATTCGCATTCGTATCATCGTACCCACCACCACGTTCGACATCTCCCCCCCCACCAACTCGACTATAACTGCTATTCGTTCGACTATACATACTGCTGTTGCTGTTGTTGTTTCCACTACTCGTATTCTTGCGCTGGTGCATCGGCGTGCCGTTCATATATAGGCGATGTAGTATAGTAGCTTGGAACTTGCAAGGACAAAAGGATGATAGAAGAAAAGAGAAATCTGTTGGAGTTCCTTCTCTTCGCAAGGTGTCAAATGGAAAGGACTGGGAGTAGCTACAGTAGTGGTTGAATGTCCCGAGTCACGGCTTACAGCGAATATACGGTGGTGTGTGTGTATGAAAGACCCTCCCGAAACGGCAATGACACGAGACACGACCGCGCCAACATGTACATGGCGTGAATCGACATCACTGACTAACTGTAAACAGCGAGCTCGAGCTTCCGGAAGTTCCTGGATTTCATATGTACCAACAGTTGCCATAAACGAAATCGGTATGTATGTTCATACTCGGTATGGCATAACACTCATATGTATGATCCATACATAGGTGTTGGCAGTTGGCATTTGCCGCAAAATTGACGGAATTTCAACCTCAAGGAATTTTCAGGGTTTTCATTTTTTCCCACAATTTTTTTGCAATGACGTCAGCCATTGTCAAAGGGTGGGATGAAATCAACAGCCCTAACGTAAACCAAGCAGCTTCAAAGAAAGCGAATGTCCTAATCATTAGGAGAAGATAGTCGGTTGGATTATGAGAACCTATCGTCAAGACGACCAACACGAGGACTATCTTATTGTGATATGCAGACGCATGATAGAAAAAGGTAGTATAGAATAGTTGGCATTTCCGTCCACCGAAAGGATATCAGATCCTAGTTTCAATGCCTCCTAGTAGCAGTGGCATCTTCGAGTCTCTGTCCGTCCCTGCGTCGTTCTTCTATGGATGAGAGTGATATCAGTTCAACAAAAAATAACCAGACATATATGATATCATTCGGTAGTATAGTGCCTCAGTTACCGATCGAAATGATGCTGTAGGCACTTCTTAACGTCTGGGTAGATGACATCGCTCATGGTACCTTGGAACGACGCCAGCACTCCCTGTTTGGCGTAGTAGTCAACTAAGGGCGCAGTGACCTAACACGAAACATATGTGAGCAAGTGGCAAAGAATTGTATCCCAATCGAACCCCCACGCCTTACCTCGTCGTATTGTTGTAATCGTGCTCGGACCTTCTCTGGTTGATCATCGGGTCTTTGGACGAGAGGCTCCCCGGTTTCGTCGTCGAAACCAGCGACCTTCGGTGGTTTGTATGAATATGAATAAATACGACCTGAAGCTGGGTGGATCCATCTTTCATTGTCAAACGTTGAGATATTGCGTCTGTGCAAATTATATTCTGTGACCAGGGAAAGTCAGGCTCTCTCACACGTACCTATCGGCAATTCGCTCCACGATCGTTTCGGTCGGAATGTCCAAATTGATGACCAAGTCAATATGGACTACACTTTCCAGACTGGCTGCCTGCACAACCGTTCGAGGAAAGCCATCCAGCAAAAGAGATCGACCCTCTTCAAGATTCGGTGTGGCTTCTTCCATGACTAAGCCGATCATCAATTCGTCTGGAACAAGCTTTCCCTCATTCATATAACCCTTCGCCTCCTTTCCTAGTCGAGTTTCCTCGCGGACGTGTTTGCGGAGTAAATCACCCGTCGATATGTGATGAAATTGAGGAAAATCCTACCATGACGTAACAGGGTTACAAAAAAATGTGAGAGTTCCGATGAGTGTTGGATCCAACAACGCACAGAAGAATGCCTACCTTGAGAATTTTTCCCGAAATGGTACCCTTGCCACCCCCAGGCTTTCCAAGGATCAAGGCAAAGTGTCCTTCCTCTTCTGGGGCTGCGGCTGACATTGATGACATGAAATTACGAAGCTTCGATGCCGAAGAAAACCTCCTCATATTTTGTCGGCTGAGAATCATTCTAGAACCCTTTTCGGCACGAAGAGCAAAACTGGCTGAGGCACAAGAGTACATGGTCACAATTTGTAGGTGTGTGGTTGCGAGCGAAGGAAGATGTTCCGAACAAGAGTAGGATGCCTTGCTATGTGAGGTAGGATACCTTTGGCAGATTTGTCACCTCAACAGACAAAAGATAACTGTAATGAGGTCGGCAACGGAACACGTATCTACGGAAGCTCCTCACAGACTGTCCCTCATTGGTTGCTGTCGAACAAGTATTTTCATCAGTATCTTCAACGAACTTTTCAAGAAAGAACCATTTGTTGGTGGCAAATTGCTCGGCGAAACTCGCCAATCATAATGACGCTTCAATTTGCTGACACTCCTAGAAACGAGATATTCAATGCTGGATATTGAAATTTATTTAACCGGAATACATGGTACGTATGTGACAAAATTTATTGGTACGGAAAATAGATATGATGTCAAATCGCATTGCCTATTACTTAACATATGTACCTGTCATATATACAATGACAGGGTGTCGGTTTGCCAATACAAGAATGTTTGACAGTGGACTGACAGTGATATTGACAGTGATCGCGACTGTGAAGGAGCCGACGGTGTCACTGTCAGCTTTTCTCGCGATCTGTTCTGGACGTGAACAAGATGGGAAGTCATCGAGTTGGTCTTCGTACTGTCGGTAATTCAACGTTCTATCCTACCATCCCAATTTTCGAAAGATACCGTGCCCCTACTTCCACTAACTGGTCCAAAAGAGCCAATAGGAATCACCATCTTTTTCTTACTTCTTTATTTACGTACCCACGTTCTCTCGAACAAAGACTATACTGTATCATTAAAGGAGCTTAGATAGCGTGAACGTTCACGCCGGAGGTAAAGATGGCATGCTCGCGCACTCCATGCTATCATAGGGTGGAAAAAGATTAATATCTCACGCCGAATGTCGAAGAGTCTAGCGCAGTCGAAATCACGACTTTTGTGTGCGCGTCTCATCTTCTCCGTCGCACTACTGATTGCTCCTCCATTGGTACGTCGTCATCAACAAGCTTTTTCGTCCCTTCTCCAATATAGGGTCGTACCCTTTGATTTAAGAATTCATTTAGCCTTGAAACAAACATTGGCCTGACAACCGTATGGACGTTGTTGTGTCCCATTCCCTCAATGAAGAGAGGTCGAGCCCGTGCACTGGGCTTCAGTGCTTCGTACATTCGTTCCGAGTGATTGAACGGTACTATTTGATCTGCGGTACCATGAACGAGGCACAGCGGAGACTCGATCGATGGTGCATAGTCTATGTTGGGGAACTTGTCACCGTAAACTGTGCATCCCGTATCCAGGACAATACGATACACGGACAAAAACGGTGCATGCAGGATCACGCCTCCCACCGGACCACCAAGTTCTTTCGACTGCGACGTTCCCGCGGCCTTGTAACAAGATGGTCCAGAGCCCAAAGATCTTCCATATAAGACAATGTTCTTCGCTGGTACATCCAAGTCGTTCCTTAGAAACTTATATGCGGCATCAATATCCGCGTAGCAGAACTCTTCCGATGGTTTCCCTGAGAAAAGCAAAAAGGCAAAAATGTGAACTCCGATTATGTCCAATGAACCCCCACAGTCATGTTTTGTCGTCCCTCTCACCTTCGTCGTATGCCATGCCATAGCCCGTATAGTCATAAGCAAAGAGATTCACTCGGAGCATTTTACTCAGGAATTTGCACCATGGATATATACTTCCCAGGTCCTCCGCGTTGGCGTGTGAGTATAATATCGTTATCCCCTGCCTCGTGTTCAGACCCTGTAACTCTTGCACTGTCACTGATTTCGAGGATTCTTCCCCATTTTCACAACTGTGATAAATATAGAACCCAGGGATCTTCTTCCCGAGCGACGTCTGTAGCCAAATAATCTTATTCTCCTTGAGCTTTGTGGGAGGCGGCGGTTGGAAAAGCAATGTGCTCACTGTATCACCCATTTTGAAAGTATATTATGCGTCAACTAAACTACACAAGTGGTCTCGGTATCTGAGGGATAAACGGACGTGACAGGTAAACGAAAGGCAATCGATGATGTATAACGGGATCGTGGAGTGGGTCTATAGAGTCCAGGTGTGTAAACTGCAGTCATCGAGGAGAAACCAAGTCTTTCATGGAAAGCTCTGGACCTTTGGTCGTCCCACAAGACAGGAGCGCCAGTCCCTGTACCATGCGTTGAGTATCGAGGAGCGAGAAGCCGCCAGTGTCGACAGGCGCGTTGGATCAAAGTCTACTCCATTAAAACTTTTATTTATTCAACGGCCGTGAAGGAACGAGAAAAAGCAGCTCAACGGTCAGTCGTTTAGGCGCCATGATCCCCAATTTTTCGCGACCTTGACTCGCTCGCTCCGTAAACACACTATTTAAATTGTATGTACGACTATAGGGTATGAGGTTAAGAATTTGCTACCATAGATATGAGTCTATCACTTTGTTCGATCCATACCAACAGCTTGTGATATGTAGGGTATCTACGATACGGCTCGATATGCAAACTTATCTCTCCTCACCGTCAAGCCCGGTTGCTAGGAAAGGATAACTGTACAGTCCGAAGCGCCTGAATAGGCTGAACATGCAGATGCACAACAAGTACAACTGCAAAACGTAGCACTACAGATAGCAGAGTTGGTAGAGAACCTTGATGGGAGTATGCGTCATTCGTTCGTTTTGAAATTGATCGACAATCTCGGCCGCTTGTTCGACTAGTTCATCCGCTGCCTGTTCTAATCTCCAACATAGATCGAGTGCTACCTGTCCTTGTAACTGAGCCTCGTGGGGGTTATCCTTCGTATCTAAACAAATGACATGAATAGGAGCAAAATTTTCAGTCGGTTCCCGGATCTGCAAATCTTCAATCACCGCATCGAAGATACGTTCTTCGAAGGCGATGACGATATCATGCCTAGCGATGAGTTCAGAGGGTTCATCCTGCCATCGTTGTGGTGCTCGTTTGACAGCAGCACCTCTCCGACACAATTGTAAGACACCATTCCTGACGAAGAAGGCTTCATCTTCTGGCGTCGCCGCCAAACTTTTGAACATTTCAGAGTAGGGGATCCCAAACTTGAATATTTTGGGTTCCATTGCGGACCTGCCTGGTAACCTGTAGTTGTTGGAGAACGAAGATTTCCTTGAAGAGTCAGAGGGTCACACGTAAAGGTAAATCCTTGCCATCTATCGATCGAAACCTACCTCACCTGAGTACCGGTCCCGTAACTTTCCACCTGCAGTCCTGATAGCACGAGGGATACTATGAGTTATATCAAATAGCAGCGAGACACCAAAGAAGTCCACCATTGACTCACCAGCATTTCCCAGAACGACATGAGCTTCCATGGAACGATTGATATTACTGGAACAAACGACGCCGAAGGAAAGACGCGACGGGAAGCGTTGTGCTTCCGGTGGAGGGATACCGGGCGGGGTTGATGGACGAGGCAGAATAGGGGCCATTACTCTTGATGATGAAAATGAAAGGTCAATGCACGATGCTGCTTCACTTTTCTTTTGGCCATATTTGGCTTTTTTTACAGATTGCTGCCGACAACGATCTGCGCCTCGCTTTATGCTTGAAGGATATAGGGACAGACCGTTTCGGTGACTTCGATTTTGATCGCGGCGATCCTGTATCCTGTTCCAACGGCGAATCAAGCCGAAGCTTCGGCGTCATCATCGTCGAAGGCAACATTTTCCGGCTTTGCAAAGTCTCCATCGGACTTACGGTGATGCACATCTGTATCCCCTACTACCGATAACTCCCCAAGCTTAGACAATGAGGTCTAGACACAATATTCTCACGCTTGCCACGATTCTTTGGGAAATTGCCGTTCCGGTAGTTGACGCGTTTCAGCTGTCTCCTGTCCGCCCAAGATATGACTCAAACCTTGGTCGGGGCGTCGAATCATGCCTATCGTCTTCCATATTAGGTGATACTGCAGGATACGAGTCTGATTCTTTCCTCAATGCGAGAGAATTGCGGGCCATTCAAGTTACCAACAACAAGGGCATGAAGGTTGCTCTTGGCGAGGCAATGTCGGACACGGGGACTTCTATCGTCGTCTTTCTACGCCACTTGGGATGTACCTGGTGTTGGTCCTATGTTCACCAATGGAAGCTGGTACAACGGGAAATGGCCGAGGCACAGATTGAAGGACCGATCTTTGTTTCCATTGGCGATCCGGACCGGCTGAATGCTTTCTTGGACAAGAATCCTGAGATATCGCCGGATAGTTTTTTTGTTGATGGGTACGACTTTACTGCCTTTAGGGAGGCTGGCTTCGGTCGATTTGACGAGAAACCGAAGGAAATCACTGCAAATGTTAAGACGAAAGAAGCAAGGTTGGGGGGGGGCAAGGGCTGGTGGACCTTTCTGACTAGCTTCATTCCGCTGGCGCCAGTGACACCCGACATGAAGTTCCCCGAAAACTTGACTCCCGAAGGATTGTTCTGGGTCGGTGGAACCTTCGTGGTAAAGAAAGATGATATCGTTTATCGATGGGATGACAGAATAGCAGGTGATCACCCCGATACGGCTGATGTTCTGAGAATTGCCAAGGCGAAAGCTTAGATCTGTCATATCCGTTATCGGTCCAAACTTGCTTCCATCCCACGGGATGAAGATAGTTGTGCAGGTAGGGGTAGATAACGATTAGGGCCTCACGGGTTAGGGCCTCACGGGTTGGCTAGAGCGTATTTTCTATCATTCAGCATCTCCTTTTCGGGGAGATTGGGAAACAACTTCTCCGTACATTCATTTCCTTCTTCATACGGCATGCTATCGTCAGTCACGGTAGTCTGAATAGCGCAGGGAGTATTTCCGCTTATCCGGCTCGAGGTATGCATCTATGTTGTCTAAGTAAATCTTTCTCACAGTCGGTGTACACTTTCTTGACTGTGGCTCTCACTATACGCTCAATAAGCAACATGTACCGGTACATTACCATCCATTCGTTCGTAAGGAGTGAAGCGAGAAGGTTCAGTCAATGAGATTAGTAGGATACCTTCCAATATACCGTAGGACAATGGAAGTCTATTTCGCTTAGCTGGGTTGGACTGGATCTCGACAGCCACCTAGTAGAAGAGTGGGTATTTCCAGTGGCAAATTCAGTCAAGGAGATCAGGCCACTGTGACAGTTACCGTCACTGTCACACCGCGTCTTGTTGGGAGATAATCACGTACGTACATATCATATCACAGTCACAGTCATAGTCCATGATAACATAACTGTAATCGTAGGTGTGCTCGTACGATACTATGACAATTCAAGATTACGCAATAGTTACTTTACCGTTAGTTCACTAGCGGAGAAATTTTGAACGGGACTCTGAGTCATCCGGTCTAATCTACAATAAATGTTACTTGCGAACAATGCGATCATAAGTTTCGCCCGTCGGTTTTCCGTCGGTTTTCTTGTCTCTGCGATCGTTCCATAAATCAAGACATTATAGTTTTACGTATGGAAGTCATCTAACCTTGTTGAAAAAAAATGACCGGAGGTGCTAACTCTGTTAACAACAAATGGACCGCCGAATTCATACCTTTTTGACCGCGGCTATAATGTTTTTACATATGACAGGATCGCCGTGAAAACGTTTGAGACCCTGTACTCCACCAGTACCGGTACTCAGTACTGTAGTGATTGGTTTGAAAGTTCCAGCGGCGGCTGGAGCCTGTCGTCGAAACTCTCTCTTCTAGTGGTGTTCCCTCGAGGCGATTCATACGTAAACGAACTTCATTTCAAGACATCGTTTCGTCGTCTTCTCCGCCCACAACATAGCATCGGCGATGACGAATTACCAACTTCATAGAGAGGATAGAGAGCTAGACACTGATCAGGTGGGACGGGCAAAGCGGGACGACGAAGACTGCAACAGTACCGTCGACGACAGCGATGACTTTGAAAACAATCCAGCGAGCGAGGCGAATCGTCGTGCAGTGCAGGCTGCCCTTAGTGATCATTCGAAGGGGAATGGATTCCACGAAAGTCATTCCGGTGTCATGGTCTTCTCTCTCGACGAAGTCAAGACTATGGTCTTGGCGAGTATCCCGATGACAGTCCGAAGCACGAAGCCAGCCGCGAAATGGGATCGCATGTTTGATGATGCGGCTGAACTTGTCTTGGGTGATGATGATGAAAAAACTCCCCCGACGACTGCGACGTCAAAGGACATTAAGGATATCATCTCGTTCATTTCTGCCACCCTACAGCGTGAGGCACACGAGAATCAATACTCGGAAAGCACCAGGAAGCTAAGTCCTGTCCCTCCGAGGATGACTCCTCCACGACATGTGGATGCTGTAACACTCACCATCAGTGCCCAAAATGACAATCTAGATTCCGATCATGAAGATGATTCGTATTCTGAATTTGTTCGTGGCCATACTGCAGAGACTCGTCCGCCTACACAAGTCTTAGTGAGTCCAGAACCTGAGCCTACCCTTTCGAAGTCCCCTTCCGAAAAGGAGGTCCTTCAAGAACTTCAAGCCAGTCATGGGGGAGGTACCCCCGGCAAGCTCTCATTTACGTTAGTCGAGATTCGATACTATGAACAGATTCTTTCTGACAATCCAGCTGTCAGGTCTGGCCCTCCTATCGGTATCGGATGGCGATATAAGGCCAACAAGGAGCTGTCTGTGGACGCTTGGGAAGAAAGTCGACAGTGGAACCGTCGAAACCTAACAGGCCTCATGACCTCACGTCATGAGCGATATAATAATCTGAAGGAAATAGGCTATACCAGAAATGAGTTGGCCAAGGCAGTTCGTGAAGTTATTCGCGTGAAGAACGGTCGCAAGCAAACCTACCACAACATGGCATACGAAAATATTGAAATAGTTATGGAAAGCATAACCAAGAAAATGAAGAATCTATTAACCCTGGGCGTCATACACCGACAGGAGAAGCAGCTGCTCAAGCCATATCGCGCCCGAAAGGAAAGTCGACGACCTTGAAGGTTGACCCGTTGTCGTTCTATATGCAGAGATTGAATCGTCCTTCTGGGTAAGTGAGTTTGCTCATGATGAGGTGTCGTTGGACGGGAAAATTCCGGGGTGATCTTGAAGAGTGCGAGGTTTTTTAATGCTATTGCCATACCGGTATTTGTAGACGTAGTAAGGGTAGGGGCTTTTTCATGTGACTATTTTTGACTACATTCGTGGGTAGGGGCTTTTTCATGTGACTATTTTTGACTACTTTCATGGCCTAGCCCAGTAGCGGTTGCGATCGCGAGTTGTCCTCGAGCCGGCGACGGACAGGCGAATGATCCGCTACACAAACAAAACAAAGTCGTTGCTTCACAGAGACGCGAGGTTCCGCTCGAACGACGCCCTGGATTCTGCCTTTGTCGAAAAGGATCAGATCGTATGGTCCGATCCGGTCGGATCATCAAACGACTAGAATCAGTTTGTGCACTTGCTTCCATTGAAAAACATGCCGAAGGAGGATCGCTCCGATTGGGTAGCGGTGGCTCCAGAATTTGCCACTTCGGCCACGGATCCAAAGATCAAG
>Ga0194115_10008381_pt1 | contig 10016 bp, 18 predicted proteins | sample TA2MahsurfametaG_3_FD_148656 | JGI IMG/M metagenome (GOLD analysis project Ga0194115, IMG submission 148656) | Freshwater microbial communities from Lake Tanganyika, Tanzania - TA2015002 Mahale S4 surface | ecosystem: Environmental > Aquatic > Freshwater > Lake | place: Tanzania: Lake... | reverse complement strand
CAAGAAGTTTTGATGACTCAATAATTTCATTCTTTTTTTCAATAGCTTGAGGGTCATCTGATAATGACAATCTTGTATACAGGATTTTTTGTTTTTCTAAAAGTTCAGATAACAAGTTAACATGTTCCAACTTCTCAGTCTTGGACATATTAGGGAATCTCAAAACACTTCTTGTAAGTTCTCTTTGTAACTTCTCAATAGTTTTAAGTTCCTTCTGAACTATCTCTGAATCGAAGAAGGACATGTTACCTCTCCACAATATTTCTCAAAGTTTTTTTGTACTCCTGTACATCGATATTTAGGAATGGGGAGTATTTCTGTATCTTTAATGACACTATCTCCCATACAGGATCTAAAAGTTGTTTGTCAAAATTATTCCTAAACAGGAATATTCTATCCCAAATAGTAAAGGTTTCTATACTAATCTTCCCACTCAGGAACTTTTTTAGAATGACTGGATGTTGCTTTGAAGCATCAAGAACCTGCTCCAAGTTACTTTCAGACAACATATCTTCTGATTCTTGTTTAAACATGTAGGACAAACTTTGCTGTCTCTTCATCCATTCTTTATAACAAGAATCACCTTCTCTAATAATTTCTCCAATCCACATGGCTTGTGGATTATCATTACCTATAAAGTTAGACAAGAAGAAGTTTTTTATCTCTTCATCATTCTTCTGTCTACTAATTCTCTCAAACCAATACTTATCTTTACGTTTATTGAATGATTCTACTGATGCTCTGGACTTACCTGCATACTTAAAGTAATCATATTTTGGTTTAGTAAAGTGATTCTTTAATGCAAGATAAGTAGTATAACTTTGAAACGGGGTCATTTTTTATGTCATATCAAAAGTTTAGCTCTGGATGTTCTTTTTAAAAAATTTAAATTGATAGCATCACACTTTAATTTTTCTTTGAGTGGTTTGCTAATCAATTTACTGACAGAATCAATTTCAAGATTGTTTTGCTCACAATAGAAGACAATAGCATCTATGTAATTCATTTCTTCATTAGTCTTCACAAGGTCTTCTATGATCTGAGAAAACTTTGCAGGGCACAGAAACTTAACTTCCAGTGCATCCTTTAATTTATCTTCCATATTCTTTTAATTTAGATTGAATAAACTCTTTAATATATCCATTAAGTAACTTAATATACTTCATCTTATCATACTCCTCATAAACAACGCAATCCCCATCTTCACATGCCATTAAGATGACTAACTTCTTAACAGGAATACCTGTCATCTCATAGAACATACAAGCATAAGCAGCACACTGAACAAAGTAATGTTCAATCCACTCCTTTGGTTTTGGTTTCTTTGATGTCTTAAAGTCTATGACTGATAGTTCACCATTGTATTCTGCAATACAATCAACTGTTCCTGCAATGCCTAATTGTTTGCTATAAAGAGAACTTTCAAGTGCATGAATATTGTCAATGCTATTTAGTTTTTCTTTTGCAATCTGAAAAAGATAATATGAAAGTGGTTGAACCTGTGGTAACTGTTCTGCATTATGTAAGTATCCTTCTACCAAAGAGTGAAGGTCTGTCCCACGACTTGTTGCTTGTCTATTGATTTTGTTTGCTTCTGCCTCACCAACTTTCTTTCGCCATTCTTCAAAAATATGTTTATTGTGAAAGCTTGTGACTGATGTAATAGAAACTAACCTGGAAAGGTTATCCTCCCCAGGTAGTTTATAATATCTAACTCCATCAATTTCTTCCCTTTCAAGTGTGGGAAGATTCATACTAACATGATTGAACATTAAAACCCTGCTGCCATTTTGTTTACAATGTAAGACTTAACTAGACCAGATCTGACAATATCTTCAATACCAAATTCAATAGATTCAAACTCTGGCATTCTCTGAATGATCCTCATGAAATCAAGGATTCCATTTCTCTCATTAGTTTTTGTAAGGTCAGACTGTGTGGCATCACCACAGAACATAATTCTGGAGTTATCACCAACCCTTGTGATTATACTATCAAGTTCATGGAAGTTCAAGTTCTGACATTCATCAACAATGATAATAGAGTTATCTAAAGTAGTTCCTCTAATGAATGATGTACTCCAAAACTTAACAGTTTCCTGTGCTTTAAGATTTCCATAAAGCATTTCAAACTCTGCATCAGATGCACATTCAAACATATACTTGACCATGTTCTTATAGGGAATCTGGTAAAGACTTGACTTGTCTTCATGGTCTCCAGGAAGGAATCCAATTTCTCTTGTTGCTACAAGAGATCTAACAATTACAATTTTATCATATGGTGTGAGTTCATCAAGAACATCTTTAAGTGCTAAGTAAAGGGCACAGAATGTTTTACCTGTCCCTGCACATCCATAAACAAAAAGATGTTTATCTGAATCATAAGCATTAAAAAGAGTAGTTTGATTTTTAGTTAATGGTTGAATATCAATTAAACTTTCAGCATTAATAGGCTTTCTCTTTTTTCTGTTTCTTGCAGTTGTACCAATACCAATAGTGGTATCTCCTGAATTTCTTCTTTTGTTTCTGGTCATTAAATTTTCTTTACTCTAGAACCGGGTGCTTTTGATGCTTTTTCAAGGACGTCATTCCATCCTGGATTTTTACTAATAAGTTTGTTCTTCCATTCACCTACTTCTCCTGGAGTTGCGCATCCTTCAGACCAATCCCTCTTCCATTCAGGATTGTCTTGATACCACTGAGTGATTTCATGTACACTCATTTCAATCTCTTTCTTCTCGCCTGTTTCTTTATGAATAATAGGATAAATTGCCATTTGTTACAATGATATACAAAAATATTTATTCTAAAGTTATGGATGGTGCATCCTGACACTCTGGACAGTTGTCTCTAGTCCATCCAAGTGCCTCAGACACTGTTGGAAATTGACATATGAACATACACTTACATGCTTCTGCAATATCCATGTGCTCCTTTTGTGTGCCATGTGCAGACCTTAAATTGATATAGTGAATCCAAGACCTTACTGAACCTGTCATATAGATTCTTGTAGGGGTTGCTAAAGGAAGAACAAATCTTGCACATTCTTTGGCAACATCATGAGCAAGGAGTTCCTTATAGAGTTGCATAGAGTGTGCAAAGTGTTCTTGAATCTTACTTTGCAAAGTCAGTTTTTCATACTCAGGAATATCATCAATAGAGTTCTGACGATTTTTAGTGTCCTGTCTACGTAAATCTGGAACAGGAATATATTTAGAAATCAGTGAAGTGTCTGCATACCTCTGTGAAAATTCTTGATAAGTAAATGATCTATGACGCAGAATTTGTGCTGCAATTCCTCTGGTAGTTTCAATTTCCAGAGTCATAGTAGCCTGCTCAAAAACAGACCAATGATTGTGCTTAATACAATAACGTAACAGACCTGCATAGTTTTCAGAATCCTGATTTGCTGGATTAGAAACTCTTGCAATATAAGCCATTGTTTGTTCTGCATCTGGCGTAACACTAATAAGTTTTACAGTCATTTATTACCAAATCCTTTATAGTTTTTGTGTTCAAGTTTAAGTATTTCTTCTTCAATCACTTGAAGTTGATGATTCATATAATCTAGTTCATCTGGTGTATACAACTTAGATTGATTTTCTGTTGCTTCTTTGAGAAACTTCAACATTCTTTTAAGTTTCATCCAGAAAATACCTCATCATAATTTTCAGTATAAGGAGTTACCATGGCATCCTCTTCTATTGTAATATGTGCAGGTGGTCCTTCTAGTTCATACTTTAAAGATTGAACTAGAAGTTCCATATTCCTAACAATCATTCTAACTTTTTCTCTATCCATAAAAATTAATTCCTTTCAATATAACTTAGATTGTGATTCTGAGAACACAATTGTTCTATGATTATATCACATGCAATCTTTGGATCGCAAGTTCCACAAGTATATACATCTACTGCTGCTTTACCTTCTTCAGGCCATGTATGAATACTAATATGACTTTCAGATAACAAACAAATCACAGTAACTCCTTGTGGTTCAAACTTCTTTGAAATAGTTTGAACCACAGTAGCTCCACTTGCTGTTGCTGCATTTTCTAATAGGTCTATAAGGCATTGTTCATCATTTAAAAGAACGAACGAACACCCATATAGATTCAATAGATAATGCTTTCCCATCACTTTTTACTTTTCTTTTGAGGTTGATTATTGTACATTTTTGGATTGACTTTTCCATCAGTCCATTTCATAGAAATTACATTTCTATACTCATCATAATAATGATCAAATATACTAACTTGTGTTCCTTGGACTACATCATATTTTGTGATTCCTTTATCAGAATAAGAAACAATATAAGAATCTAGAGGAAGAGATTTGTTAGTTGCTGCAGAAACATCACAATCTTTATGAATAATTTTTACTCTATTTCCCATCTATCATCCCCAAACAATATCAGGATATGCCTCTTGTACTACAACTTTAGTAATTTTAAATCTTTTGTGTAGTTGTTTATCTTTAACTAAACACATTAATTCTGCCTCAGACTCATGAAGAGATTCCAACATTTGAATAAACATTGTTTCTCTTTTTGGTTGAGCGATTTCACTTACTCCTTTTACAAAGTAATTAAACTTTCTCCATTCTTGAATCAACTTACTGTGCTCTGTCCCTGCTGGAGCATCGTTAGCTGTATAAGGAACATCACCTGGAGGCAATGCAGATTCTACTCTAGAATCAAAATTCCAAATAAGAACAGATCTTAAGGCAGGACTATCATAATGCCTTAAGATCTGAATTTTCTCATCTCTTGTTTTAGCATTAGAAACTCTTTGAATAATTTCAGAGACCAATTGGTTTGGTGGTAATTTCATAAATAAACTCCAATTTTTAATCTTCTAAATCTTCCTCTTCATCAAAGTATTCTTTGTTCTCAAATCTAAATGCTATAAGGTCATCTACTAGTGGTTCACCATCTTCATCAAACATTTCTGGATGATACGTATAAGGTTGTTTTTGTTCAAGGTGTTGCTTGACTATCCATCCAACTAAACCACCAAGTATCAAAGAAAAAATAACAAACAATACTGAAAAAACAAGGGTTAATGCTAACATAGTAATTCTCCTAGACTACTTTGGTTTTCCTATATCCAAGGAAAAATTAAAGTAGATGGTTATTTTCTTATTAAAGAAAGAAACCACCCTTTCAAAACATATTGAGAATGTTTTTTTATTTGGGAGCCTCCTTTTTAATACTAACTCAACACCCCTGTTAACAGGAAGAGTATTATCATTATTTATCACTATCAAAGAAACTTATTTTCTTGTAGGTATTTAACTGTATCAGAACATCCACCAAGATGTTCTTCATTCATAAGAACTTGAGGGAAAGTAGAACCTTCTCCAAACTCTTTGTAAAATTCTTCTCTTGTAAAATCAGTTCCAAGAGAATATTCTCTAACTGAAAAACCTTTAGATGCACTTAATGCACTAAGCACTTGAATAACTTTGGTGCAATAAGGACAACCATGTTTACTATAAACTGTAAAATTCATAACTTTAAATTCTTACTGGATGTGGACGTCTTTCATTTGATTTTATAGCACATAACCATGCTGTTGTGACTGCAATGTTATCATTCCACCAATTAGTTTCCAATCTAAATTCTTGAAATCTAATGGTAGTATTTCTAATAAACTGTGCCTTTTCTCTTCTGGTATAATACCAAAAACTGTTTTGATTCCAATAACTAACATGTGTTGGATCTTGCCATGCTCCTCTACCATCAGTAGAAGGAACTTCAATAAATGCCCAACCTCCATCACAAAGAACTCTGTGGATTTCACTCATGGTTTTGATTGGATCTTTAAGATGTTCAATCACATGACTTGCATTAATAACCCCAACACTATTATCTGGTAATGGGATACCCTCATTCAAATCACAAATAATATCAGCACCCTCTTGATCCACTGTAACATACCCTGGTCTTGGAAACAATCCTCCACCAATATCTACTTTCATTAGACCCTTAAGATCAGACTCACGTTCTGCAAGTTGTTGTGCATATTGATTAAACAATTCAAATGTTTTAACTTGAATTGCTTCATTTCTTTGTAATTGGGTATTATCCCCACCAGGCAACCATCTATAATAATAAAGAACCTTTGGAATAAAACAAAACTTGGTATTTAAATAAGACCTAATCACCAACTCATGATCATCACAAATATTTAACTCTGAATTATGTCCACCAATTTTATTATAAACAGATTTTCTCCATGCTCTTACATGATCAGGTGCATACCAAATGATACCAATACTGCGACTTGTGGGAGGAAAAGAATCAATTTTCATAAATTGCTCTCCTCTAAATTCCATCCATTTATAAGTCCACCCATTTTCTACATTCCATGGGATTTTATATTCATCCCCTCTCATATCATAAAGAAGATCTTCACTGTAAGCAAATCCAACTTCTTCATCCTGAAATGCTTTATTCAGTTCTTCAAGACAATCTTCAGAAATTAAATCATCATGATCTACTTCTACAAGAATATCTCCTTTACCAAGTTGAAAAGCTTTGTTTTTAATAAACCCTACATTTTCATGAGAAATTCCATTATGAAGTTTAACCCTATCATCATCCTTCAATTCTTGAGGTAGATGTGAGAGTTTGCAATCACCATTTAAGTAAATGACCCATTCCCAATTAGAATATGTTTGAGATTTGATAGTTTCATATAACTCCATCAAAAATGGAATGTTTTCTTTTTTATGCTCTGGGGTAATGATGCTAAATTTGTAATCCATATTAATCAAAAAAGAACATGTGAAATAGTCTAGAGTCTTCTAGTGATTGTCCAAAATATTGTGATGCTGCATGAATGCATTTACCATTAAAAATAACTAATCTATTAAAAACATTCCCAATAGAATCTACCAATTCAAATTTAGTTTTATCATAGAATCCACCATCAAAAGCAGATTCAATTCCAGGTTCAGAGCAATGTCTAACTCTACTTTGTTTATGTGCATACATTGAAGTTCCTGATTCAAAAGGAGCATCTGGAGTTAAGTATACCATTCCAGCCCATTGTTGATAATCTGTATGATATACTAAAGGATCTTTTGCATTACATGTTTGAAACACTCCATTCATATTGTATTCATCCCAAACAGTTATTGATTGTCCTATGATTGTTTCAAATGTTTTTCTAGTACCAGGAATAAAGAATTTTTCTTGAGTTCTTTTTCCTTTATAATATCTAAGATCTGCAATGAACTCTTGCTTTAATGCAAATTCTCTGACTGCATATGGATCTGAATAGAAATTATCTACTACAAAGATTCTTTTATCATATTGATTTATAGATGAAATATTAACAAAATTCATTTCAATATTTTGTATTAAAGAAAAAAGTTTGAAACAATCTACCACTATGTAAATCTTTACCAAAGTAATCCACAGAAGCATGGTATAACTTCCCTGGATATAGTATCAATCTATTGTAAATATTTCCTATTCTATCAACAACTTCCCATTTTGTATAGTCTCTTGCATCTTCACCATGATCTACATTTCCAATAGACTCCCTTTCCATACTTTCCTTATGCATGTATAAAGCAGTTCCCCCACTGATAGGAGCATTTGGAGTCAGATAACAAACACCAGCCCACATATTATTGTAATCAGAATGAATCCATGTCCTATCTTCTGCGGTACAAAGTTGAAATGCTCCAGTATATCCATCACCATTAGCATCCAATAACCAGTCAGTCACACCACCAGAAGCATGAGACACAAGAGCATTAATAACTTCTTTATGACTATCATTTAAAAAAGACCTTGTTCTTAATCCAGGATAATTTCCACGAACAGAAAACTCTTGGGATAATGCAAAGTTTCTAACACTATCAGGATTATTATAAAAATTATCAGCAACAATCAAATTAACATTCATTCCAATATGCTCCAGTTCTAGAACAGTATTTTATATTAGGGTCAATATATTTAAATCCATCCCACCCAGGTTCATTTTCAGCAACTCTTTTGCCATGGAAATAATCGCCAATATGATTAACCATCATATCACCATCAGATGTTTTTAACAATCCTGCTCCAATATTATATTTGGATGCAAGATAATGGGCAACTACAGACTCTGATGGATTGTGTCCAGTTTCTTCTAAAATAGGTTCTTTAGCAATCCATGCTGGATATAAAGACATTAGCATCCAAAAGTATGGGGTTGCTTTTTCATACCTATAATTTTTAAAAATTACATCATCTTCTTTTGCACCAATATCTTCTGTCTCATGAGTGTACCAGTTATTTCTTTTCAGTTGTATCTGAGACAGAGTATTATCTTGCTGAAGAAGTTCAATTAAATCCAATACCTTTAATGAATGCATTACTTCAACATCATCTTCATGGTGAAAAATATAATCATAATCTCTTTCCTTCACCAAATCAAAAAGTTGTTGCCATGTTTTAGTAATCCCCATATTTTCTTCATGGAGAATAATTTCATCATATCCATTGGAGGTTACAAACTCTGATAGTGATTCATCATCTCTACCCATTGGGTAATCATCAATGAATAAATGATGAACATCCAATCCAGTAAAGTCTAATTTTTTATTTGCTTCAAATGTTTTTTTCAGAAACTCTACCCTATTAGTAGAAAAAACTACATGAAGTAATTTCATTTAATCCATTCTCTCTTTATTATGTATTATGCAATAACAGGTTCCCCTTGACCTTCTGGAAGTTTAATTTGTTGTAGTTCTTTGACCTCCCAAGATCCACCAACACCACCATCCATGTTCACCACAATCTCATTGGTTGGTAGTGCCTTTGGCATCTGGACATCAATCACCTGACCCATCAGGAACTTATTCTTAGTCATAGTTCTATTCTGTGGGTCCATAGCGACCATGTTCATTGCATCAATCTCATCGCCACAATCTACAATCTTCCTTCCAGTTCTTTTATCAAGAACTGAAAAATAATCTTCACTCTGATACTTGTTCATTGTCTTGTTGCTTTTCCTTATTATAAAATACTTTGAATGGTCTGTAAAGTTGTGGCCAAGTATTTCGGATAATCTCTGCTAATTTGTAAGGTGTTTCTGAACTGATCACAAAAAAAGGAGTTCAGAGAACTCCACTATTTGGTTTTAGGTCGAAAGGGGCAGTCAGGACATCCTGCCCCACAGCATCCCTTAGAGTGCGTTGCCACGAGGCAAGACTTCCTCTGGGAATACAAAGTTCTCGTGTGGTTGATCAACAGGTGCCATCCAAGCACGTAATCCTTCGTTGAGAAGAATGTTCTTCGTGTAGAAAGTTTCAAACTCAGGGTCCTCTGCTGCTCTCACTTCCTGTGATACAAAGTCGTAGGCACGAAGATTAAGAGCCAAACCAATAATACCAATAGAGCTAGTCCACAGACCCATAACGGGAACAAAGAGCATAAAGAAATGAAGCCAACGCTTGTTAGAAAAAGCAATCCCGAAAATCTGTGACCAGAAACGATTGGCAGTAACCATCGAATAGGTTTCTTCTTCTTGTGTGGGTTCGAATCCTTTGAATGTGTTTGAGGCATCACCATCTTCATACAGAGTATTTTCTACTGTTGCTCCGTGAATGGCACAGAGTAGTGCTCCTCCCAGTATACCAGCAACTCCCATCATATGGAAGGGATTGAGCGTCCAATTGTGGAATCCCTGGAGGAATAAGAGGAACCTAAAAATCGCTGCAACACCAAAACTCGGCGCAAAGAACCAACTCGATTGTCCAAGTGGGTACATGAGAAACACACTGACAAAAACAGCAATAGGCCCAGAGAACGCAATAGCATTGTACGGTCTAATCCCTACTAAACGAGCAATTTCAAACTGCCTGAGCATAAAACCGATTAGGCTGAAAGCCCCGTGGAGCGCCACAAAAGGCCAGAGTCCCCCAAGTTGGACCCAGCGGACGAAATCTCCCTGAGCCTCAGGACCCCAGAGAAGAAGAAGAGAATGACCCATAGAATCTGCTGGAGTACTAACTGCCG
>Ga0194115_10008380_pt1 | contig 10017 bp, 7 predicted proteins | sample TA2MahsurfametaG_3_FD_148656 | JGI IMG/M metagenome (GOLD analysis project Ga0194115, IMG submission 148656) | Freshwater microbial communities from Lake Tanganyika, Tanzania - TA2015002 Mahale S4 surface | ecosystem: Environmental > Aquatic > Freshwater > Lake | place: Tanzania: Lake Tanganyika... | reverse complement strand
CTTCCGCGGACGCTTTGGCGCGGACCCCGGAGGATCAGGCCAGAATGCCCCGAATGATCTCGGGCTCGACCACGCCGGTGAGCTTCTGGTCGAGGCCGCCGTAGAAGTAGGTGAGCTTGAGCGGGTCCAGACCCATGAGATGCAGGAGGGTGGCGTGCAAGTCTCGGACGTGGTGCCGGTTGACGGCGGCCTCGTGGCCTAACTCGTCGGTCTCGCCATAGCTGGTGCCGCCACGGACGCCACCACCGGCCAACCAGTAGGTGAAGCCCTTGGGGTTGTGGTCGCGCCCCCCGTTGCCTCCCTGCGACACGGCCTGCCGGCCGAACTCGCCCCCCCACACGATGAGGGTCGAGTCGAGCAGGCCGCCGCGGCTTCAGGGCTTCACCATTTCTTGAACGGCCTCTGCTGGGCTCAGCACCCGAACGGGCGCACACCTGCCTGGCGGGAAATGCGCCCGGTTGCCAGTGACGAGGATCCTGTCGGCGGTGGCCAGGGCCGCGGCGAGGAAAACCTCATCATCAGGATCCGGCAGCGGCGGGACCTCGCGCAGGGAGACTTGGCCCGCTGGGCCAAAGGCTGCGAGCAACGCCGACACGGCCGCCCTTGAGAGCCCGAATTTCGGCCGAAGGAGCACCGCTCGGTACTCCGCGACCATGGGAGCATTCCACGCGAGCCGGATCTTCCCGTCGACAGCGGCGCGGATGATTTGGTCGCAGGTGCCTCCTGGCGTGAGCACCGCTGAGACCAGGACGTTGGTGTCGACCACCCACGCTTGAGGCCAAGCGCTCATGCCTTGGAAGCATGGCGCCGCTTGCGTTCCGCCCGAACAGCGGCGATCTCCGCGTCGATGTCCGCTGCGATCAGTTCGGTGGCGCCTGACTTGGCCGCTTCTCCCTGAGCGGCGTCCAGCGCACGCCCGAGGAGCAGCCTCCGAAGGGCATCGAGGTCGGCCTCAACGCCCATACCGCTTGTCGGCACCAGATAGGCGGCAGGCTCGCCGTTCTGCGTGATCACCTGCGGACCCTTGGCGCGCAGTTGGCGCATGACGCGTCCCGGTTGCTTGGACAGCTCACGAGTGGTGACGAACGATACCATGCCCACATCGTCGGACAAATGTCCGACACCGTCAAGCCGCCCAAATCTGCAAAGGGGTCAGTTCTTGATAATGTCTACTCCTCGCCCAGCTTCCTCCGCCGATACAAGAGGTGGTTCAGATAACCGCGCGTGCCCATTGCCAGACGCTCGGCGATCCACCCCACCGTCATCGTCGTCTCCGCCCGCAAGCGCGCCGCCAAAGCCACCTTCTCCGGATCCCCCTTGGGCCGAGTCTTGAGATCCGCTTCCTGCCACCGCCCCCGCTTCAACTCCTCCGCGATGATCCGTTCCGCCAGCGCCTCCGCGGTCTCCGCACGCTCCTCGCCGTAATGCTCCCCACCCATCTGCTCGCTCATCTGCGTCAGCAACTCTTCGCGGAACTTATCCTCGCCCAGACACCAACCGCGCCGAATCAGCCTGAACTCATCGCCTTCCTCCGCCCCCCGCCGTTCCTCCAACCCCCGCTCAAGCCGTTGCCGCCCCGCCGGACTGTCCTTGGGGATGCCCCACGCGCCCAGCAACCGATCCACCCGCAACCACGCCGGCCGTTTCGAACGCGCGAGCAGGTACGCCGGCCAACTGCTCCAGGCAAAACTCTTCAAGGGCGCATCCGCTGCCACCAAGTTCGCCCGCGCCGGATTCAAGTGGACGTAATCGCCCACGCTCTTGAGATAACCGCTGCCCATTCCGTCCACGATCAGCGACTTGTAGCGCCCGGAGAACAAGTGGCCGACGAGCTTGTGACGCCGGTTGAAGCGGCTCGTGTAAGTGCCCAGCAACCACTTCATCCCGGCAATCAGGTTGGGCTGCGGCGTCTCGACCACCACATGAAAATGATTCGGCATGAGGACATAGGCGTGAACCTGCCAGGCCGTCTTGGCGCAAGCCTCGCCCAGCGTGGCGACGAAGCGCCGCCGATCCGCATCATCCAAGAAGATCCGTTCGCGCCGGTCACCGCGATTCATAACGTGATAAATCGCGCCGGCGTACTCGACTCTCAACTTGCGGGCCATCCCCGGAGAGTGGCTTTGGCCGCTTGATGTATCAATATCAAGAACTGACCCCTTTCCGTGACCCCTTTTCGCCATCACTTTTCTCCCAACTAAATTGTTCCTGTTTAGAACAACCGGCGCTCATCGGTGGGTTGGTTTGGCGGCCAGACCCAGTCGGGGTGTTCGGCGTCCTTGCTCTTCGACATGACACCGCCGTCGTCGGTGTGGTTCGGGCCGACGCTGTACAGGGTGAACGTTCCGTCGGTGTTGAGTCGGTAGCGCTGCGGTTGGCCGTCCATGGGGTCGAGCGGCACGGTTGTCAGGAATCGCGGCACGAGATCGCCAAGGGTCTTGGGATAGCCGCCGGTCCCGAGGCGATGCCGTTCCAGTGCGGCCACCGTGATGGCGAGGCGGCTGATCGAGAGGCACTGGTCGGTCTTTGTGGGCATTCGGGCCAAGGCCGGCAACATCGGGTCGATGAGGATCCGATAGGGATGCAGGCGCCTACCCTCCGTGTCGAAGACCGTCCGGTCGATTTGCTCGATTTCCCAGATCGAACCCTTGGCGGCGATGCATCGGTTTGGATCGGAGCGCTGCAGCACATCCACCACCCGGTCCAGGATGCGTGCGTGGTAGGCCTGATTCTGTAGCAGCCAGGCGTCGGGCATCCGTCCTCCGCTGGAGCCCTTTCCAACCTCGGTTGTACCCAAGGTCGCCGGATCCAGCCGCCCCTGTCGCTCCCGCTCAATGCAGGATTGGCCGAAAAGACGCTCTCCCTGGAACGCCCCCACCAGACCCGCCCGCAGCGTCGATGTCGCGAAACGTTGCTGGAAGGCGGCCAGTTGGGCATCGGACCAGAGATGCTGCGAGGTTCCCTCCCAGAAGGCGTTGTAGGCGAAGCCCTGCAGGACGATACGCACCAGGTGACTCATCAGTGCCGAATCTTCATCCAGGTGCTCCCCAAGTCGCAGGATCGTCTCGATGTCCTCGGCCGCGCCCTTCGGGTCGCCCACGGCCAAACGGGCCACAGCCCGAAGGCGGAATCGGTCGGCCATGGGTTTGTACAGAGCGACGCGAGCCAGCGAAGCGTCGCGGAAGTCGGCGGAGTTGAGTTCGTGCCGACAGTGGGGACGGCGGGCCGCCTCGGCGATCTGCTCAAGGGCATCCCTCAACCCCTCCAACGCGAAGAGCACCGCCTGCGGGGCGGGCATGTCGGCCGGAGGCACTGGTAGGTGCGATAGGTCATGGTGGGAGCCCGCCGCGTCTGCACGCGCGTTGCGGATGGTGCCCGGGGTCAGAGAGGGCATCGACCGCAGCAGGCGGGCCAGGGCTTCAAGATCCCGTCCGGTTCGACGCAACGGTCTGCCCTCGGCTTCCGCGGTTTCGTACGGAAAGGCCAGCGAGACCTCTATCTCTGTGACCCGCGGTTGTCCCGTCCAACGCGACACGGGGTGTCCTTGGGTATCCCGGCTTTGGGTGTAGGCGTGGATTCCGGACAGGAAGGGGTGCGCGGCGAAGTTCTGTTCGGCCGGGACCGGCGGCCCCATCAGTTCCTGGTAGGAGAGTGGCTCCCCGCGCTGCCGGAGCTGATCCTCGACCTCCCGCCAGGCCTGTTCCGCCCGTCGGCCCTCGAGGGCCAGACCCAGCGAGATCAGTGCCGCCACGACCACGGCGCCCAAGGCCAGAGGACGCCACCGAGGTTCCCATATCGACCAGAAGCCGGGGGCTCCCAGAGACACGGCCCGGCGATTCCAGAGCAGCGGCACCAGCCATGCGGGCAGAAAGAGCGCGAATTCCAGCCCGACATGCACTCCTTCGGGGAGGGAATTCCCTCGGCCCGAGAAGCCCCAGGCCACGTTGAGCAGCAACCCGGTTGCGAGGCTGAGGCAGAGACTCCTCCAGAAGCCAAACCGTCGGTGTTCCAAGGGGAGGAGGCGAAAGCGTTGCAGGAGGTTCATCGGGGGTGGGTGGGGTGTGGGATCCGGTTCCTGGGGCAGGATCGCTGTTTGAGGATCATGGCCGGAGATCGGCCCCCGGTGTCGTTGGGAAAGCGGTGCGGTGATTCCACCAGCAGGCGGTTCTGGTTTCCGCACACCGCGAGGCCGGTTCAGTTCGCAGCCGGTGTACGAATCTTTCTGTAATTTGCTCTCCGGATGCTCCATCCCAACCCCTGCGGGGGAGGTGGAGCGATGGCGAGCGTAGCGAGCCGAGCGCAACCGACCCCGCAAGGGTTGGGATGGCAAAAATTGTTGCCAATGGTGGACCACGGAGGGGCCGGATTGGGGTGTTCGACAAAAAACATCCACACCCACCCAACCGTGATCCACCCAGAAAACCCCGACCTCCTGTCCACCGTCTTGCAACTCCTCACCGAACAGGGCTCCAGCGGCTTCGCCGAGGGCACTCGCATCCTCGTCAATGAGGCCATGCTCCGCGAACGCTCCAGCGCCCTCCACGCAGAACCCTACCAGCGCTGCGAAGAGCGGAAGAGCGCCTCGGCCACGCCAATGAGGAAAAGGGGAAAAGGGGTCAGTTCTTGATATTGTCTACTCCCCGCTCAAATTTCTCCGCCGACACACGCGATGGTTCAGATGACCGCGCGTGCCCATCGCCGGACGCTCGGCGATTCCTCCCATCGTCATCGTCGTCTCAGCCCGCGACGCCGTCGACGGCTGCGCTTTCTGCGAACGCTGTGGCGCGGACCCCGGAGTATCAGGCCAGAATGCCCCGGATGACCTCCGGCTCGATCACGCCGGTGAGCTTCTGGTCGAGGCCGCCGTAGAAGTAGGTGAGCTTGAGCGGGTCGAGACCCATGAGGTGCAAGAGGGTGGCGTGCAGGTCGCGGACGTGGTGGCGGTCGACCGCGGCCTCATGGCCCAACTCGTCGGTCTCGCCATAGCTGGTGCCGCCACGAACGCCACCGCCGGCCAGCCAGTAGGTGAAGCCCTTGGGGTTGTGGTCGCGCCCCCCGTTGCCTCCCTGCGACACGGCCTGCCGGCCGAACTCGCCCCCCCACACGATGAGGGTCGAGTCGAGCAGGCCGCGCTGCTCGAGGTCGGCCAGGAGCGCGGCGATGGGCTGGTCGATCTCAGGCCCATGAATGCGGAGGTTCTCCTCGACACCATTGTGGGCGTCCCAGTTCTGCTGCTGGTGGCCACCTCCGTGGTAGATCTGGATGAACCGCACCCCGCGCTCGACCAGGCGTCGGGCGATGAGGCACTGGCGACCGAAGGGCGCCGGCCCCAGCGCCAGCGGATGGTCGTCGGGACGGGACTGGTTCACGCCGTAGCTCTCGAGGGTGGCGGCCGATTCCTGCGACAGGTCGAGGGCGTCGGGCGCGCTGCGCTGGAGCTGGAAGGCCAACTCGTAACTGGCGATGCGCGCCTGCAGCTCGCTGAAGCCCGGCCGCGAGGCCATATGCCCGGCGTTGAGATGGTTGAGCGTGGTGATGGTGTCGCGCTGGATCCCGGGCGGAGCCCCGTCGGCCGGGTCGAGGTTGAGGATGGGGTTGCCCGAGGCCCGGAACACCGTGCCCTGGTAGGCCGCCGGCATGAAGCCGCTGGACCAGTTGGCCGCGCCGCTGATGGGCCCGCCGCGCGGATCGAGCATGACCACGTAGCCCGGCAGGTTCACATTGGCCGAGCCCAGCCCGTAGGACATCCAGGAACCCATCGACGGCCAACCCTGCAGCACGCGCCCGCTGTTCATCTGGATCATGGCCGAGCCATGCGCGAAGGAGTCGGCATACAGCGACTTGATGACGGCCAGCTTGTCCATGTGGCCGGAGAGGTGAGGCAGCACATCGCTGCACCACAGGCCCGACTTCCCACACTGCCGGAAAGTGCGCTTGGAACCCAGCAGGGTGCCCGGCTTCACGTCGCGGCGTCGCTGCTCCAGCGAGGCCGTCTGGCCGTGGCGGCGGTTGAGCTCGGGCTTGTAGTCGAAGAGGTCCATCTGGGACGGCCCCCCGTACATGAAGAGGAAGATGCAGGCCTTGGCCTTGGCCGGCCGGTGCGGCGGCTTCACGCGCATGGGGTCCGACCCGAGGCTTGCGGCGACCTCGGGCCGCGCGAAGAAGCCGTCGGCCTCGAGCATCCCGGACAAGGCCAGGCTGGTGAAGCCGGCACCGAACTGGGCCAGGAAGTCGCGGCGGGAACCCGCGCACAGCGATGCGGGTCGGGGACGGGGTTCAGTCGACATAGGCCACTTCGTTGAGGTTGAGCATCAGCAGGCAGGCGCTTTCCAGGGCCCGGTGACGGGCCCAGTCGCGGGGTCGCTCCGGCCAGAGGGCCCGAGGGGTGCCGCCCGCCGGGGTCCAATGCAGGCGATCCAGGCCCACACCCGATCCCCAGGCCCGGACCCCCAAGGCCCCGGTCGGCGGAATTCCCGGAGGCAGCGCGGTCTCCAGCACCGGGTCGGCGCCCTCGCCCAACCGGACAACCAACCGACCGCCGTCGAGCCGGAGGCGGACGCGGAGTCCCTCGCCATCCAGCGCGACGCCCTCGCGCGCGGCGAGGCGCGTGGCCGAGCGCGGCGTGGTGTGGCGGACGGACACCCGACCTTCCCGGGGCTCGAAGACCACCTCAAGGGCGCTCTCGGCGGGCTCCCTGGGACGCACCGAGGCCCTCAGCAGCAGGCCCACCTGCGAACAACCCACCTGAGGCACCAACCCGAACGACAGCTCGCCGTCACCGAGGTCCAAACCCCGGCGGAGGGCGAAGGGACCCCGACCGGCCTCGAGGGCGCGGTTGCCCTCGTACTCGCGGGGCCAGAGTCCCTTGTGAGCCTCCCACTCCGGCCCGGGAGGCACGAGAAAGCGCTCGGCGGGAAGGGCGTTGAAATAGGGCACCGACAGGGTGTCGGGAACATCCGGACGAAAGGACATCCGATGTCCGAGACCGGACCAGACGTCCACCTGACGGGCGAAGAAGGCCGCGACGGAGGCCGACTCGCCGGCTTCCGGAAACCTGCCGGTGGCCAGGGTCCAGGCCCGGCGCAGCCAGCGGGCCTCGTCGGGGAAGGCCTGCGGGGACCCCGGGGCGGCACCGGAGGACTCTGCGGGGGCGACCGGTTCCTCCCGCACGCGTCGGGCGAGGGCGGCGGCCTGATCCTGCACGAAGGCGTCGTTGAGCAGCATCAGGGCCTGCGGGGCCACCGTGGTCACCGGCCGCTCGGCCAGCGGCGAGGTGGCGTTGCTGTAGTCGAAGGCCTCGAACATCGGGACCATGGAGGTGCGACGGATGTAGGCGTAGACGCTGCGCCGCGCACGCTCACCGGGTCCGGAGACCTGCCAGTCGGTGCCGGGCCTCGATCCCCCGGCCAGCACCTCCCCGCTCAGCGCCGGGAAGAAGCCTCGCCCGCCCGCCTCGAGGTTCAGGGACCCGGAGATCGACAGGAGCGTGTCGCGCAACGCCTCGGCATCGAGCCGCCGGAGGTTCTGGCGCCAGAGCAGGTCGTTGCCGGGATCGGCCCCGGCCGCCGCGGCATCCGGGACGCGCGAGGACTGCTTCCATGTCGCCGACGTGAGGATGAGCCGGTGCAGCGCCTTCATCGACCAGCCCTGGCGGAGAAACTCGCCGGCCAGCCAATCGAGCAGCCCGGGATGGCTCGGCAGTCCGCCGACCCGGCCGAAGTCGGTGGTGGTGCGGACCAACCCACGGCCGAAGTGGTGATGCCACACCCGGTTGACCAGCACCCGGGCCGTCAGCGGATTCGACGGGCTGGCGATCCAGTCGGCCAGCGCCAGGCGTCGGCCCGCGGCGGGAGATCCCTGGGCCCCGGCGGCAGCGAACTCCCCTCCCCCGGCCGCCTTGAGGAACCCCGGCTTCACCTCCGCGCCCGGCGACCTGGGGTTGCCACGCGACAGGATCCGAACCTCCGGCGCCGGACCACCGCGGTCCCGGGCCGCGAGCGCCCACTCGAAGGGCGGAACCGCCTTCTGGAGCCCCTCGATGCGCCGGGAAAGCTCCTTGCGTGCGGCCTCGTCGGCGGTCGCCTCGCGGCGGGCCTCCAACTCGCGCCGTTCGCGCTCCCGGCCGGCCTTCCACGCGTCGACCTCCGCCGCCGAGGCCAGGGGCGCGAAGAGCGGCGAGTCGAGCCCGGGACCGCCGCCGACCCCGACATGGAGCGGCCGGAACAGCGCCAGCAGGGCGTAGTAGTCGTGCTGGGGGATGGGGTCGAACTTGTGGTCGTGGCAACGGGCGCAGGCCACGGTCATGCCCAGGAACGCCGCCCCGGTGGTCCCGACGATGTCGTCCAGCTCGTCGTACTCGGCGAGCACCTTGTCGTCGGGCTCATCGTCGTGGACACCCAGGCGAAGGAATCCGGTGGCGACGACCGCATCCCGCCAGGCCGCGCCCGAGCGGCCGTCCCGGTCCACGAGGCCGGCCGCCAGCTGATCCCCGGCGATCTGCTCACGAAGGAAACGGTCGTAGGGCTTGTCCTCGTTGAAGGCCCGGATCACGTAGTCGCGGTAGCGCCACGCCTCGAGCTTCTCGCCGTCGCGCTCGTAGCCGTTGCTCTGGGCGAAGCGCACGACATCCAGCCAGTGGCGGCCCCATCGCTCGCCGTAGCGGGGGCTGGCCAGGAGCGCGTCGACCCGGCGGGACCAGGCCTCGGGCGAGGGATCCCGCTCGAACGCGGCGATCTCGTCGGGCGTGGGCGGCAGACCGACGAGGTCGGCATGGAGCCGCCGCAACAGCTCGCGGGGGGAGGCCTCGGGAGCGGGAGAAAGCGCCTTTTCGGACAATGCCTCGAGGATGAACGCGTCGATCGGATGCCGGCCACGGGGATCGGCCACGCGCGGAACCTCGGGCCGGGACAGGGGCCGGAAGGCCCACCAGTCTCCGGAGGCCGGTGCCTGCGCGGCGGACCCGGGAACCTCGGCGGCCACGCCGATCGACGAGGGGCCCTGCCAGAGGGCCAGCAGTCCCAACACGCACCGAAGGATCCCATGCGACCGATCCAACCGACCCGGCCAGGCGCGCTGGAGAATCCCAAGGACGCCACCCCTCCGCCCGCCCCCCGGGACGCCCGGCCGGGATTCCCGGGCCGGGGGCCGGGATCGGATCAAGGTCGAGGGGAAATCCATGACACGAATCGTTCTGCCGGTGGATGCGCGCGTCAAGGGGCGGCGCCCGGGCCCTTCCGGCGGGCAGGCCCGGAGACGGCCGTCGCCAAAAGGGCCCCGGTGGCGTGCCGGGGCCCTTGGCGGTGCAAACTCACCCGTGGAGGAGTTTCGCGCTCACTTTTTGAGGCGGTAGAACTGCTGCGCCGCCTGGGCCGGCAGGCTCGCCGAGTTGCCCGTCACCCCGCCGACCGCCGTCCAGGCGCCGCCCAGGGAGGGTGAACTCTCGAGCGTGAAGCCGACCGCATCGGCAGGCCACGAGATGACCAGGTTGTCCCCGTTGCGCGTGACGGTGATCGCCACGGGCTTGGCGGGGAGACCGGCCGAGATCTCTTCGGCGAAAATCTCCAGGAAGGCGATCTTGCAGTTCACGGCCCCGTCGGAATCCGACGCGCTCACCGAGAGGCGTCCGTCCTCGACCTTCACCTTGGCCTTGCCGTCGCGGAAGCGCTCGGTCGTGGTGCAGGGCACCCCGTTCACCACCAGCACGTCCTCGGCCTTGATGCGGATGGTCTGGTCGAAGTTGTTCGACTCGCCGCCCACGATGGAGACCTCGTAGGTGCCGTTGGGCACCGCGATCTCCCAGATCCACGGGCCGCCCGGCTTCTGCATGTGGTTGAAGGTGTCGTAGCGCTCGTCCGGCGCCAGCGCCTTGTCGGTCTGGTTCCGGTTGCGCGCATTGGCCGAGTTGTCCTTGTTCCAGCCGTAGCTGAACCCGTTGCCCCGGTCGGCGAAGGCCAGCCCGTTGTCCGGCAGATAGCCGGGGAAGCCCTCCGAGGTGGAGTTCTGGAAGTTGATCTTCAC
>Ga0194115_10008378_pt1 | contig 10019 bp, 7 predicted proteins | sample TA2MahsurfametaG_3_FD_148656 | JGI IMG/M metagenome (GOLD analysis project Ga0194115, IMG submission 148656) | Freshwater microbial communities from Lake Tanganyika, Tanzania - TA2015002 Mahale S4 surface | ecosystem: Environmental > Aquatic > Freshwater > Lake | place: Tanzania: Lake Tanganyika... | reverse complement strand
CTTCGGGGGCGATAATGCTGAGGCCTATTGGAGTTTCGATAGCAAAGCCATCACCTTCCAAAGCAACTACAAACAATGGGGTGTTGAGTGCGATCAAATCTTTACCTCACCCGTGAAAAAGATGGGGAAAGACACCGCTCGCAAATCTGCCATGGTGAGCACCGGCTTGGGTCGTACAACCTGCTCCTATTTCATGCCCGACAACAAACACATTTTGTATGCCAGCACGCATGAAGGCGACAGCGCTTGTCCGCCAAACCCCGAATCCAACGGCAAATATGTTTGGGCCATATACCCAGATTTTGACATCTATGTGGCCGACCTTAAAGGGAACATCACCCAGAAACTCACCAATACCCCGGGCTATGATGCAGAAGGAACCGTTTCTCCCGACGGGAAATCTATTGTCTTCACCAGCACACGCAGCGGTGATTTGGAATTGTGGGTCATGGACATCGACGGTAGCACCCAACGACAGGTAACCACGGGCCTGGGATATGATGGCGGTGCGTTTTTCTCGCCAGACTCCAAGAAATTAGTTTTCCGAGCCAGCCGCCCCCAAACGGAAGAGGAAATCACCAAATATAAAGATTTGTTGAGTCGCGGTTTGGTTGAACCCACCAACATGGAAATATACACCTGCAACGTAGATGGCAGTGATTTGAAGCAAGTAACTCAATTGGGCAAAGCCAACTGGGCACCCTTTTATCATCCCGGCGGAAAGAAAATCATCTTCTCAAGCAACCACCACAGCAAGCGTGGTTATGATTTTCAGCTGTACATGATCAATGAGGATGGTACCAGCCTTGAACGCATCACCAACGAAAGCATGTTCAATGCCTTTCCGATGTTCTCCCCTGGTGGAAAACAACTGATTTTCAGCTCTAATCGCAACAACCACGGCACCAGAGACACCAACTTATTCTTGGCCGACTGGGTAGACTGATGCTCGTCAAAACCGAAGCCATCGTCGTTAAGCGAACCCCATACACCGACCATTCAGCGGTGGTGAAGTTGTTTACCCGAGAATTTGGGTTACTCCCCTTCCTCATTCAAGGATTGCACGGCAAGCAAAACAAAAATTCGTTATTCCAACCGGGCACACTGGTAGAAATAGTTTTTCACAAACAAAACAAGGGCATGATGCGCGCCAAAGAAGTATCATTGGTCTCCGGTTGGGGATACAGCCACTATCCCATTCACGATCAAGTGCGTTGGTTTTTCTTGGAATTGCTGAGCCACGTACTCCACGAAGAACAACCCGAAGAAAGTCTGTTCGATCTTTCCAAAACAACATTTCAAAAACTGAACGACGGGTGCAAAGACCTGCCCATTTTACCCATTCAGTATCTGTATGAATTTTGTGAAGTAACCGGTCATGGATTGCAATTAGACGCCGAAAGCATCTCGCTAGGACTAGATATTGTCTCGGGAAGCACTGCCACATCGCGCAGCATACCCTCCAATACCATAGACGCAGACCACTGCGAATGCTTGGCGCAAATACTATCAGGAGAAATAAAAACCGCGCCAGCCAAAATCCGCAGGCTCCTGGTAAGCAAACTGGTCGATTACATCGAATTGCACATCATTCCCGGAAAAAACATTCAGTCGTTGGAAATCTTGCAGTTAATTATGCAAGAACCGCAGTAGCCACCTCTTCGTTGAGCATCGCTACGGCCAAATCAACCATGTTTTTTGAACCCACAAACATGGGTACACGTTGGTGCAACTCGGTGGGCTTCACGTCCAAAACGCGCTCAGAACCAGTGCTAGCCGCACCGCCCGCCTGCTCTGCCAAAAACGCCATGGTGTTGCACTCGTACATCAAACGCAGCTTACCATTGGGCGACTTCTCTGTGGATGGGTAAATGAAAATACCCCCTTTCAGCAAATTGCGGTGAAAATCGGCGATCAACGAACCAATGTATCGGGCCGAATAAGGTCGGTTGGTAGCTTTATCTTTGGCTTTACAAAAAGAAACATATTCTTGAACTCCCTGGGGGAAATCCCTCAGATAGCCCTCGTTCACACTAAAAATCTTACCATCAGCAGGGGTTTGAATGTTGGGATGACTCAAGCAAAATTCCTGAATGCTGTCATCGAGGGTAAACCCATTCACCCCCACGCCCGTGGAATATACCAACATCGTGCTCGAACCATAGATAAAATAGCCTGCTGCCACTTGGTGCTTGCCCTTTTGAAGACAATCGTCGATAGTGGGTTTCGCCATGGGATTTTTGCGGCTGTAAACGCTAAAAATGGTACCGATGCTCGCATTTACATCGATGTTTGAACTGCCGTCTAGGGGGTCCATCGCCACGATATACTTCTCATTTTCAGCGCCCTCAATGTAGTATACATCGTCGTTCTCCTCTGAAATGATCATGCAAACTTCTCCACTGCGACTCAATGCGGCAATGAAAATGTCGTTGGCAATCACATCTAACTTCTTTTGCTCCTCACCCTGAATGTTGGTGGAGCCCTGATTCCCCAAAATATTGATCAATCCTGCCTTGCGCACATCGCGGTTCACCATCTTCGCTGCCAATTCCAAAGAGCGAAAAATCTTACTCAAAGAACCCTGGGCATCCTTATAAAGAGCCTGCTGGTCTACAATGTACTGTTCGAGGGTGATAACTTTAGAATATGACATATCAAGAATGAGGACAATTGGTATTTATTTTGCAAAACAACAACAAAAACCTGAATTAACCGACAATCTCTCTCTGCAATGAAAATCTTCAAGTTCGGCGGCGCATCCGTAAAAAATGCCCAAGGCGTAAAAAATGTGGCACAAATCATCCAAAGCCACAGCAACAGCAATCTATTGGTCGTTGTGAGCGCTATGGGAAAGACAACCAATGCGTTAGAGCAGGTTATTCATCACTGTTACCACAATACAGGTGAGGCTAACAAGGCCCTTCAAACCGTGTTTGAATACCATGATGGCATCCTCAAAGACTTGTTTGGCGAAGACGATTTGGTGGGTATAAGCGATATCAGAAATCTTTATTTGGAGCTCGAATGTTTTGTAGACAACCCCAATTTGCAGGAAGATTATGACTTTCTGTACGACCAAATCGTCGGCTATGGCGAATTGATGGCCACCAAAATTGTCAGCAACTACCTCCTATCGCAAAGAATCTCGAACCAATGGATCGATGCCAGAAACTTCATCCAAACTGATAGTCGCCATCGCGATGCGCGGGTTCAATGGCCAGAAACTGAAAAGGTGATTAAAAATCGCTTGTTGCCCATTGCCAAGAAAAACCTGGTCATTACCCAAGGTTTTATCGGACGGGGATTTTCAGGAGAAACCACAACCCTGAGCCGTGAGGGCTCCGATTACAGCGCCGCAATTTTTGGCAGTTTGATGGGTGCTGAATCCATCACCATTTGGAAAGACGTGGCCGGGGTGATGAATGCCGACCCCAACAAATTCGAGAATGCCACGCTGATTTCAGAACTCACCTACAACGATGCCATTGAATTGGCATATTACGGCGCCTCGGTCATTCACCCCAAAACCATTCAACCGCTGCAGGCCAATGGCATCCCGCTGTATGTGCGATCGTTCATCAATCCCGAGGCGGCCGGCACAAAAGTGAGTGCAGGTAGCAGTGTCATTTCCGTTCCCTGTAAAATCCACAAAGCCCAACAGCTGCTGCTTGAAATTCGCACACGCGATTTTACCTTCATCGCCGAAGACCACCTCAAACAAATCTTTCAATCGCTGTCTGAGAACAAAGTACGCTGCAATCTGATGCAAAATTCTGCCATCTATTTTCGCTGCGTGATCGATAACAAAGAAAACCGACATCAGCCGTTGATGGACGCGCTGCAAATGCTTGGATTGGACGTAACGCTGCATGCCGGACTGGAATTGCTGAGCATCTACCACCCTCAGGGCAGTTTTGACAGACTCACAGATGTGGGCAATCACAACATTGTGTTGCAGCAAAACATGGGTAATTCTACCCACTACTTGATTACGGCCTAACGCGCAATCGCTGTCCTACCTCAATTTGATTGGTTTCTAATCGATTCCAAGCCTTTACTTCGTCCACAGAAACACCATATTTCCGCGAAATGGAGTACAAGGTTTCGCCGGGTTGAACGAAATGATAGGCATCGAATACTTGTCCGTTCGCGCCAGATTTTGAAGGCGAAGCCGTCGCAGCAGAAACGCGCTGTAGATATAATTTTCGGTCTACCATCAGGGGTTTTCCATCCAACTGATTCCATGCCACCAAAGAATCCACCGGCAACCGGTACAAACGCGCGATGGAAAATAAGGTTTCACCGCGGATGACGATGTGGGTTCGCGGACTGTTGCTAGATCCTGTGTTGCTCATGAAATTGCGGTAGTCTATCTGGGTTTCTTCACTCATTTTCACGTTTGGTCTCAGCACCAGAATTTGTCCGGCCGCCACAGTATATCCATCCAAATTGTTCCACCTTGCCAAATCCAAAGCCGTCACATTCATGCGCTGGGCGATGTCTTGCAAGGTCTCTCCCGCTTGAACCTCATACACCGTTCCCTTGGGTTGATTTTCTTTGTTGATGGTGCGCTGATTCAATATCAAATCTACCGCGTTTACTTGGTTTGGGTTGTCGTTGCGCTCCAAAATCGCCGGTGGTGTTTCGCGCTTCTCCTTGAGGTTCACGATTTCGCCAGGGCGGACCTCCAAGCCGGGCTCTAGGCGATTCAATTTGTAAAGGTGCTTCACTTTCACCCCATATTTTTGGGAAATATCCCGCATCGTTTCACCATTTTTTACGGTGTGATTATTTTCAACGGCCCTGCGGTGCTTGGGTTTTAGGTAGATTATTTCGCCGGGACTGAGCATATCCCCCTTTGAAATGTCGTTGTATTTATAGATTTGCCAGGTCGACATGTTATACCGAGCAGCCACTTGCTCAGGGGTTTCGCCGGGTTTCGCTACGATAGCCTGAATGCCGTTGACCTCCAAAGGTGAGGTCGAAGTATTTGTGCCCGGAACATAAAAATCCTCTCCCAATACCACCATCGAATCGTACTGACTCAATCGATATTTTTCGATCACGCCGATGAGAATGTTGCCATAGTTGGGATTGGTGGCGTAACCCGCTTCGCGCAATCCATGAGCCCATCCTTTGTAGTCAGTTGCACTCAACTCAAACAACAAATAATATCGCCTAGCCCCCTTCAAGAACAGGGAATGGTCGCGATAACTATCAAACGCCGTCTCATACCCACGAAAACACTCGTCTTTGGCATCGTCATCGGCCAAACAAAACTTGCCCGTCCAGTTGGACCTACACTTGATCCCAAAGTGATTGTTGCAATTTTTGGCCAACTTGCTGTTGCCGCTGGCACTTTCCAAAACGCCCTGACCCAAGGTAATACTGGCTGGAACCCCATGCGCACGCATTTCCTGCATCGCCACAAACTTGAATGAATCGATATACTGTCGGGTACTCATGAGCTGCGCCGATAGCCAACCACAGGTCAACATACCCCACAGCAACATCCCCAATCGCAGATCAAAGAGCCGTTTAAAAGGAATCTTCATTGATGCAAACCTACTTTTCTATTGTCAATCGCCCCAACCATTTTATCCAATGAATGTGCAATACCATGCGATAATTCGCCAATAAATCCCGATTTTTGTACATATCATGATGAAACGCATTCTGTTCACCTTACTCGCCCTCATCAGTTTCACCCCTGCTTGGTCGCAATTCGGTTTCCCAAAACCCGTTTTCAAAGCCACTTTTTCCAAAACTCAAGCCAAAGCGGGCGATGTCGTTGACATCATCATCCGATTCAATGTAGCCAAGGGATTCCATGTTTACAGCGAAAAAAGCGATTGTGGGGACGATAACGGTCCAATCCGCGCCAGTATCGACTTCACCCCTAACCCATCTTACCAATTGGTGGGCAAATTTTACGGGGTGGGCGACCACATGGTGAAAGAAACCGATGTGTTCAATTGCACCACCGGCGAGTTTACCGGCAAAGGTGAGTTTAGACAGAAAATCAAAATTTTGAAAAGCCTTCCTGCCGGCGGTATACAAATGTTGTTTAATGGACAGATTTGCAATGAAGGCGGATGCGACAATATCAGAGATGTAAAAATCACCACCCCTGGACTGGAAGTTTCAGGCACCGCGGAAGCTGACCAAACTTTAACGCAGCCATCGGTAACAGTTTCCGATGCGGTAGACACAGTAGCCACTGCACCCACTGAGGCCCCCATTGCCGTGAGCGCAGAAGCCCCAGCCTACAAACAAGGCAAAGTGCTGCCCCTGAAAACGTTCAATGGACAAGCCAACGAAGGACAAAGTAGTGGATTTTGGGGCCTGTTCATATTGGCCTTTTTGAGCGGGTTAACAGCCCTGCTTACACCTTGCGTGTTCCCCATGATTCCCATGACGGTTTCGTTTTTCATCAAAAACAACAACCGCAAAATTGCCTTGCGCGATGCGGGGATATTCTCATTGAGCTTGATAGGATTTTACACCATTTTGGGTACGATTGTCGCGGTTTCCTTTGGATCCAACGCCGTAAATTTTATCAGCACCCATTGGATTCCCAATATTTTCTTCACCCTCATCTTTATCGTTTTTGCCGTGAGTTTCTTTGGTGCTTTTGAAATCAACCTGCCTTCATGGATTGTGAACAAGGTCGATCAACAGGCCGACAAAGGAGGAATTACGGGAGCCATTTTCATGGCCGTGACCATCGCTTTAGTTTCTTTCTCTTGTACTGGTCCCATTGTAGGCACAGTGCTGGTTGAAGCCGTGCATGGCGATACCTTACGTCCTATTGTGGGCATGTTTGGATTCTCGTTGGCATTCGCCTTGCCCTTTGGATTGTTGGCACTGTTCCCTTCTTGGCTCAACAACTTGCCCAAAAGTGGTGGATGGTTGAACAGCGTAAAAGTGGTATTGGGCTTTGTAGAATTGGCCTTTGCCCTCAAATTTTTGAGCATTCCCGACCAAACTTACCACTGGGGCATCCTCGACCGTGAAATTTACCTCAGCATTTGGATTGTTATATTCTCTTTGTTGGGCTTGTATTTGTTGGGCAAAATCAAGTTTTCTCACGACAGCGACATTCAGTATTTGAGTGTGCCGCGCTTGGGCTTGGTCATCGCTACTTTCACCTTTGTGGCCTACATGATTCCCGGATTGTGGGGCGCACCATTGAAAGGATTGGCAGGCTACTTGCCGCCATTAAGCACCCAAGATTTCAACAGCAACATCAAAGGTGGCGCCCAGGGCGAAGGCAATATCACCACTACCCCGTCTTATGCCAATCAGTTGCACATCCCCCACGGATTGGTTGGATACTACGATTACGACGAAGCCCTTGCCGCTGCGCGGGAGTTGAAAAAACCGCTATTCATCGACTTCACCGGACATGGCTGCGTGAACTGTCGCAAAATGGAAGAAAAAGTATGGTCCGATGAAGCAGTACTCGACATCCTCAAGAAAGACTATGTGATTGTTTCTTTGTACGTCGACGATAAAAAAATCAACCTGCCCCAATCGCAATGGTTCACCACCGCCGCGGGGAAAAAGATTACCAAGCTGGGCGACAAAAATGCGCACATTGAAGAATCTTATTTTGGGAAAACCACCCAACCCCTGTACTGTTTGTTGGATGCCAATGAAAACCTGCTTCAACCGGCCTTGGGTGCTGATCATTTCAAATTCGCCGTGGATCCCTTTGTGGAATTCCTCAAATCGGGCGTAGACCAATACAACAAACGCAAATAAAACCATGAATCCTCGCATCCTATCGCACTTCCAAGAAGCCTTGCAAACACTGCAACGTTTCCTTGAAGACGAGACCCAGATGAACCACATCGACCGCGCTGCAACAGCCATGATAGAGGCCATTCAACAAGGCGGAAAAATCATGTCGTGCGGAAACGGCGGCAGCCACTGCGATGCCATGCATTTTGCCGAGGAATTAACCGGCAGGTACCGAGACAATCGTCCCGCGATCGCAGCCATTGCCATCAGCGATGTGAGTCATATTAGCTGCGTGGGTAACGACTATGGATACGACCAAATCTTTTCTCGTTATATTGAGGCGGTTGGACGTAAAGGCGATGTTTTGTTGGCCATCAGTAGCAGTGGCAACAGTGTAAATGTCATCAAAGCCATCGAAACCGCAAAAGCCAAGGGGATTACCGTGGTAGGACTTACAGGAAAAGACGGCGGAAAAATGGCAGGCCTCGTAGACATTGAAATCCGCGCACCCCATTCTACCTATGCCGACCGTGCCCAGGAAATACACATCAAAGTCATTCACTCTCTCATAGATTCGATTGAAGTGGGTCTAGGTTACTCGAATTAATTGTAATATTGTCGGAATGCATTTTATCGGAATCATCGGTATCGTCTTCATTTTTGCCCTGGCGTTCGCCCTATCAAACGACCGCAAAGCCATCAACTACAGAACCATCGGTGTGGGTCTGTTAATTCAAGTATTGCTGGCAATATTCATATTAAAAACTCCCGTCGGCAAATCGGTCTTTGCCACATTGGGGAAAGTTGTCCAAAAGCTGCTGCAATTCTCCGACAAAGGCGCAGAATTTATCTTTGGTCCGCTAGCTCGCGATGCACAAATGCAGGAGGTGTTTGGACAGAATTTCATCTTCTTTTTCAGGGTGATGCCCACCATTATATTTATCGCGGTGCTGGTGAAAATATTATACCACATCGGGGTTTTGCAGTGGATCATCAAACAAATTGCCAAGGGCATGCACTACCTGATGAACGTAAGCGGTAGTGAAGCATTGAGTAATATTTCTTCTGCGTTTGTGGGACAGGTAGAAGCGCAGCTGATGATTGGTCCGTATGTAAAAGGAATGACCAACAGCGAATTGCTGGCCTCTATGACGGGGTCCATGGCTTGTATCGCAGGCGGTGTGATGGCTACCTACATCCAAATGGGCATCGATGCCAGTAGTTTGCTTGCAGCCAGTATCATGGCAGCCCCCGGTGCTTTGGTCATCTCCAAAATTGTTTGGCCCGAGACCGAAGTGAGTGAAACCGCCGGCACCGTAAAATTGGAAGTTAAAAAAGAGAATGCCAATCTGCTCGACGCTATATCGCAAGGTGCATCCGAAGGCTTGGGTGTGGCGTTAAACGTGGTGGCCATGTTGCTCGGATTTTTGGCATTGATTTACCTGTTCGATTTCATCCTTGGAAGTATCGGTGGATTGATGGGCCTAAAACTCTCCCTAGAAACCCTACTCGGCTACTTATTTTCGGGCTTCGCCTACATCATGGGTGTTCCCAGTCAAGATGTACAAGCGGTCGGCGGATTGATGGGCACAAAGCTCGTTGTCAATGAATTTGTGGGATACTTGCATTTGAAAGACATCGCCGGAACCCTCCAACCTGTAAGTGTGGTCATTGCCACGTTTGCCTTGTGTGGTTTTGCCAATTTTAGCTCCATCGCCATTCAGGTTGGTGGGATTGGAAAAATTGCGCCTTCGCGACGACAAGACCTCGCCAAATTGGGCGTAAAAGCTTTGATTTGCGGTACATTGGCCAATTACCTTAGCGCAACAATAGCCGGCATTTTGCTCTGGCTCTAATTACAAATTTTCGTAGGGGTCTTCCCATTCAGCATCTTCGTTGGGTTCTTCATCAGCGTCTGATTCCGACAACAGTTCCTGGGGTGGCAACCATTGATTGGCTTTCCACAGCGCGATCAAAACACCCGTAACCAATCCACTTACGTGGCCTTGCCAAGAAACTTTCGGATCCACTGGAAGCAATCCCCAGAAAAATCCTCCATAGATGAGCAATACCAAAAAGAATATGGCCATAGACTGCTTGGTTCGCTGCATCACCCCAACAGTCAGTATAAATCCACCAAATGCATATACCCAAATGGAGGCGCCAATGTGCGACGAACCAATGCGCGATGCATCCATGCCAACATCGCCCAAACACCATAATAGCGCAGATGCAATGAGGTGTTGAAGCAACCAAAATCGGACCCATTG
>Ga0194115_10008377_pt1 | contig 10019 bp, 12 predicted proteins | sample TA2MahsurfametaG_3_FD_148656 | JGI IMG/M metagenome (GOLD analysis project Ga0194115, IMG submission 148656) | Freshwater microbial communities from Lake Tanganyika, Tanzania - TA2015002 Mahale S4 surface | ecosystem: Environmental > Aquatic > Freshwater > Lake | place: Tanzania: Lake... | reverse complement strand
ATTATAAGATTATCAAAGTCGCTACAGACTTGGAACTCATCCCGGATTTCATTTTGGTGGGATTGCTTTGGAGTTTACGTCAGCGGCTTTCTGCTTCGTCATCGGAAGCAAGATCTGTTCATGCAGAGAGCACATGGTGCTTTTGATATGTACTTCATGATGAGAGTCATGTGTTGTCTGAACAATGCTGCAGCACAGAACTCTCTAGAACACAGATAGAAGGTCTCCATAAAAACGAAGGTGGAGCTTCATAAAAACGAAGATGTTTGCTTTTTTCTCGGATGAGTCCCTCATCCGATGAGGCACTGCATCTTCCATGATGGCGGTCCTTTCACTAAATAAATCAAGCGCGGCATACGATTGGTCCGCGCGCTCAAATTTTCTTGGCATGTTCTCTTGTTTGACTGCTTTGATCCAGAAGGTCAAAGGTTACTTCTGACTTCGTGTCTCGTTTCGGCTACCGTACTAGTGACTGGGCTACCCTAACCAACAGGAACGGTCACGGGATTCATCTTTCTCGCTGGTTCACGCATATTGGGGAGGCCCCTAATTCGCAATTTCCCGAAAACTACAATTGATGTAAGGGTTCGCTCTTTCGGTGGAAAGGGAGGACCAATCGTGACTCGGTTCGAATGACACTAACCCATCGGTTTTTCCAATTCCTCACTGCTACAGCTCATGTAGTAGATGCACATAAATATGAACAAGGATGACGTTGTGCAATGGCATTTTGGGTGGGAGGTCCTGTGAGCCTACTACTACCGCGAAGAATGGTCCTTTATTCAAGGTTTCTATCTTCCTGGATTCGGGTAGCAGACTCTCACCGACGAGATTTCGATTGTTTTGCTGCAGATTATCTGGGTATGTATACATAGAGATGATGAATGAGAATCAAGCTGTGTGTTTGGTGCGTTTTGGGTGGAGGCACAACAAAGACTAGGGTCGCGACCCCCCATAAAACGATAGGGCAGCTGCGACACGACGAGTCGTCTTCACATAGACATTCCAGGATGACGGTGACTTGTCATATTTGCTTCTCTCCACTATATTTCTCTAAAGTGCCTTAAATCAAGAGAAGACATGGTGTTGTTACTCGCCAGAATACGTTCACATTCTTCATGCTCTCTTCTGGCTGGCGATGCCGAGGGGGCAGATCATTCGTTTCATGAGGTTGCTGCTCGCGTTTTCCCAGGAAAATTTGCATGCGTTGAAGCGACAGACCAAATCCTAGAGGAATGGACTAATGGGAACAGCCAGACCACAAATGAAGGAAGTCTCGTCCTGCGTCCCTTCGTGTAATAGAAAAATGCAACAGATATTCTTCTATCCCACTGCATGCCCTTCACAAAGCACTTTAACGTCGACTTAGAGTTCGGATGAATCAGGTCCAATATTCAGGGCTCCGAGGGATTCTAGGAATTTGGTGACGGGATGATTTGGTGGTAGCAGGTCGATGGCGATGTTATACGGACTCACACCGTATTCACCGTTCGTCACAGCGTTGATGTCCGCACCATGTTCGACCAAAAGTCGGACTGCATCTATATGCCCGTTACGGACTGCCTCATGTAATGGCTGCCATCCGTTCTCATCTCGGACGTGAAGAGCTCGCTCGTTTTCGGCTGCCAGTTCTTCCAAAGCAGCAACGTCGCCCTCATCAGCAGCGGCGTGACCAGGCAACTTTCCGACTGCAGCTGCTGATGGCCAGTCTTTCTTCCATCCACTTGGATTCTGACGAATCCAGTGTTCTTGCACTGGGGAATTCGGTATGATGTACGGAGGCAAAAAATCATTCAGTGGTTGCCAACCTCCATCAAGGTATTCGCCGGTGGGGTGAAAGTGGATGAAAAGATTAGCATAAAATCTACCCTTCAAGGAAAAGGGCCGTCCATGCGTCACACTTCCACTTTCATACAGCACCATATCTCCTGGCTACAGTTCCGTGCAAGATTGGTAGTAAGATAAGCCGCAAGAGAGGAGGCAAGTACCCGGCGCTTGGAAAAAAATTTGACTGGATCTTACCTCCATGGATACATTCACAGCACGATCGTGCCTATCATACACTTCCAACATCCAAGGTTCGTCCACATCTTGATCGACGTTGATGATACAAGAAGAAACTAAGGGCGGCCTATCGACATGGGGCGAAAGTATAGCACCTTCTGTATAAACTCTTATGCCATACAGGGAGGTGGGCTCAAGCTTCATTCCCGTCCACTCTTCAATGGTAGGCCTGGTGGCTTCCCAAATTGACTTTTCCAATTGACTGTCATCTCCCACGTCGACGATATATGTTGGAGCCACCCAGTTGTTTGTGTAGATTTCTCCTATACCCCATTCCTCAGCGACTTTTTTGTCTTTGTTTTGTTGCCAATAGTCGTTGATCAAGTCCCATAACGGTTTGGGTGCCTTGATCTTCTTGAAGCCAGTGCTGGTGTAGTTCTGTGGATTTGTCAAGAAATGTAAGTGCACTCTCCCTGACAATTCGTATCTTGGAGATTTAATGACGCGTCACTTACTACCATACTTTGAGGTTGTCGACGATTGATCACCAGTCGATCCTCTTCGTCTGAATAGCAACGAGTACCCTTTGCGCCCCATTTTTCAGCACAGCCTCGCAAATATTCATCATAGATGGCCTTTCTATCACCAAGCAAATCGCCACAACTCGACTCGGCGGTATGAATAGGCCACGAACAATCTAGACCGTAACTAGCTCCAATTACTTCTTCGGTCGCTCCAACGAATGACCCACAAAGGGCGGCGATGACAACGAGTGGAACCAGTTGGGACAACACCATGCTTCCGAAAATGGTAATGTGTCGGAAGCGATGGATTATTGTCAACCTGTTCTGACTTTTGATACGAAGGGAAGTCCTCATGAAGTGCAAAAAAGGTCCTGTCTTTTCTGTCGCCGTAATCCGTTTCTCGTTTCGGCTACTAGTGACTGGACAGCCACAGAAGATAGGCCCCTAATTCGCAAAATACATGACTCTCATAAGCTATTGATGGTTCGCTGTGTTGCTGGAAGAGGGAGGAACAATCGTGACTCGTTTCGTCCGTCTCCACTGTCAATAAATACTGTCTGACGGGTGGAACAAATGGCGACTGGAAATTCGCGGAGCGGAGTTCCGATTAGTCGACGGATACTAGGGAGTGCAACGTCGTCACCTCACCTGTGACTTTCGATCATGCAACCAAAGGCACGAGACTACTACGTTACAGTTATTTTCCTACTTCTGTTCCATTCGGCGTTCTTTCCCCGAGTACCATATCCTAGCCTTCAGAGTTCGGCTGTATCAGGCCCAATATTGAGGGCATCAAGGGATTCTAGGAACTCGACCACCGGATGATTCGGTGTGAGATTCGAAAGGGCAATGTTGTACGGACTCACACCATTATCACCATTCGTCACAGCGTTGATGTCAGCGCCGTGTTCGACCAAAAGTCGGACTGCATCTATATGCCCCTTTCGGACTGCCTCGTGTAATGGCTGCCATCCGTTTTGATCTCGGATATGAAGAGAACGCTCATTTTCGGCTGCAAGATCTTCGAGTGCAACAACGTCGCCTCGATCGGCGGCGGCATGGGCAGGCAACTTCCCAACGGCAGCTGCTGATGGCCAGTCCTTCTTCCATCCATTTGGATTCTGACGAGTCCAATGTTCTTCCTCCGGGGAATCTGGCACAAGGTACGGAGGCAAAAAATCGTCGAGTTCTTCCCACCCTCCGTCGACGAGGTGTTGGCCAGTGGGTTGAAAGTGGATGAAAATGTTGGCATAGAATCTACCCTTCATAGGGAAGGGTCGCCCATGCATCAAGCTTCCACTTTCGTACAAAACCATATCTCCTGGCTACAGTTCCGAACAAAGTGGTAAGTGAGATTGGCCGCGGGGTACGACAAGGTCTCAGCGATCGAAAAGGTCTGGATGTAATCTTACCTCCATCGTCACATTCACAGCACGATCATGTCTGTCGTATACTTCCAACATCCAAGGTTCGTCGACATCTTGATCAACGTTGATGATGCAAGAGGAAACAAGGGGTAGTCGATCGACATGGGGCGCAAGAATAGCACCTTCCGTGTAGACTCTGATGCCATACAACGAACTGGGTTCAAGGTTCATTCCCGTCCATTGTTCAATGGTAGGTCTGGCGGCTTCCCAAATCGAGTTCTTCAAACGGCTACCTCCACCACGAAGACCTGCGTTGTCAACGCTGACCATGTAGGTTGGAGCTGCCCAGTTGTTAGTGTAGATATTTCCAACACCCCATTCCTCAATGAGTTTCTTCTCCTTGTTTTGTTGCCAATAGTTGTTGATCAAATCCCACAAAGGTTTGGGTGCCTTGATCTTCTTGAAGCCAGTGCTGGTGTAATTCTGTGGACGTGGAGCAAGAAAGGGTGAGTGTATCGTCGTCGCTAACATACTCGTATTGTCTGAGCGGTTTTCAACCAGGTATCACTTACTACCATACTTCGTGGTTGACGACGACTCATCGCCAATCGATCCTTTTCTCCTTCGGCACAACGAGCAATCCCCTTTGCACCCCATTTTTCACCACAGCCTCGTATATATTCATCATGGATTGCCTTTCTATCACCCAGCAAATCACCACAACTTGACTCCATGTTGTGTATAGGCCACGAACAATCTAAACCGTAACCAGTTTCGGTTTGTTGTTCGGCACCACCACTCGCGAAAGCGAAGGAGGAGACATGAAGAGCAACGACGACGATGAGTGGAAAGATTCTGATCATCATCTTTTAGCGAAGAAAAAATGTATCATGTCAGAATTGGTGGAAAGATTATTCTCAACCTCTTTTTGAATTTTGTGTGTGAAAGAAAAACCAAGGAAATGGAAGGTGGGGTCTTGTAATGTTCAATTCGGGTTCGGTTTCGAGCATACCATGTCCTTTTTTCATGACCAAATCCCGAACTCCGAGATGAGCTTTTGAACGCGCAAGAAAATCGTTCGTGATTCGAGTGGTCGGAGCAGTCGTATTCGCACAGAAGTTGGATGGCTGGATTCGTTCCTGTCTGGCTTTGCGAATATAGAGTAAGGAAGGTGCATACATCCCATGAAATTTTCTTGGCTAGACCAGATCAGAGGTTACTGGAAGGTGCGTACTATGGTCACTGAGCAACTAGCCACAAATGGATGGTTCCTAAACATCATAGGACTCCTACAACGACATCCGCTAGGGAAACATGGGGATGCGCACAGCTTGTGCTGTCCATAGTGAAGGTTCCGTAAAAATCATACCGACGTCACCTATTTCATCCATCCATCACTCTGGCCTTCTTCGTTGCACGTTCTTCTTCCATCTCAGCGACTGAGAAACCTTGTCGATTCGACGATAATCCTCTACCCAACATGGGATGTTCCGTATCCGTATTCGTATGCGGGATGTAACCCTCACGAGATTCCTGTGACTTCCGTTTCTTCTTCGTTCTTTTCTTCTTCTTCTCTTTGGTAGTATGTTTCTTTCCACCCTTGTAATCACTGTTCGGACCAAGGACTTTCGTCGAAGAAAATCCACCTGGAGGAGCGGGCCATTGATTGGGTCGGACTTGCAAAATATCTGTCGATAACGAGGAACGCATTAGGACTCTTGCTATCGTCCCCTTTCTTCCATACTTGTCACTAGCGACCTGTCGAGGGAATAATTGTGAGGAAAAAACCAGACTGCAGAATATTGAAGGCAACTAATACAATCGAAAACTTCTTGCATACGAGGACTACTAGTAGTACTGACCTTTCGAACTGGTCGACGACAAAATCGCCAAGTCATATTTCCAAAATCGGGTGGTACTTTCTTCATAGTCTCGTCATTATCATCGTCGTCATCGTCGTCGTCGTCGTTGTTGTCCCTGGTCGATATATCCTCTGGTGGGGGGGAGGGAATGTCTTGTCCAAGAGATAATAATGCTCTTCTGGCGGTATGTTGATCTTCAAAGCAAACATTACAACTCAAATCTCCCAACCATTCAACATATGTCGGACCGTAGTCACCAAAGTATGACATCAAATCCTTCCCACGGATCTGTTTAAAGGCTGCCCAGTCCACTGAAAATAGATGAATCTTTTCGGGAACCCATCTAACGGTTTCCTTCTTCATATCACTGTCTCCATCATTTTCTCCCATTTCCGTTTCGGTTCCTTCGGATGGTGGCGTTGGGATTGTTGGTTTGATCCACAACTCTGGTGGAGGATCACTTCTTAGTGCCCCAAGCATTTCCTCTTTATCCCAACATTGTGTGACGGGTAAGTCTGGTCTGGAGATGTCTGTGGTCGGCGTGGAATCTTCCTTGTCATCATCATTGTCCTTCGTCGTTTCATCACCGTCTTTGACGACGTCGTCATCGGGTAGTACCTTCTTTGCGAATCTAGCCTTTCGTGCTTCCTGTTTCGCAATTTCATCAACATCCGTCACATCAATGCCACTGACGAATCCCTTGGATGTCTCACCACCCGTTTTTTCAGAGTCCCGTATCCGTTTCACTTCAGTCCATGGTAAAAATTCCTCCAATTTAGGTGCGACATATTCTGTTCCAAACTTCTCAGCTCGAGCCTTACGCTTCTCACATTCTTTATTGTATTGTTCCATCGTCTCCCAACTAGTTCTTTCTCGAATAAGGACGATATGGGCAACAAGGTCGTTCATGCAAAGATCGTTGCCCTGGTACCGTATGAGATACGGTCTCCAACGGTTTTGCGGGTGCGTCTCAAGAATCTGTGGGTCGGCTTTCACGTCACAAGGGACATTGCCAAGCCACGTGCATATAGAAGTACCATACTGAGGATAGATACTTACTTACATACATACTTGGATGAATCCTCGCGCATCGGTGACGTCATATGGTTCCATATGTACTATACTTACACAGACACATGAGAATCGACCAGTTGTTTTCGAATGAGTCTACTACCACTTACCACTCACTAAACGAGGGGCAACGTCCAGACGAGTTGGTCAAACTACGCTTGACGGCATGATGGTGTGTGCAACACGAGACGCCGATCGCGGGGGTTGCTTCTATCGTCGGACCTTGCCCCCGCACTGCGCTTCGATAGTGTCTGTTTTACATTCGAATATCATCAAAGGCAAGGTGTGTAGAGACCAATGTTAGCTTTCGTTGTTGGACGATATTTGTGTTGGAACGCGAGATGCCGGAAAGAACGACGAGGGACCTTAGCACTGCGGTATTCGTAGTCTTCCATTGAGCCTCAGTTAGGGTGGGGGATGGGACGACGACGCGTCGGTGCTGTTCCATTTCTATCAGTCCCTTAGGGCATGGTGTTGTCGTTGGTGTTGATTGATTGATCGAATCGGCAATGAGTGAAGTTCCTTAAGGCAAAATGTATTTCTACCAGTCTCTCATTTCGTTTTTCAACTCTTTTTTGTTTGTCGCGTCCCAAATCTACAGAAACTAAAACAACCAATATGCCTCATTCATTTGGTACCCGAGCGCGTACGCGACATATGTTCGCGAAGAAGTTTCGTCAACATGGACCGATTCATCTTTCTCAATATTTGATGAAGGTAAAGAAGGGTGATTATGTTGATATCTTTGCCGATCCTGGTGTCCATAAGGGTATGCCTCATAAGGGATACCATGGCCGGACGGGGATTGTGTTCAATGTTACCAAGGCCGCAGTCGGTGTCCGTGTAAACAAATTGGTAAATGGACGGATTCTTGAAAAACGTATCCATGTCCGTATTGAACATGTCCGACCCTCCAAGTGTCAAAAGGAAATCTTGCAACGAAAGGTTGATAATGAGGCTGCCAAGGCAGAAGCTGCCAAGACTGGAGTAAAGGTCAACCTAAAGCGTACTCCTAAACTTCCTAAGGATGGATATTTCCTCAAGGCGGCAGGAACAGATGGTGTCATTACTACTATCCAACCTCTTCCATTCAGTGATCTTGTCTAAAGAAAATAATGAAACAAATCAATCCCCCACTTTGTCTTTTCTGGTATGATCGCATGGCATACGTTCCTCTCGCATCGTACGGCATAGATGCGAGAAGAGCAGGAAGGTACTAAATGGAGAAAGACAAGAAATCAGGTTCTTGCAGAGTTTAGTGTTATATTCATGACTCCTGGTCGTGCTAGCAGGTGGGTTACATTTCGCCGTCCCCAAACCCTGTGTTAAGATGACACAAATTATTGGGTTTCCAATATGATATCATCATCACTATTGTCGTCGTCGTCACCTATCGCATCATTCCTGGATTCCATAGGAGTCCCCGCCTGATCGCCGCTCAACAATGTCTGTTCCATGTTTATGCTCCTCCTTGATAAATGTTTCTTAGTTTGGTTTGTGCGTCTTCTTTCATCTACCGGACGAATTTCCTCTTGTGAGGCTAACCACTGCGATTCTCCTGCAGGAGGACTATGCGAAGAAGAAGAAGAAGATGATGATGATGATGATGATGAAGGAGAAGTATCCATGTTGGTCGACTGGAGTGGAGTTCCGACTGTCAATGGGGACAATACGGGGGGAGGGTTGGTAGTAGAGACTGCTCCGGTTGTTGTTGTTGCTCCTGCTGCTGTCGTTGCTGTTGTTCTATCGTCCTCATTCTGATGATTCCAAACATCCATCCATAAGCCTTGTGCTCGTTTCATCGCCTCATCCTTCGGACGGAGTTTTCCGACAATCTCTTGAATACGATTTAAATCACCACATAATTCTACATATGCTTCATGATCTAATAAGTCTCGATCGATAGACACAATAGGCCGTACGATTTCATCTTCATCTTCTCCACCCTCCAATTCTTCTTCTCGTGACACATATCGTGATGTGAAAACATTATCTCCCTCCAGTGGATCATAAATAATAGCATGTCGGTACATGAAAAGAGCTGCAAGGAATCGTTCTTCATAATCAAATTTGAATTGGGATGTCAATATAGTTGAATCTAAATAGCTGTTGCCATATAACCCCTCCAAAACACACGTAAGTTTCGACTTGCGTTGGTATTGTTGGTATTGTTGTTGTTGTTGTTTGCTAGTAGTAGGTTGAGTAGTCGTAGTAGGAAGAAGTAGGAAGACGTCTCGAATAATCCTTGATGCAGTTAATAATCCAATACCCTTGAGTTTATCACAATAATCACATCCCACTGAAACAAAGAGGATTGCCATCATGACGGGTGAAAAATCTAAAAAATGAAACTTATCATTGAGACTGATTGATGATGCACCTAAATCTGAAAATTGGAATAGGATCCCACATGGACGTCGATCATCATCATCATCATCATGATGATCATATTGGCGATGATGATGACCGTGATGTCGTCCTCCTAATTCTTGTGTCGATTTGTATAGGATTGCCTTTGCACCATGGGCGACAAGATCTGAATCTTCTGTAATGATGAGATCGATCAAACCTTTATGTGATAAAAAGGCTAATTGAGCGTCGGCTTCGTAGGGTGCAATTAAGAAGGGGAATTTGATTTCCTTCAATGCGTTGATGATAGATGTCACAATGTTTGAATAATATTTTCCAGCTCCGGCACGTCGGAATGCCTTCATCCGGATAGTATTGATTCTATGTGGTGATTCATTTGGATTGACTGGTAAATCACGGATCCTTTCCTGTTCCTTACGTAATCGTTTTCGACGTTCTGTTTCTCGTTTTTTGATGGGTGGTGAATCCTCTCCATCCAATACAAGTAATATTTCTGCCTTTGTCATATCTCTTAAAATTTCTAATCGTGATATTACATACCTTGTACATGCATGGATATATTGTTGGATTCTTTCTTCCGATGGAATTAAGGTAGAGGAGGAAGTTGGCTGGTTCTCGTTTTGTTGTAATTGTTGTTGTTGTTGTTGTTGTTGTTCATGATACAAGGTAGCTCTTCCATAATTCGTCAAATGACGTTCATCTCCCAACATATCTCCACATCCATATGCAGCAGTCTGAATCCATGTCGAGGCATCGACGCCGATCCTTAGTGGTCGTTGTTTGGGTTGTTGTTGTTGTTGTCGTCGTCGTTGTCGCTTCTT
>Ga0194115_10008376_pt1 | contig 10019 bp, 9 predicted proteins | sample TA2MahsurfametaG_3_FD_148656 | JGI IMG/M metagenome (GOLD analysis project Ga0194115, IMG submission 148656) | Freshwater microbial communities from Lake Tanganyika, Tanzania - TA2015002 Mahale S4 surface | ecosystem: Environmental > Aquatic > Freshwater > Lake | place: Tanzania: Lake Tanganyika... | reverse complement strand
GACAATCCGTTTATTCCGCACGCCAAAGAGTGGCTCGCTGAGCGTATGGCAGAGCGTAAGTGGACACAGGACACACCAGCCTACAGGCGCGAATGGCTTGGTGAGTGGGTCGCTTCCACAGATAGTCAGGTCTACGCATTCTCCAGAGACAAGAACATTGCCAAGGGAATCCCAAATAAACTCGACTATGTTCTCGGTATTGACCTTGGCTACGACGACGAGACAGCCTTTGTGGTTGTGGGCTACCGTAGTGACTCACCCCACATGTATATGGTGGAGTCTTACGCTAAGTCTGAGATGACCATTACAGACATAGTGCGCAAGATAGACGATCTCACTACTCGCTACCGCTCATTCACACGGATCGTCGCTGACACTGGAGGCTTGGGTAAACAGATAGCCGCTGAGATACGCAAGCGCTATGGCGTGCCTGTGTTCCCAGCAGAGAAGACACAGAAGGCGGAGTTCATACAGCTTCTCAATGATGACCTCAGATCAGGCAAGATCCTCGTCAATCCTGCAGAGATCAACTTTATTGAAGAAATCACAGCACTCCAGTGGGATGAAGAGAAGGAGGGTCGGTTCATCGAAGACCCACGCTTTGCGAACCACCGCTGTGACGCCTTCCTCTATGCCTGGAGAGAATCCTGTCACTACCTAGCTAAACCTCCAGACCCTATTCCACCAGCACACTCTGAAGCTTGGTATCGCAGGGAAGAGGATGCCTTCCTAAAACAAGTGGAACGTCAATTTGAGGATGAAACCAAACAAGAGGAGTTTCTGATATGATCAGCCCAAAAGATCTCGATGAATTGTTAGTTGTGCTCCGTAAACACGGGGTTGAGGTGTTCAAGGATGACTCCCTCACGTTGCAGCTTAGTCAGTTCGTTCCTGTTTTGGAACAACCTCCGACGCAGCTGCCAGACATCAACCCCTATGTCTCACTTCGAGATCTTGACCAAGCATACGGCATTCCTGAGATCAACAAGGAGATTGAGTGATGGATCTGTTAAAAGGGAAACAATGGTTCGACCCAGAGCTGAGCGAGTCACAGCGCGCCCAGTACCTTTTCGGTCTTATGAAGACCCTAGACAGCAATCAGATGGGAGTTCAGCAGAACAACCTGAGATGTCTGAGGCTGTATAACAACCAAGAGATTACAGGTCTGAGTATTGCCAACTACGTTCTGTCATCCACACCAGGCAACATTGGTGTCGCTCGCCAGAACCGTTTGACACTCAACGTCATTAAGTCTGCAATTGATACACTTATCAGCAAGATGGCTAAGGACAGGATTGCACCAACCTTCCTGACCTCGAGAGCACCTTGGTCAAAGCAACGCCAGGCCGAGAAGCTGACGAAGTGGATGAAGGGCGCGTTTTATGGTGCTCGCGTACACGAGACAGCGCCACTTGCCCTAAGAGACGCAGCAATCTTCGGCACAGGCTTTATAAAGGTCTACTCTGACAACGGTACAATTCATGCGGAGCGCGTGTTTCCTGATGAAATGCTCGTAGACCTTAATGATGCCTACTATGGCAAGCCTGAGTGTATGTATCAGCGTCGTTTCGTCAGCCGTTCAGCTATGCTCAAGCGCTTTGCGGATGATCCTGAGAAAATCGGCATCATTAACCGCTCAAAGACTATCCAAGGACACTCTAGCTTCTCACCCTCAGAGGTCATCCAAGTCGTAGAAGGCTGGAGACTGCCTGACAGTGACGGAAACTATGGTCAGCACATCATCGCCACCGATGCTGGGTGCCTTGTGTGTGAACCCTACGAGCGTAAGCGCTTCCCGTTTGCCATGATCCGTTACACTGTACAGCCTGTGGGCTACTACGGTTCTGGCGTGACGGAAGACTTGCTGGGTATCCAAATTGAGATCAACCGACTCGCTATGCACATGCAGCAAAGCATGCGGCTACTGTCGAATCCTCGCGTGTTCATTGAGGAAGGCTCTTCAGTTAACATCAACCAACTCACAAACGAGATCGGCGGGATTGTTAAGTATCGCGGGACAGCCCCAGTTATCCAGACAGCACAGACAGTAGCGCCAGAGCTCTTTAATCAGCTCAACATGCTCTACAACCGTGCTTACGAGATTGTGGGAATCAGCCAGCTTGCTGCTGCGAGCAAGAACCCACTTGGTGCGAACGCTTCTGGCCGAGCCCTGCGTGAGATGACAGACATTCAGTCTGATCGCTTTGCCCTCACAAGCTACCAGTATCAGCAGTTTCATCTTGATCTAGCTCAATTGTTCATCGACGAGGCCAAGATGCTCGCTTCTGAGGGTCAGCCTGTCCCTTCTCGCTCGTTCGACCGTAAGAATGGTCTTGAGAGCATCGACTGGTCAGAAATTGATCTCAAAGATGACGAGTATGTTGTGCAGTGTTTCCCTGCTTCAGCTCTGCCAGACCAGCCAGGTGCTCGAATTGAGTCTATCCGTGAGCTTATGCAGATGGGCATGATCGATCCTGAAACTGCACAGGAGCTCCTGGACTTCCCAGACCTGGACAAGAACACAGCGCTGTCTGTCGCTCCTATGCGTATCGCTCAGCGCATGATTGAGAAGATGCTCGAAGAAGGTGTCTATATCCCACCAGAGCCTTACTTGCCTGTCGATAAGATGCAGGCGCTCGCACAGCGGTACTACTGTGACGCGCTTGTGAGGGGCATGGAAGAGGACAAGCTAGACCTGCTAAGGCAGTTCATTGATGGGTGTGCGCTTATGATTAAGCAAATGACTCAGCCTCAAATGCCACAGGCTCCGGCTCAACAATTGCTCCAATCTCAACTCGCAGCAACACCACAGCAACAATCGGCTCCGGCAGGGGCTCTCCCGCCAACATTGTAAGAGGTCAACATGATCAACGTCACAGGTGAAGTTAACGGCTCAGCGCTCACTCCGGCAGATGCAAAACCAGTCATCGAGGGGCAAAGTAAACCAGCGGAAGCGCCAGTTGAGACGCAAGACCCAGAACAAGAGAAGTTTGATGACAAGTTTCTCAAGCTCACGCGCAAAGAGCGACAGCTTCAGCAAGCTCAGCAAGAGTTGAAAGCGAAGATGGCTGAGATCGAGAAGATGAAGGCTGAATATGACAGCTTTCTCTCTCGTAAGTCTAAGCTTAAAGAAAACCCATTCGACGCTCTAGAGCTTCTGGGTGTGACCTACGATGACCTGACACAGGCGATGCTCACTTACGATCAGCCGGTGGACAAGCTCACAGAAATTGAGCGTAAGCTACAGATGCTCGAAGAGCGCGAGGAAAAGGACAAGCAAGCTAGGAAGTTGTCCGAGGAAAAGGCCATCGAGGAGCAGCGTCAAAAGGTAGTTGAGACATATCAGAGCGATCTTGCAAAATTCATAGAGTCAAGCGAATATGAACTTGTCAAGGCAAACGAGGCACAGGAGACGGTGTTCGAGGTGATCCAACATGATTACCAAGAACAGGTCAAAGCAGGCGCTCAAAAGCCAACTCTCATGGAATTTGAAGAGGCTTGTAGGCGTGTCGAAGAGTACCTTGAGTCACAGCTAGACAAATTCCTGCAGCTCGATAAGGTACGAAACCGAATCGAGCCCAAGGATGAAATTAAGTCATCTTCCCAGGCACCCGTCAGCCAGCCAAAGCCGTCACAGTCAATGACTCTGACGAACGCAATGAAAGCAGCCACAGAACCGACTTCTCAATCAGCCCGAAGGCCATCGGAGCAGGAGTTGTTTCAACGTGCTGCAAGTATGATTAAATTCAATTAACTTTTAGGAGTATTCATCATGGCATTGGACTTAGTTTCTTTTAGCGCTGCTCTAAAACAGCACTACCCTGACTGGAAGATCGAGAACCTCGTTTATCAAAGCAACCCGTTCATGGCTCTCGTGCCTAAGTACGAGCAGTTCGGCGGTGAAGTGCTTAAAATGCCCTTGATCTACGGTAACCCTCAAAACCGTTCAGCTACTTTTTCCACAGCAAACAGCGGAACAAGCAACTCTAGCCTCAAAGCTTTCTTGCTGACCCGTTCAGCAGACTACTCGATTGCTGAGATTAGCAACGAGGTGATCCTGGCTTCGGAAGGCGACGCTAACGCATTCCTTCGCGCTGCTACTGTTGAAATTGACGGTGCGCTGCACGCTCTCGGTCGTTCTGTTGCGACTAAACTCTTCCGCTCGGGCTCAGGCTCTATCGGTAAAGTTTCTTCCTATACAGCTGCGACAAAGACTATCGTTCTGACTGTCGCTGAAGACATCGTTAACTTTGAAGTTGGCATGACTCTCCAGGGATCGTTGACTGATGGCGGTGGTGCTGGCGTTAAGGCTGGTACATGTAAGGTTGTGACTGTTGACCGTATCGCGGGATCGCTCACAATCGACGTAGACATTACTGGTGGATGGGCAGCCGCTGACTTTGTGTTTGTTGCTGGTGACTACGACCTCGCTCTCAAAGGTATGGACGCATGGCTGCCTTACGACAACCGCGCTACTAAGCTTGCAGCTTCCTACTTCGGTGTGACCCGTTCGGCTGACGCTACACGTTTAGGCGGTCTGGTGTACGACGGTTCTGCACTTCCAATCGAAGAGGCGCTTATCAACGCTCTCGCTCTGGTTGGTCGTGAAGGCGGAAACCCAGACCATGTGTTCATGAACTTTGCTGACTGGAGCAACCTCGTGAAAGCTCTCGGTTCCAAGGTTATGTACATTGACGTTAAGGCTGGATACGAGGGAGCTCTTGGCTTCACTGGTATCGTCGTTAACGGCCCACGCGGTGCTGTTAAGGTTCTTCCTGACGTTAACTGTCCGAAGGGTGACGCATTTATCGTTCAGTTAAACACATGGCAGCTTGCTTCTTTGAAGAAAGCAGTCAACTTGTTCGACACTGACGGCCTGCGCATGCTCCGTTCTAGCTCGGCAGACAGCCTGCAAATCCGTTGCTTCAGCTATGCTCAGCTCGGATGCTCGGCTCCTGGCTACAACATGCACTTGCGTCTCGCCTAATTCACTGGGGGGCTTGTGCCCCCCTTCTAAGGGGTAAACAATGGCAAACAGAACCTATAATCAGGCTCAGTACACTGCCGAACGTGCTCCTGTGACCCTTTACGCGACTATTGCTGTTGGCGCTGCCGGAGCTGTGTCTGCTAAGAAGGGCTATGGGATTAAGTCGGTGACTAAAGAAGCTACAGCTGGCCAGTACACTATCGTTCTTGAAGACAAGTTCTCTCGCTGTCTCGAAGTGTCTGCTCAAGTTGTTCACAGCGCTATCTCTGCCGTAGCTGCTATCCAGGTGCTCAACACACCAGCACAGCTCCAGACTGCTATTACAGCAGGCACGGGCTTTGTTGTTCAGTTGATCGACAAGACTGGTGCAGCGGTTAACGCAGAATCAGGCGCTCAAGTGTTCCTGCAAGTTGTCGCAGCTAACAGCTCTGTCGACGCTGGCAAAGGAGTTTAATCATGATGATCATGGGCGGCCCTAAGAAGATCGCTTCCATGATTGTTGCGAAGAAAATGAGCGGCGCTGACGTAGATCGCGCTGCTCAACTTCGTGATCAATCTATTGAGGCTCTGTCTGAGATGGAACCTGAAGAAGATATGGGTCAAGTCGCTTTGAAGGAAGCAGCACTGTCACTCATTTCGGCTGCTAAGGGTGAGTCACCAGAGCTCGTAGCAAAAGCTTTCCACAAGATGTTCCGTATTGTGGAGATGATGCCCCATGAGGAGTATCACGAGGAAATGGAAGAGGCTATGGAGGGCTAAGACATGGCTCGCACCTTCACCGTCTCCGAATTGATCACGAGAGTCAGAGAGCGTTCCAACACGGAGCGCTCTAATTTCGTGACAGATGACGAGATCATTCGATACATTGATCAAGGCTACACAAAGCTGTACGACCTTATCGTGAGCAAGTTCGAGAACTACTACATCTCAGACTACAGCTTTACGACTACAGGACTGACACAGCTCTATGACCTGCCTGCTGACTTCTATAAGATGGTTGGCTTGGATCAATTGCAAAACTTTTCTGGCAGTGGCGAGAACGCTCTGACAGTACGTCCGTTCAACTTCAACGAACGAAACCGCTACAACAACATCCTGTTCGCTGTAACGGCTGCCGCATTTTACCGCTATCTTATCCAAGGGTCAAAGATTAAGATCCTGCCACAACCTGACTCGGGCATCACATTCAAGATGTGGTACGTCCCTGCGCCTGTAAAGATTACGACAAGCGCTCAGACTATTGATGGCGTTTCAGGCTGGGAAGAGGTTGTTATCCTCACTGCAGCTATTCAGATCATGAACAAACAAGAACTCGACAGCTCTGCACTGAAGCGTGAGCAGCTTGAGGCTATTGATCGTGTTATCACGATGGCGACAGAACGTGACGCAGCATTGCCTGAGCGCGTGACTGACCTGTCTGTGGTTAACGAGCAGCTTGCCCTGTTCCCTGTCATCCTGTGAGGTGTTGCTATGCGGATATTTCGTAAGATCTTCACCGATGATCCGCTGCAGCAACGTCTACAAGACAGCATCGCTCAGTCGTTTCAGCAGTTTGAGAAGCTCCCACAGCTCGACTCAGTGGTTGTCAGCAACATAACGCTGGCGTCGGGCATTGATAACCAAGTTGAACACAAATTAGGCCGACCGATTTTCGGTTGGCAGATTATACGCAAAGACGCAAATGCTGACGTGTGGGAAAGCTCCACAGTCAACACAGCGCCATCAAGCGTTCTTATTTTACGAGCATCGGCTACAGTAACAGTGAGCTTTATTTTCTTTTAAGAGGTAAACCATGAGTGCCACGCCAAACATGCAATTGACTTTGCCCGAGGTACTCGTCACCTCTGGCCCTCAATATGCAACACAGATCAACACTGCTCTCGATGTAGTCGATGCTCACGATCACAGCGCTGGTAAAGGCGTAAGGATCACGCCATCAGGGCTTAACGTCAACTCTGACCTTACTTTTGCTAACAACCAGGCGACAAACGTAAAGGCTGTAGCTTTGTTGTCTCAGGCTTCAGTAGCTACCCTGTCAGCCATCTATAACAAAAACGGTAATTTGTTCTTCCGTGATGGTTCAGGCACTGAAATCCAGCTCACAGCAGCAGGGGCGCTTAACGTCTCGTCGGTGGGTGCAATCACTGGCCTTACAAGTCCAGCCTCAGCTTCTTTTGTGTCATTGAACGACAGCTTTGTGTTTCAAAACGATGCTACGACTTACGCCAAGCTTGAGATTGGTGATGTAAAGATCTATCCGCGTGGCGTATCGGTAGGCACGGCTCAAGCAGTAACGCTCATCGCTGACAGCACCACATCGGCTTACAACCTCAACCTGCCAGTCTCAGCGCCAAGCGACTACCAGCTTATGCGCATGAAGACCTCTTCGGCCTCTGAGTTTGTCTCGCTTCTTGGCACAACTAACCAAGTTACTGTCGCTCACAATGCGGGCAACACGACTCTGGCGCTACCACAGAACATCCACACAGGCGCATCACCTACGTTCGCAGGACTGACACTGACAGGGGCGCTAGGTGGTACATCGGCAACGCTTTCAGGCGCTCTGCAGGCAGCCTCGGCTACAATTACAGGCAACGTAAGCCTCACAGGTTCACTTGGCTCAACTATTTCAGCGTCAAACTATGCTTTGTCACTGAATGGCCTCACGACTAATACCATAGGTGCCACTATCGGTTCTGAAGTTTTTGTCCAGGGCGATCTTGCAATCCAAACCGTACTCAAAACGAACACTATCGCCGTGCGCACGGGCTCATTGGTAACTTTTAGCAACGGGATAACGATGCCCTTCCTGCCTATCTCGGCAGGTGCAATCAGCGGAACAACACTGACGGCAAGCAGTAGCGTGGCGAGCCCTGTGCTCAACATAGCTTCTGGAGTAACAATTGCAGATGCTTTTGGCATAACGACAACACAGCTTATCGTGCCTCAAATTACAAACGGCACTATTGGTGTTGAGATTGATGGACGCTCAACAGCCACCAATTATCCACTAGCTAAAATTGGCTACACTGCAGATGTTTCTGCCGTAGCAAACGTAGCAGCTAACACATCATACCAGAGCATCATCTCACATAGCGTTCCCGCTGGTGTGTGGAAAATTACAGCTATCATGCAGTTTGAGTTTACCGCGACCAATAGCTTTGGTGGGTTTGGTTCAGGATCAATCGAGCGAGTCGAGGCTGCATTGTCTACAAGCGCTACCTCAGTCACGGATCAGCCAAGATACATGTCCATAAACACTAGAAGCCTGCATGCTAACGGTGAAATCATCACGGCTACTGTTTCGACACGGCACCAAGCTAACACAGCGACAACGTACTATCTCATTGGAAAGACGCAATTCGATCCCGGCTCAGGTGGTAACTTCGGACGCTTCACCTCGGCTGGCTGCCGTCTTTTTATTGAACGAGTAGGCTAAGGAGGTTACCCATGCCACTACAAAGGCAAGTGATCTCCGTCCCCATGCAGGGATCACTCGATACAAAGACAGACCCGAAGCAGCTTCCGACTGGTAAGATGTTGGAGCTCGAAAACGGGTTTAGACAACGCAACGGTGAGTTTGTTAAGCGCCATGGCTACGAGACGCTTGGGCGTGAAATTGCACCATCAGGCACATTGGCTGACGGGCGTAGGATGGCTGTGTTTGGCACAGAGCTCAACGTCATTACGAACAAAAGCATGTACACCTACGCAGATGACACCGACGATTGGGTGCTGAAGGGGCCACTTGAAACCCTGGCGGTCAACCAGAGGCCGATCATCGCTAACTCATACCAGCAGACCACAGCAGACAGCGCTACAGCAGGCAGCATTGCCATTTATGCCTGGGAAGACAGCCGAGCTACACCGACAGTACAGGTGCGCTATGCCATCCAAGACCGTAGCTCCAACTCGGTCATCATCGGTGACTCGCTGCTGTTGTCTAACGCTCAAAAGCCACGCTGCGTTGCTATCGGCACTAAACTGTTTGTGTTTGTGCGCAACAACGCCACTACAAGCCTAATCGCGTACATCTTTGATGCTGAGAACCCGACCTCAGCGCCCACAACGCTTTCGATTGGTAATGACTTCGCATCGACAGCAAACGCTGACATGATCCTTTTCAATGAAGCTATTCTCGTAGCCTACGCAACCACAACAAACACTATTAAGCTTGTGTATGTGACAAAGTTCGGCACGATTGGCTCGTCTACGACTGGTTACCCGTCTCTTGCAATATATGCAGGTAACGCTGACAAATGCCTCACAATCTTTGCGCGTGACAATAACAGATTTAATCTTGTTTTTGTAAACAGTGTCACCGGTGTTCGCCATGTAGGCATCTTTGCCACACTTGACGTAGCTTCTTTGTGGCTTGCCGAAGTTCAATTAGACGCAACAACAAACGTGCGTAACGTCACAGGCTTTCAATCTGGCGACATTATTCACAGCTATTTTGACACGGACAACGCGAGTAAGTGGCTGCGCTCAGTGACGGACGTTCACAGAAGCATCAGCACGGGTACCGTTAGCCCAGGTGCGGGCAATCTCAAGTCTGTGTCTCTGGCAGGCAAAATTTTCTACACAGATGACAACGGTTTTGTGCCAGTGGCGTTCTGGTCTACGACACAGCCGACTCTCTTCTTGCTCCGTAACGATGGAGATATATCCGCAAAGATGCTGCAAGGAACGTCGGAGGGTGAAACTGCGAAGACTGGTCACTTGCCGAGCCTTACGTTCACACTTGATGGACAGTGGGCGTTTCCTACAACTTTTAAGAGCCGTATTATTTCAGAGAACGCTACGCTGTTTAGCCTCACAGGCATCACAGAGGTCGGCCTTAATTTCGACGATAGGTTTATCTGTGACTCGGCTCAGCTAGGTGAAAATTTGCTCATTACCTCTGGCTATGTGCAGTGCTATGATGGCGTGTCGATCTTTGAGTCTGGCTTTCACGTCTATCCAGACAACGTCACTGCTGCCGAAGTCGTTACCGGGCCATACAACACTAACGATAGAGCGCAATACTGCG
>Ga0194115_10008370_pt1 | contig 10025 bp, 12 predicted proteins | sample TA2MahsurfametaG_3_FD_148656 | JGI IMG/M metagenome (GOLD analysis project Ga0194115, IMG submission 148656) | Freshwater microbial communities from Lake Tanganyika, Tanzania - TA2015002 Mahale S4 surface | ecosystem: Environmental > Aquatic > Freshwater > Lake | place: Tanzania: Lake... | reverse complement strand
AAGGCTATGAACCTCTCCCGAAGGATCCTGGTGGTGTTCATTCAGCATTCCTAAGTGTTCGTTCCTTACCAGGTTCTTTTTGCGTTGACGTCGGAGTCGTGCAGACTGTCGATTCCTTGCCAAACGCTTTTGACGCTTTTCTTCTTCGGCTTGGACAGCATAACTTGCCATATCGGGCATACTGATGGATCTTCCTTGTGGGGGTGGATTGGTCGGGACGGATGAACCCAATGATCCCGTCGGAGCAGGAGCCGCGATGGTTGTATAGTGTGGTGGTGGTGGCGGTGTATGATGAGACGTCGGAGGAGGGGGTGGTGGTTGTGGTGCCGAGTAATGAGAAGGAGGATTCATGGCGATAGAGAGAGTATGCGGTTGTTGTTGCCCAACAGTCGAATAGGGATGATGATGAGGATGCTGAGGAGGTGGTGGTGGCATTGACGATGTGCCTAATGCATCTGGTGTCAATGTTGGAGTTGGATGTACCGGGTAGGGTGAAGTCCTCTCATCGGGGATGGAAAAATCAGGACACGAGGCCGCCGTCGGCATATGTGGATCCATTCGTTGGTGTGCCATTCGAGCCGCAGCTTCCGCTCCCTTCCGATATGCCTCCTGTAGAGCCTTGGCATATTCATCCGAGTTGGCGGGGATACTACTAGGATTCGGAAGTTCTGTATCATGAACTCGTCCAGATGGTGGTTGTGGAGGAGGAGCTGAAGGGACGGATTCAGGACCACGATATCCAGAAGGATACACAGGAACAGGAGGAGTCCTCCATTGTCCCGCAAGAGCAGCTCGCTTATTCACTGCCAATTCCTCTGCGTCGGTGATGTGATTGTTGCTCATGTTGCGTAGATGGAGAAACAGCCAGATGCAGTATTGTATGTCCGGATGAAGAGACTGTCACTAAGCAAAACTTTGCCTCATACAGGTCTTTTTTTCAATTCCAGCAACGGGAATACCTCGGAGTCTCTTTCCAAAGAGACTCCAGTACCGAACAACTCTAGTAGTAGTAGACTCCTCTTTCTGTGCCTCGTTTTTCTCACTACAGTCCGCACTTCGCGCCACGTATGTGATCCAGAGGCTTCCCCGGAAATTTAGGGGGCAACCCAGTCCGTCCCACCACGGAATCCGTAGAGAAGCCGAGAGGCCTCCCACCCCACCGGATAGTTTTACCCGTAGTTTAACGGTAAGAAACTGCCGAATCCAACTCGGGAATCCTTTGTGAAAGTTGAGCGAACCTCTGACGACAAACGCCATGATGGATGCTCTCTACTAGTAGCCAGTACGAGAACAGACGCAAGCGTGTTGTATTCACATCTTCATAGTATCACACAGCTTTACTGCTATAGATATGATGGGACTAACAAGCTGATTTTGTTTTTTCATCTAGCCATCGCGTCCTGGATAGTAGAGCCTGGCCCACAGCCGTTTCGCTTCTATCTTGATCATGGACCCGAACCACACCATCATCCGAGGACCACGTTACGGGGAAAAAATCATCTCGTGGGATTGATTCCCCACGAATATAGTACCTTCCATAGATATAATGTGGGAAAGGTTCCTTTCGCCACCGAATTTCACCATTCAACATATGTGCGACGATCGCTCTTCGAGGACGATGGTTCGAACGGTTCGGGCCACTACCATGCCAAACATCTTGATGATGGACCAACATCTGACCTGCCGGGACTGATACCATGACTACAGGCTGTTCTACTTGTTCTATATCCTTCCCAGTCAAATGTGCAGCCTTACGCAAGGAACGTAGATGATCGTCCTTGTTCCCTACGTGAAAGGAAGATTCTCCTACAGTACTAGCGACGACTGTCTGTTTTGCCTCGTTCCATAAATGAGACCCAGGAGCGTATTGTAATGCTCCATTTTCTTCATCTGCATCATCCAAAGCAATCCACATAGTCAACATATTGTTGTGTCGTGGAAGGAAGTTGTCACTAATGTATGATCCATCTTGATGGAAACCCACAGCGTTCGAGTTGGGTGGTTTATGCAAGACATCATCTTGACCAAGCCGGGAACAGGACCATCCCATAATCTGACAGGCCAACTCCCCTAACCTTTCACCACAGACAATGTCACGAATCTTCAAACTGGCCTTCCAAGCATTGCATAACTCTCTCGTCACGTCCTCTCGACTAATTCCGGGACGCCAATGAATTTCATCGGGATAAATGCCTGTTCCGTAGTTTCCCTGAAAAAGATTTTCCAACTCATCCCGGAGTATTTCGATAGTCCTCTGATCCAGTGCGAAGATATGAGATGGTACTTTGGCGTAGCCCTCTTCTTGGAAGTGTTCCCGTAGTTGTTCCATGCCGATATGTATCCATCATTCATCCCCATCATTTTTTTTCTGTAGATCGGGCGGGGGATGCTATCGGCATGCCGAATGCCGAATGCCGAATCCCTCCAACGTCTCTCCCTGTCACAGAAGGTTCCGAGTAGGACTGGAATTTTCATGATATGTGTCTGGTCGGCTGGCGCGAAAATTGTATCGGCCGGTGATACACATACGTCCTTCGTGAAATTTTCATTGTTAGCGACGGGTGTACCGATGCGGGGACTTTATTGTGAACCTACATTCCGAAGACAAAGTATATGTTGCCATTGTAGCGCCTGCCAATGGCAGGGCCGACATTGGAAGGTTTCGGCGAGAGTCGATCATCCTTCCTGTCCACGACGACGATCGAACCTTCGGCTAAATCTTCTTGTGACGGCGTCTAGAGTCTCCACACACATTTCCTTATTGCATCTGTAAAAGTCGTGAAAATGTAAGACATGGATGTTGTGTAGAATGATTGTCCCAACTCGATGGGGAAGGTAGTCAAGGGGATTGAAAGCAAGAGATCGTGATGACAATAGACAGCCAGCGAAGTAGCATGGACGACTCCAATGAGGTCGTCTCGTAATCGCGGAAGCCTTTTTTTCCGCGAGATTCCAAACAATGCATCTCTTTCTCGCGGCTGGGGAGCCTGGGGGCTTGACATGGATGAGACACCCCTTCGTTTAACCTAGCTCATATACTCTTTCTTTTTTCTCTTCTCTACAGGGTTTCGTTCCGTCGCAAAAAAAAGGACGAGAAGGGTGTTGCCGCTCCTGTCAAGGAGGAAAAGGTAAGTCGTGGCTAACATTTTTGCGCGCGAAGTTAAGACTATCGAAAACTCATGAAACCTCTCTCATCTTTTCTCTTGGTCGTTGCTTCCAATCGCTTAGCTTTCCACAAAGGGAGGACCTACCAAGCCTCCCACACTAGAGGATATCCCTGAGCTCATTGAAACGATGCTTTCTTCCAAGGGTGAAAAGAGTGCCGCTGCTACCAAGCGCATTTACGAGCTATGCGATGTTGGTCACAAGCAAAATCGTGTCCCTATGGTCTGCAGTGGAAAGTATGATGTCCTAACGCCCCTAGCCAAGTGCTTGACTCAAGAAAGTGGAGATGGACGTCACCTTGCCTGCCTCGCCTTGAACAACTTGTCTATCCCGACCGAAAACAAGCGTGTTATGGCGTTGGGACCTGCCTCCAAGGAAGTCATCGGCGGACTCTGCAAGGTCATTGCCGAAGACAAGCAAGAATCGTATTTGTGCTGCATCTGCTTGATGAACTTGTCCTTCCTTGAGGCAAGCATCACCACCATCTTGCAACACTCGCCTGGCGACAAGCCCATGTCTCCCTTGGACAACTCGCAATCTCTCCTTCGCGTTTTGGAAAAGCTCCTTACCAACTCTCCTGCTGCTCCTAAGGCGACTTCTGGAAAGTCGGAAGGTGTTCGATGGGCCTGCGGTTTGATCAAGAACCTTGCCAAGTCGGAAGAAAACGCCGCCCTCATTGGTAAGACGGATATCCCCAAGTGTGTTGTGGAGAACATTCGTGCCGCCACTGCTCCTCCGTCTCGCTGGACTTCCAACAGTCTTGAGGACTTTTCTCTCTTTGTGATCCTCAACCTTGCTCAATGGCCTGGATCGCGTGAGGCCCTCATGAAGTCGGGAGCTGTCGATGTCGTCAAGCCTGTCATGGCCGAAGGTGACCTTCAGGGACTCAAGGCGACCATGGCCTGTGCCTTCCTTGAGGCACCTTGGGATTCGTTCCCCGATGGTGGAAACCCAGCCGCCAAGTCTGTGTCTGAACTCATGACGAATATCGTTGAGAAGAAGGGCAAGGATGGTCAATACGCATACGGTGTCTTCAAGCTTTACACTGCCACCAAGGCGTACGCAGATCTATCCAAGTCTGCCAACAGGGCCGACAAGGAAAGCGGAGGAGATGCCAACACGAAAGTACTTGCTGTTCCTTCCTCTGTTTCCCTTTGTTTTCAAATTATTTCAGACCTTGTCTTGTCGGCAATGGATGATGCTGAGGGTGGTTCCAAGTATGTTCCCGATGCCATGTCTGCAGAACACGCCGTGACTGCTATTGAAGCCATGTTGCCCGCACTGTTGCAAGTCGGTGATCCTCCGCGAAAGTCTGCTCAAAGCGATAAGGCCTGTGGTGAAATCAGCCAGATGCTCCTTACATATGCCGATATTTCGGGTACCTCACCGGAGGCGAAGACTAGCGCCCGTTCTGCGGCGGAACAAATCAAGGCTGCTTCAAGTTCTGCCAGACCAATCCTTGAAATCTCGCACGACTTGTGGACACAATACCGCAAGCGAGAAGGACAGCCTCTTGACCAATTCGTCTCTGCGGATAAAGGTGTTGAAGTCGATGAGTCGGGTCCTCTTGACTTTTTGCCTTGTGCCAAGGGTGATGGCTGCGTGATTGTCTAAGGCAATAAAGAGGCGCATCATATGCACTCGATTTCACGACAGGATACAAAAAAAACCATGTGCATGTAAATTTAACGAAGGACCCATTTTACTGGAGCTGCCTGTGTCCTTAGGACTCCATCACAGTTTATTCATTGTAGCTTGGATGGGACACGCTCAACGCAGCGACGACCTGATACCAACATTGAATATGTATTGTCTGCGGGTTATATTCTGGACAAAGGTAATTTGATATACCCTAGTTCTTGCATGGTTTGCTGTATGACAATGAGGAGCCGCTCGCTTTGTGAAGGAGTATTGTGTGCATGAATAATGATCCGTACGCGCTCTTGGCCGGTGGGGACGGTCGGTGATCGAATTGGGTAGAGACGTATTCGATGATTTGATTTCTCCCAAACCATGTCACAAAAGGCAACACAAGACGAGTTACCTGGTACGATCAAGGCTTGAATTGGAGATATCGAATCCACCAAGCTTATGCCATTCGTCGTGTGTTTCATGAGATCATACATACCCCTTCGAAACGCATGGACTCGTTCTTTGACAGTACGGCGAAGTTGTCTGCCGATTGGACCGGCCATTGTTTGATAGGAGCAAGCAATCGTTACAAGTGAATGTGTTGGTAACGACGTGGAGTAGATGATCGGTCGAGCATAGTTCAACAAATAATCTTTGAGACATTGTGAGCCACATATGACTGCCCCATGACAACCGGCGGCCTTCCCAAAGGTATGGACGGAACACAAGAGCGCCGGATGATGTTCCAATGAATCTCGTTCTAGGACGCCCATCCCATGTGAACCAAAGACACCCATCCCATGAGCTTCGTCGACGATCACACACGCCTGGTATTTCAAAGATAGGTCCAACATTTCCTTCAGCGGTGCAATATCACCATCCATAGAATACACACTTTCAACCACGACGAGGATGGGTTTCGTCTTTTTCACCTCATTTGTGTGATATAGCTGCAAGAGCCGTTCAAGATCTTTCAAATCATTGTGTCGGAATACAGCTACGTCGCAGTTCTTGCTTAGTTTCACCCCCATCTGCAAACTGTTGTGAGATAGCTCATCCATGATCACCGTCGTATCCAACGTTAAACATGACATCACTGATAAGTTGGCATCGTATCCGCTGTTACATAAAAGTGCTGCAGGCCTTCGATGCCACTTGGCGAGTCGTTCTTCTAGGGTATGTGCATATTCCGAATCTCCTGTCAATAGTCGACTACCAGTCGATCCAAGAAGCTTGTTGTTGTCAAGGAGAGATCGATATGTTTCTTCCACTTTCATATGCTGTTTGGGGTCATACGAAAGACCAAGATAATCGTTACTTGAGAAATCGATAGAATTTGCGGAATGAAAAGGGCGAAGCCGTCTAAGAGAACCAGCAACCCTTCGTCGTTCCAACGCAGGCAGAAGTCGCTGGTCTTCAAAGGCGATGGCAGGATGCGGGATGGATTCCGAACTGCGGCGATCCATTCTTGCCAAAACACACAATCTTTCCAACTAGCTGGTAGTTCGTCTCCAACACACTCGTTTCCCTAGTGATGGGCACTGCGTGTGTTCCTTTTTTCGGCTATTGACTCGGTGTTTTGAAGACATCAAATCCAAAACATCATTTTCAGAATCTGAACGGGTGGCTTTGACGACGGAGGGACGAATAGATTTGCCTCGTCTGACCGTCTATCCGACGACTGCGCGACCATCGATCCGTTGGGGCGAGCACGCCAAGGCAAACTTTCGTCCTGCACTTCACTTTTTCGATTTTTCTGAAGGTGCGCTCGATGTTCCACTCACTGTGAACTGCGAATGAAACAGAAGCATGGATGCCCATTGATCTCAGCGCTTGCAGTTACCTGAACTCACTCTGATTAGAGCCTCCAGATCCATTTGCTACCGTGAAAATATCATCATCGAAACGACTCAGCGGGGCGACGACCGATAGGAGAATGCCGCTCCAAGACTCTGTATCCTTTTTTCTTAGCCAGTACTGTACACCAGTCGATCAACGAGGTGGTATAGCAACCTCATCCCAAAAGGATGAGACAGAAACACTCGAATCCGACGATAGCCATGGTAGTCAGGAAGGTGAATTTGGCCTAATGACGCGACATCCCAGTAAGGGGAGACAGCGACGAACCGATCTCATGTCTGTATTTGTGCTGATGGGGTTTGGCTTGCTCCTAGCGTCTGTGATTATACCTGTGAGTCGACGAAAAAAAAGTGCAGCAGAGACAGTCGATTCCACGGGAAAACAGAAAGGCGAATACTTGAATGGAACCAACAAATCGCAGCGTAATGAAACAACAACTTCTCAAGAGACAAAAGTATATTGTAGTGGAAGAGGTGGACCGTTTACATTCAATCGTTGGCTCGAACAGGATTTTCAAGAAGTGACAACTGCTGTTCTTTGTGATCCTGAGGTACGTTCACTGACATTGCCCTTCCATGTCTTGATACAATAACCTTTTATGCTTCTGGTGACTGACGCCTGTACTCGGCAGTTCCGACCTTCACGGAATGAAGCAGACATGAGCCAACCAGTAAAGGTGTTCCTCATGTTGGGAGAATCCAATATGGTGGGTACCGGACAAACAAATGGTGATATGGAAGGGACTCTGGAGTATACAGTCTTGAACAAACATCGATTTACACACCTGGTAGATATGAACAAGAAATGGCAAACTCGTTCAGATGTACGGTACGTCGCAGTCAAGGGTGAGATGACTATTGAACGGAACGAATGGCTTGGAGTCGACAATCGCTATAAATACTTTGGACCTGAGTTGCAATTGGGTTACATCCTTGGAGCACTGTACGACGAACCAGTGTTGTTACTGAAGGCAGCCGCGGGGCATCATACTCTTGGCGCGGATTTGTTACCTCCTGGAAGTCCAGGATATAACTTTGGTGAATGGTCGTATGCAGGATATGAGGAAAGTCCTCGTCGTTGGCCTTCCGATATCGACCCTAGTTCGCTTTCGTCTACGACGTGGTACGCCGGTAATGCATACGATACGACGTTACGAAATATTAAGAGTATAGTATCCAAGATTGGTGATTATTACCCCGGCGCTACTAAGTATCAGATTGAGGGTATGGCAATCTGGCAGGGGGATTCAGATCGACGTGATTTATCATATTCTACGATGTATCAACGAAATCTTCGGAATTTCATTGCGACTCTTCGAGCAGATTTACGAATTCCGAATGCCAAGGTAGCGATTGCGACCATTGGACAACTAGGAGATGGGATGCGTGGAAATGGCTTGCAGGTATTAGAATCTCAAATGTCCATGGGATCTATGTATGAGGACTTTCAAGGAAATGTCCTCCCGGTGGATATCCGATCCTCTTGGAGGGGTCCGTATCTTCCTGGTTATAATGGTGATAGTTCGATGGTGGATGCAGTACACTATGGTAACAACGCGGAGACCATGATGGAAGTTGGGAATGCCCTAGGTCTTGCCATGGTAAAGCTTATGAATGGTCCCCCTTGAGACAAGGGTATCATAGTACAGTACGTGGAAGAGTTATTAAGAAGTATCAACCGTTAACGCTACTACAGCTTTTTAGGAGGTTATCTTGATTACAGTTCCTGGAACGACACCGTCTGTCGGTTCCTTATAATGTCTTGCCATATAGGCAAGGGGCCATGAATGCATCGTATCACCAGGAAGGAGGATGAAGGTATTTCGTTGTGGAGCATATGTGACATCCAGACAATAACAATAGGGTAAAGGATCATTCGTCGTAGGGACGGGATCATCAGTATTTAATATTTGAATCGCTGTACTTGCATATTTACCAAAATTTTCCTTCCCATAGGAATTTCCAAAGATCCCACGACCACAAAATGGATCAAGAAGAGTAAGTTTGATAGTTGTAGGCTTGTTCTTGTCATCCTTCGTCCTATATCGTTGTTGTTGTTGTTCTTGGTATAGGACGGTAGCTGCTGCATTGGCTGCAAAGGCACCGACCGATATTCCAATAAAGTGAAGGTCCTCTTTGTTAGACTCTGAAAGGAGGAGACTAGCAATCCCTTGTCCTACGGCTTCTCCATCATAGGCAGCTGTGATGAGACTTCCCCGATAGTCCGACCAATCGACGATGAGAGAATTCGGTGTGACGGAACAAAGTTCTTCGACTAAAGCATCGACTCCACCTGCTCCTGGAAATATGAAAGTTTTCGGACATTCATTGTTGTCATTCTTTCTTGACGAATCAAGTGGACTCTTGTATTTCGTTTGAATCGCCGCTTCGATACCCTCCAATCTCGTTCGGAAAAAAACGGATTCAATCGGTGAAAGATTATTCAAAATCAATGCTGTTGTCGGTGTTACTACGATACAAGCAGCCACAAGGGCAAGGAGTATCCACACACGATCTATCGGGGAATCAACTATATGTCTTGACAGAATCATAAACGCATGGAATTGGAGGAGGATGAGTACATAGACGGAAATAGAGCAACAAGTATTGTGGACTTTACAGTTTACGTCATCTCGATGGATGATTGATGAATGATGGCGATGATGAATGAGTACTACCGGATCTTCGACTAAAGGGATTCAACTTGCCCTAACGTACTACATCGGGTACCGTATGTGCAATGCGTACCTATGGAACAATATTTGACAAAAAGGAGGTTCCTCCAAACTCTTTCAATCTAAAGGTTATTGCAATTGTTCTGTCTACGACCTAGTGCTTTGCTCGAGTCGGTAGAAGGAGAGGAAGAAAAAGCAGAGGAAGAAAAAGTCCGATTGGCTTGGGTCAAGTAGCACGAGTAGTACCGATAGTTTTCAGGACATCCCTATTTTGCCGTCTTTGCAAGTTCCGCCCTTAAATTTTTTGTAAAGTCATCATCCATATCATCAACGTCCCAATTATCCATCCATTGTTGAGCATCTTCTGCATTTTCTTCTCCAGCACCCCAATGGGCAGGTTCAAATTCTTCAAATTCGTCATCTTCTTCAATCGCCTCAATGGCAGCAGTCACCTTGCTACTTCCATCCTTGTCATTTGAATTCGACGTTGATGTCGACGTTGTCTTCTTCGTTTCTGCTGTAGACATGAGAGAGGGTCTTATATATACAAAAAAGAGAAATGTATCGAATGGCTTCTGCGGTTAGAGGAATCAAGTCAGTTGGTCTTCGTCGACACGAGAATGGATTGGATTGATGGGGGTGGTTCTGGCTTGTCGCTGCTTTTGTTTTTCTCGGGGGGGGGGGGGAGGGTATA
>Ga0194115_10008367_pt1 | contig 10027 bp, 4 predicted proteins | sample TA2MahsurfametaG_3_FD_148656 | JGI IMG/M metagenome (GOLD analysis project Ga0194115, IMG submission 148656) | Freshwater microbial communities from Lake Tanganyika, Tanzania - TA2015002 Mahale S4 surface | ecosystem: Environmental > Aquatic > Freshwater > Lake | place: Tanzania: Lake Tanganyika... | reverse complement strand
TGATTGCTTGTATCGTGTCTTTCCATACTGTGGTTCCATTTACTTGGTCCCAGTATTGCATATCCTGTTGGTCTTGTAGTGAAGGATATTCTGCTGCACGAAGTTCTTGATAAGATGGTTCGTGAATGTCTGGACCTTCTACGATTTCAATACCTTGTTCGGCAACGTCTTGAATGAAACGTTGGTAGTCTGTGTTTGCTGAACTTACTGGAATTGATAGTGTTACATATCCTTGATTTTTTGTTATACTTGAAATTTTATTATTTTCCAAAGATTTTACTAGTTTATACATTTCTATAACTCCGCAACAAAACCTATATATGCGTCAGGAACATTTATCCATCTCCACGACATGATGTGTCCTGACGCAGGTGTTCCTCCAGTAAAAGAAAAAGCCAGTTGTGCGTGCCACACATCATGTTCTGCCGAAGAAACAGAACTTAAAGTTGCTGCTGTGAGATTATCATAATTAAATATATCAACATATGTAGAAGTAAAATTCTTTGTTATTAATGATGGAGTTGCTCTCATTTGAACTGGAAAAGTTATATAAGATATACCACTTGAGCCACTATTTGCGTGCATGAAATATCTAGCGTATCCGCTTCCATTAAACGTAGAAGAACCATTAATGACATAACAATACCTCTGACACAATGCAAGTTCTTCGCCAATACTACGATACTCAAAAGGAGTCGCAACTTTTCCTTCTTCTAATTGAACTCCTGTGATAAAATAAGTCGCACCATTAATAGCATTTAACTTTGTGGTGGTAGTGCCTCCTCTATAGTCACCACTTAACCAAGTATTATATGTAGATGTAGTAGGTCCATTTACACCTAAATCAAAGTTTATAGTTAATCCAGCAGTATTGTCAGTTGTCCAAGTTCCAGTTGTATCTCCAGTAACAGTAATAGTTTTATATTCCCAAGTACTTGCAGAATTTATATTATAAGTTGCTACATATCCTCTATCAGAGGCATTGTTTGTAAATGTAACTGCATAGGTTCCAGGTACACTACATTTTACCCAAAAAGAAAATGTAAAATATCTTGCACCAGAAGTTCCATATCTCAATTGATACATATTATTTCCTTCAATCATTTGATGTAACAACAAACGAACACTAGTATTTGCAGTTGGGTTCCCCCCCGCACCATTCATAGTCAATTTTAATGAATTTTTAAAATATTGACCAGTTGGAACATCAGTAGATTGTTCTTGAATTATACCGCCGTTCAGCCCATCGTTTGCCCTCCAAGCAGTCCATCTATCTAATCCAAACCCACCAGCTCTAGAAACTCCACCATTATTAGACCCACCAACAATACCTCGTTGATTGATTATCATATCTCCGTTAATTATCAAATTACGATTTCTCGCACCAATCAAACTAGATGCCTCTTGTGGTGTTTCCGTCTTCATCAGTGCAGCACCATTGACCCCAATAGGTCTCTCAAGTTCTGCTAGCTTCTCTCTAATATTTACAGGATTCTTGGAAATGCGAATCATTGGTTTATACCTCTACATGTGCCCATCTTTTACCAGATTTTATATTACTTATAACACTGTTACTGACACCGTAAATTTTAGACAATTCTGTAGTTTTTCTGCCTTGTTTTAAAAACACTTTTATTTCTTTCACTTTAATTTCATTTAATTTAGACATAGGATTTTTTTCGCCAGATAATTTGATAGTTTTACTGTAATGTAATTCTAAATTAAATGCTTCATCAACACTGTAGTTATAATCCTTTAATCTTTTATGTAAGGTTTGTCTAGAAATATTTAGTTCTTTTGCCCAATCACTAAGTATTTTTAATTTACCATTATATTCAATATAGACATTATCTCTTTTATTTCTTGATTGTTCCTCCACTGTTGCCCACCTACAATTTTCTGGGCAATAATTTCCATTTACATCAATTCTATCAATGGACATTCCCTCTGGTTTCTTTCCCATATCATCATAAAAATTCTCAAAATTATTTAACCATCTATCACAAACTTTTATTCCTCTACCACCATAATTTTTATAAGCAGAGTTTTTGGGATTTATACACCTCATCTTCATAGAATTCCAAATATGATATTCTGGATTTTTTGCCATTCTATGAGTTTTGTTCCAATCACATTCTTTTGAAATGCATCCGCAAGATTTAGTAGCACCTTTCTTTAAATTATCTCCAGAACACTCAATAATATTGCCACAGTCACATTGACATTTCCAATAATGAGTTCTTCTTACTTTAACTCCCAAGTGTTCTATGACAGTTAATCTACCATATTTGTTGCCAATGATGTCAATCAATCTTCCCATCTTATTGCTCCGCTATGAGACCGTTACTTGCACTTATAGCAGTCGTTACCGCTGTCGTAGTATTATTTATTCTCCGCAATCCCTGAAAATCACTACGTCCTGATGAGGTTCCTACGGATAGTAAGCGTGTCGTATCATCATAGGCAAGTGCAGTTACGGCATCACTTGTTCCGTGTAAGGTGCATTGTGAATTTGGTTGATAGAGAAACTTTTCGTCATTGTAGATTTTGAGGATTTGTTCTGGGGAAGGGAATGATAAAGAATAACGTAATAATGCCACTAAAGCATCCCCACCGTATTCAGCATAAGTATTAAGTGGAGAACCAATTGATAAATAAGTATTAGTAAAATTAGTACTATTCGTACTTCCAGTTTGCACTAATTTTCCATTAAGATAAATGTAAAATACTCCTCCATTTCTTCCTGCTACACAATGAGTCCAAACACCTAATGGAAAATAGTTATTGGCATTATAAGTTCCAAAATCAGTACCAGCATTAACTCCACTATAAAAATATGGTATATATCCATTTGAAATCGCAACGGAACCAGTAGTCATTTTAAATACAAAACCAGTCCCAGATGCCTGACCAGTTGTTGTAGAAGTTCCCATACTGAATAAGTGAAAATAATTTCCACTTCCTACATTTATAGTTTGAGGTTTTATCCAGAAAGAAAGTGAAAAATTACCTGTTCCCACTGGAGTTGCAGATGGGTGTAGTAAATAGTTACTTGCACTAAACCCACTATAACCAACAAGGTTTGAACCAGTCGCAACGGCACTCTTGGTGATGGTTCCATAAACTGCAAGACCTTTGTTGTTTACTGAACGGTCTGCTTCTGCAATACGAACAGAGACATTATCAAAAATATATGTTAATCCTGTAGTTGGTTCATTAGCTCCAATTCTTATGTAAGTAGTTGTTGCAGTTGCTGTGAAATATACCGAATAATTGCTAGTAGCATTTAAAGTTCCTAGTTGGGTAATATCGCCACCTCCAATGCTATTACCTATCCATATTAATCCTAATCCCCCAGTTCCTAGAGTAAAATCTAAACTCAATACATATCTTTGACCTACTACGGTGGTTATTGATTGATATGCATAACCATTACCCCCAGTTGAAGATGTGACTTGCAATCTATTTGTATTTACTGATAAAGTAGCACTATTTCCAGCAGTCCACCCAGTAGTGTTACTAGTAAAAGTTCCGTTCGTAACCAGTTCAGTTCCAGTCACACTTGCAGTACTTGTATCACTTAAGAATGCACCTTTGATATCTCCGTGCATCCATCCAGTGTTGTAGGAGGTTGTCGCAAATGCAACCATAGATTGAGATTGAGTCGTTTCATGACTTATAAGAGTTAAATGATTGGTAGAATCTACTACCCCAAGTGCAAATGTATTATTATTTAAACTTGCTAATTTTGTATTATCATGTGTTCTGGAATAAACAATTATAGGAGTGGATGCATGATTATAAGTAACTCCTCCTGCCAAATAGTTTACATCTGATGTTGGGATTTCAGAAACAATTAGATAATCTTCATTATTTGTTCCAGTTAGATAATCATTATGTATTAATTTTCCACCAAAAAATTCTACTAAATTTGAAATCCATGTTGCTGAAACTTCTGCAATATCCCATACATTTCCATCATCTCTAATAACACTCACACCACCATTAGTCGCAACGGCAATCGTAGGAACTGGAAGACCTGTAGAAGGGTCAATGGGTGCGTTTGGTAGCACAGTCATTGCTACATCATTGTGAAGTCCAGATGGAGGATATCCATTAAACTGTTGAATAACTATTCTTGAAGAAACTGCAGAATTTCTATTAACTATTCCACCTCCATTGTATCTGTATCCAGCATTATTTTGTGCATTATAAAAATAAATCCATCTTTCACCTATAAAGTCAGCACCAAATGAACCAGCAGAACTGGTACTGAACATCATAATACCGTTTAATGCTGATACAGATGTTAAATTATTACTATTATTTCCATCCCACAACATAGTTATTGTAGTATCAGTTCCCCTATTAAATACCATCCACATTGGCATATCAGGGTCATCACCATCATAAATTGTTAAAGCCGTAGCACTTCCAACAATCACAGCAACTGCAGGAAAATCTCTACGACTTCCACGAGTTGCAGTGTTTAAGGTTTCATTATACCAAGAAGTATTTTGAGTTCTCTTTCTCCAAGCACCACCATCACTGTCCTTACGAGTATCATATACAAAGACATCAACGGCAGTATCAGCATTTGTAGAACTGATACCTGCATAATCAAGTTTTGGTGTTGTTATCTTATCATTATTTCCATTGATCGTAATTGTTCCTTGACCGACAGAAAGAATACCAGTGACTCGTGCATCACCATTAACGTGTAATGAAGTTCCTGATGCACCAACTGCTCCAACTTCTAATTTAAATCTTGGATTTGTGGTTCCAATACCGATATTACCACTACTATTACCACGAAGGAAATCTACACCACCAGCACTAATAACTAACTGACAACTTCCTGTTGCTGATGCAAGTTGAGCACCATTACCAATCGCAATATTATGACTTCCAGTGGTATTAGAACATCCAGCATAACGACCAAAGAAGTTATTATAGTTTCCAGTGGTATTAGCAAATCCTGCACAAAAACCAAAGAAGTTATTAAAACATCCAGTGGTATTAGCAAATCCTGCACACTGACCTAAGAAGTTATTATGACTTCCAGTGGTGTTACAAAATCCTGCGGCATTACCAAAGAAGTTATTAAGACATCCAGTAGTATTAGAACGTCCTGCATAACGACCAAAGAAGTTATTCTCACACCCAGTGGTATTACAAAGTCCTGCAGAGAAACCTAAGAAGTTATTTTGACTTCCAGTGGTATTAGCAAATCCTGCATTAGCACCTAAGAAGTTATTGCAACTTCCAGTGGTATTACAACGTCCTGCATAGAGACCTAAGAAGTTATTAAAACATCCAGTGGTATTACAAATTCCTGCATCAGCACCAAAGAAGTTATTAAAACTTCCAGTGGTATTAGCACATCCTGTACGATCACCAAAGAAGTTATTATAAAGTCCAGTTGTATTATTACGTCCTGCATTAGCACCTAAGAAGTTATTATGATTTCCAGTGGTATTACTACATCCTGCACAACGACCAAAGAAGTTATTATTACTTCCAGTATTTGGAGTCGCTGCACTTTGTCCACGACCTGCATGAAAACCAAAGAAGTTATTATAACATCCAGTGGTATTAAATTGTCCTGCATTAAGACCAAAGAAGTTATTACAACTTCCAGTGGTATTACAAAATCCTGCACAACGACCTAAGAAGTTATTATTAGCTCCAATGGAATTATAATGTCCTGCACTATTACCAAAGAAGTTATTATAGTTTCCAGTGGTATTAGAACGTCCTGCATTTTGACCTAAGAAGTTATTACAACTTCCAGTGGTATTTAAACGTCCTGCACGATTACCAAAGAAGTTATTACGACATCCAGTGGTATTACAAAGTCCTGCCTCAAAACCAAAGAAGTTATTAGAATTTCCAGTGGTGTTTGCAAATCCTGCACAAAAACCTAAGAAGTTATTATGAGCACCACTCGTTGTGCTCTGTCCTGCTCCAGCACCAGCAAAGAAATTATGAGTACCAGAAGTAATACTTGATCCAGTGCTTACGTCACCAATTCTTATATTATTTCCACTAAAACTTACATTAGAGGTGAAGGTTGTAATACCAGCAGTTACAACCAAACCACCGTCAGTGATTCTTATACCAGTCCTTGCCGTGACTAAACCAACGGAGTCAACGTTTGTTACGTCCTCATAGGTTAATGTTCCAGCGACGCTTACGTTACCGCTGATGGTTGCACTTGAAGCTATAATATTCCCAACAGTAATATTAGGAGTTCCAGAGAGACCCGTTGCATTTCCAGTCAGAGCACCAGAAAATGTAGTGGCGGTGACGACACCAGAGGCATTCAGACTTGTTGCCGCAATCGTTCCTACGGTAATGTTTGGTGTTCCCGAAAGACCCGTTGCGTTTCCAGTCAGAGCACCAGAAAATGTGGTGGCGGTCACGATACCACCACTGATTGTAACTCCTGTCCCTACCTTAAGAGTTGTAAATGTAGAGACCCCAGTGGAATTTACATCACCAGTGACATTCCCAGAAAACTTTGTAGCAGTTACAATACCTGTAACATTAATGCTAGAATCTCCGTCAATTTCTCCACCAGTGACTTTAGTTAATGGCATCGTATTTTTTAGTTATTTATGAAGGCAGTTGACTAGCAAGATGCGTTTGATTGCCTAGATATGACATTATAAGCTTTTTGAGTATTTATGAAGGCAATGATGCTGCTGCCTCTTCGTTTCTTTGTGCCGCTGTCTTGACTAGACCTTCTTCATAAGCCGCAAGAACCATATCAGGTTTGTTGGTTGCCGTGATAGGTGAGTTGCTTTCTAGTTTAGTTTTAACGTATAAGTCACAAATCTCATCAATCGCAATACGAGCACGGTTATGTGCTGCATTATCAATCCATTCTTGTGGATCAGCAGCGACATATTGGAGTGCTAGGTCTTCTGCTTCGGTTAAGGTAATTGTATAGTCCATTGTGATTTATAATTTTCTTTGAGTATTTATTATCCAATCAAATAAACATAAACATATCCCATATTTCCATGAACACTCCTATTTCCACCACTATTTTGTCTATACCATATTTCTAGATAATCACTTGCATTACATTGAACAATAACACTAACAAAATAAGTTTGATACCATTGAGCAACTGGTCTAGGTTGAAGGTAACTAACATCGGTAAGAGAGGTTACACCATTTTTATATACAGCTAACCAATCATCATTACCACTAGCACCATCAGGAGTATTGTTTATCTTTGCATGAACTTGATAATAACCTGAAACAGGAACTGTAACTCTATGGTTTGTTGTATCCCAAGTTAAACCTCTACTAAATGAAGAAGTATTAAATATTTGAATTTTTGTTGCAGTATTATTACTAACAGTTTGACTACTACCACTTGCATAACTTAAAAGACCTGGTTGATAAGGCATCGTCACCCTACCACTTGAATCTATACTGAGTCTAGTTGCGTAAGAAGCAGAAGCATCTCTAATTTCGAATCCATTATGGACATCCATTCCAAATTTATCACTTAATCCAAAATATCCAATTCTTGAATTTGGTTTGGTAGGTGTTGTAATTGCTATACGAGCATCATCACTTGTATTTGTATGAAGATGTATTGATGGAATACTAGATTGTTGTGGAGAGACCGTTCCAACACCAATCGCACCAGCAGAAGTTATACGAACTCTTTCAGTATCATTTGGTCCAAAAGTAATTGGAATATCACCAACACTATTAAATCTAAAATCTGTTGTTCTTGATTGGATATATCCTGTGTTAGTCCCAGTAGGTTGATAAAATTCAATGTATGGATTAGTTGCTTGCTGTCTTATAACTCCACTAACATGTAATTTTGCTCCTGGATTATTGGTTCCCATGCCGACATTACCATCGTGAGTAATAACAATTCTATCGACAGTATTAGTAATATCTCTAATACTAAATCCAGCATTGTTTACTCCAACAATTCCTTGTCTTATGTCATAAGTAACAGCATTATTAGCAGTTCCAGACAATCTAACAGATGATAAATCAATACCAGGAGCGTGTACATGTAATTTTGCTCCTGGATTATCGGTTCCTATGCCGACAGAACCACCTAAAGGATTTAATACAATATCCCTAGCAGTATTACCACTAGTTCTTGCTTGAATCCAAAATGGGAATGGAGAAGCATTTAATAGTCCAAAAGCTAGTTCAGAATCTTCATTTCTTAAAATTTGTCCACAAGATGCACCAAAAGTTAAAGATGCTGCTGTAGTAACATTATGATTAAGAAAAGTATTTCCCGCAACGTGAAGTTTTACTTCTGGATTTGTGATTCCTATGCCGACATTACCACCTGAAGTTATACGAACTTTTTCTGCTGGTCCACCACCATTTGCCGTGTGAAATCTTATACTACCGGTTTTAGAAGTAGTATCATCCGAAACCATTTCAATATAATTATAATCAGATTCTGCTCCAACATTAGTTAGTCCACGATGAGCAATATAGACTCCACTGTTGTTTCCAGTAGATCTATTTTGCAAACCCAACGGTGTTGTAGTGGATCCACTACTGTTTGTTGCGATACTTAATCCACCATTAGATGTAGATTGAGTAGTTGTGTTTATAAGAGTAGATCCTGTACTATCAATCCTCAATGCCTCAGCACCACCTTCACCAAACGCAATGGTATCAGCACTCGGGAAGAAAATTCCAGTATCACTGTCGCCTGTTGGAGTAATAGATGGTGCTGCAGTTGATCCGGCGGCAACTGTGGTGACGCCAACTACCACTAAACCACCCGCATCAATTCTTACACCAGTCCTTGCAGTAATCAATCCAACTGAATCTACGTTCGTTACGTCCTCATAAGTCAATGTTCCAGCAACACTTACGTTACCACTAATGGTTGCACTTGAAGCTATGATATTCCCAACAGTAATATTAGGAGTTCCAGAAAGACCCGTTGCATTACCAGTCAGAGCACCAGAAAATGTAGTGGCGGTGACGACACCAGAGGCATTAATATTATTAACAGTGAGGACAGTGGAATGTAAAGTATTACCACCGACCTGAACGCCATTGGTGTGATGTAAGGTAACTCCAGTTCCGACATTGACTTGATTACTAGACCCATCAAGTGTAATGGAACTTGTCCCTATGGTAAGAATACCAGTGATCCTGGCATTACCAGTCACGACCAGTTGTGTTGTTCCACCACCGACAACGGTATTACCTAATGTAGAAACCCCAGAAACTACAAGACTATTCGTTCTTACATTTGCAGTTACAGCAATACCAGTTAAACTAGACCCATCTCCAACAAAACTTGTGGCAGTTATGATGCCACTCGAATTGATATTACCAACAGAAGAAATAGAACCAACCGTAATATGATCTTGATTAGTCAGAACGACATTTCCAGTTCTACCATAAAATCCAGTGACGGCACTTGATGTCGCACCAGCAAACCCAATGTGTCTTACCTGAATGATAGAACCATTTGCGGGTGCTGCCGTAAATGTAAGAACGTTTGCATCAACAGAATAAGATCTTGAAGTTGTTGCATCACTTGGATATTGAACAACACCATTTACAGTGACTAAAATATTTTGATTGTTTGCTGGTGTCTTAGACAGTGTAAAGTTGGTTTGAGATGCATTACCGGTGAATGTATCAACACTGTTATCGGCAATATCAAAGGTGGGGAAGTTATTTGCTACAAGATTTCCCCAGAATACATCTGTTGATAGTGGTGCCGTTGAGAATACGATAACAGAGTCTACGGTAATACCAAAACCAGTCGCAGGAGTTGCCGTATCGTGTGGTTGCTGAATGACTCCATTGATTGAGATCTGAAGTTGAGCGGCACGAGTTATCTGTGCTTTTGTGCCGCTATCATAAGTAACAACAAACTTTGTATTGGTTCCGTCAAAGGCAACATTCAGTGTATGAGAAGTTCCTGTCCCAAGTGCAGAGAGATTAATCGCAGTGCTACTGTTTGCGTTCGCCAGTGATGATGCGAGTTTGATTGTATTTT
>Ga0194115_10008365_pt1 | contig 10030 bp, 15 predicted proteins | sample TA2MahsurfametaG_3_FD_148656 | JGI IMG/M metagenome (GOLD analysis project Ga0194115, IMG submission 148656) | Freshwater microbial communities from Lake Tanganyika, Tanzania - TA2015002 Mahale S4 surface | ecosystem: Environmental > Aquatic > Freshwater > Lake | place: Tanzania: Lake... | reverse complement strand
AGGTCTTGTTTCTTTATCACCAGATTCCTGGAATGACCTGACCAGTCAGGGAATAAGATACAACCGCTGCAACGAATCCAAGCATTGCAAGACGTGAGTTGAGGACTTCTGCCTCAGGGGTAAATCCGAATTTCATTTTGTTTCTCCTTGATAGGGGTGTTGTTGTTTGAGTTCAGGATTAGGTTCAGAGAAAACCATTGGGCTTCTGGTCTTGTTTTTGATAACGATGAAGGCATCGTTCTGATAAGTCACAGTACCGAATGGTTTTGCCCATTTAGCATTGGCATCTGGATGAGTAGCAGTTCCTGTTACTGCTGTGCCAGCGATTTCTACAGAGAGTTCATCGTTAGCATCCCATCCAAGTTTTTGTAGGGCAAGGGAAAACTGCCCGAGCATATCAGCAGTCTTAGTGGGTCTGGGTGATAACACCCTTTCTTCTGGTTCAAGATTGCCAATCATCAATAAGTCTCAGAGAGTTGATCTACAGCATAACCCAGGATTACAAAAAATGCAACCGTGGTAATGGTAAAAATTGTTTCAGTCATCAGTAACCTCTTGTTTGATAGGTTGTAGGTCTTCAGAAGATGCCGAAGAAGAACTTGTCAGTGAGAGCATAAGAAATAAAGCCAGCAATAATACCGACCATAGCCCAGCGTCCATTAGTTTTCTCCTTTACTTGATTGGGGGAATCCATCCCATAGTTTTCGTAATACATCGTGGGTTCTGTTGCCCACATGTTCTGTTGACCACGATCATTAGTTGTTACAGTCATTGTAGTTTTATTACAGATTGTTACGTAATTATATAGGAAAAAGAAAGGGGTGTCAAGCACCCCCCTGTATTATCTGATACTTATAATGTCACCAAACACTCAAAAACTACCCCGAAGGGTGGTTTCACTCATCTTATGAGTAGGTTATCAGAAGGAATACTTCACACCTGCTTTCACATTGCTGGTCAGTTTATCACCAGTCAGGAAGTAGTATTCACCATAGACGCCAACACGTTCTGTAGCAGCAACGGTAGCACCAACCTTACCAGACACCTTAGTCGTTGCACTACCACCATCGGGAGTAAGCAGAGCAGGACCAACTTGAGCATAACCACTAACGGTATCGCTCAGAGCAAAATCATAACCAACATGTGCTTCGGTGACTGTGCCAGTGTAGTTAGCGCCAGTAAGACCAGCATTAGCTTCTACATTAACATAAGGGCCAGCGAACGCAGCAGTGGCAAGGAAAGGAGCAGCTGCAACAGCTGCGATTGCGAATTTAAACATAATTGTACCTCTAAGTTTCTCGCAGAGTAATACCTGCGGATGGAAGGAGTTTCGACAAACTCCGTGTTCAGTGAGTCAACGAGTAATTGAGGTCTCATCACTAGAATGTATTTATTTTAACACAAACCTGGGATCACGTCAAGCCCCTTGTTGTGCTGCTGAGTTTTCGGTTATCCGACCAAGATAAGGATCATAGTTCATATAATCTTTGATATCAATATTTGGTCCATTCTGCTGCCAAAAATTACTAAGGGCATCATAGTTTCCTTTATGCCATATATCAATATGTTCTGGATGAATACTAGATCCAAGTTCTGTTCTATAGAGAAGAAGAGGAATAGAATAAGTATTACCTGAATTATAAATTAAATCATCCGCAACGGGACGTGGTTTAACACCATTATCAAGTTTATATTTATCTCCTCTCACATGATACTTTAAGAGTTTCTCTGCGTGATGTCGATTAATCAAATAGCAAGCCGTTGAAAAATCATTCACAAATCTTTTATGAAGTTTGACGTGAATATCTCCTGTGCAAATAATGGCGATTTGCACGATGTCCCAATCGTATGGGATATTTGCATAAAAATCCTGCCAGGTAAAGTTCCAATATCTTACCAAGTCTAAACTACAATCATCCTCCATCATAATTGCATAGGGACTGTCAGAAGTTTCATACCAGTGCTTAATTGCTTTGAGATGTGATGTAATACAACCAATCTCACTAGAACTCATCATTTCTGGATAACGACCTGTAATGATATCGCTTAGATCATCTTCACGTCCATCATATGCAGAAATACGAATATAATTATCAACCTCCCAATATTTAAATTGATCCTCCATATACTGTCGTCTTTCTGGTTGTCCATCAAGATTTAAGTAATAGATCGGACCAATTCCTTTTAGTTTATACGTAGATTTATTTCTGTCCACACTGATTATTCTGAAACAACAGCACAAAGAACATTATTACTAAGAAAACTTTTATATTTTGGATTAATTGTTTTTATAAAATCAAGAACATCATCATAAGTCAATTCATCAAAACACCAAGTGTTGAAACATTGAAAATCATCAATAAGAATAACATGATCTTTAATATGATGTTCTCTAATTATCTTTAATTCTTCCATTAGGGGGGAAGTTAAAGCATTTTTTCCCAAAGTATCTGGACCAAATCCTTTATTTGGATCATTTATATCATAAGGCATAGCATGACCATCCAAGAAGATGACACATCTTTGGTCAATTTCAGTAAGAAATTTTTTAAGTGCTATTTCTGAGGGAATTAATTCTACAATAAAATTTTTATTTTTAAATTTTTCTTTTGCATTTGAAACATATTCTGGATTTATATCACAACTATAAACTGTAGTGTATCCAGAATTAAACGCACATTCGACACCATCGCCAGTGTAAGTTCCTGTTTCAATCAAAATATCAGAATATTTTTTATAACTAGAAAACAACCCAACTGAACTTCCCATACTAATTTTCCTCTAATAATTTTATAATGTTTTGAACTCTATTGATATAAGTATGATTATCTCTTATATACAACATAGATTCTTTCATATTTATTTTGTTGTTCATTTCAGCGTCTAAAAGATTTTCATATAAAGTTCTTGGAGTTCCTCCATAAACAACATAATCTCCAAATAATTGTTTTACCCAAGGAGAATTTGTTCCACACACTCTACCATAACTGATATTTTTAAAAACTCTACAAGGAATATAACCACATCTCAAATGCCAGTCGTTTCTAAAGTCTGGACATAGAAAAGATTGTTGAATCAATTCTTGATTTTTTTTATCAGACTCAGACTGTGTAAAAAGTTTAAATTCAACTCCATGATTTTTAGAAATTTCTGTGGCAAATTCCTCAGCCCACCACCAAAGATCTTTTTGACAAAACATTCCAACATAATTGAGTTGTTTTTCGTTTTGATTAAATTTAATTGGGTTTTCATAATCAATTTCGTGAGGCAGCAAATTAGTTCCCCATGCTTGATAAAGTGTTCTAGTTTTTTTATCCCAATAAGACAACTCTCCTATTTTTTCAACTTCTTTGTGCTCAAATGTTTCGGGATCAATTATGTCACAACTATGTCTAAAAGTAATAATATTTTCTTTAGGAATATCATGCTGCTCAAATTCATTATTGAAAGAAAGTTGAACATATTTACAATTTTTCAAAAATGGCATTCCATGATACTTTGCGTGTTCAACAATAAAAACAGCATCAGAAAGATCTATGGAACTAATATCGTCTCTGTAATCGACCCAATGAGTTTCATAACCAAGAAAATCCAGAGCTCTTTTATAAGAGCTATGAATATAACCATGCGTTGATTCGTGGAGTTTATGCCCCCAGATTATAAATTTCATATTTTTGAAGATACTCCTGCTTTAAATAATACTCTTTAAGTTCCTGTTCATTAAACTTTTGGATTTTTTCCCATTCATTATTATTACTCTGCATGTATGGGTTAATAAACCAGGAGTTTTGTCCCATAGCATGTTCTAAATGATAGACAAAATTATTTACTCTTCCTACATTATAACCCATTGTAGTGAATCTGTAAAATCTTTCTTTGTCCTCTTACGAATGTACTCATTTGTTTTCCTCAATCCAAGTTTTTACATTATGTTTTGGTTGCCAACCAAATACATTTTTTGCTTTATCGATACACGCAAGAGTAGTTCTCGCTTCACCTTCTCTTGGCGAAATATGAACGTATTCGTTAGAAATTAGTTTAGCAATTTCTAGAATAGAAATGTTTTCTCCACTCCCAACATTATACGTCATTCCATAAGATTCGTCATCAAGATTTGCAAGTGCCACCATCACATTTGCATTTATAACATCTTGAACATGCACAAAATCTCTACGTTGTTCTCCATCTCCAACAATCGTCAATGGTTCATTATTATTCTTTTGACGTAAGAAAATACCAATTACAGGAGCATATTGACCTGTGGTGGGTGAACGTTCTCCATAAACATTAAAATATCGAAAGATAATCGTTTTGAGTCCATAGAGATTAGTATATAACTTGCAGAGTTCCTCCCCAGAAACCTTAGATACTGAATAAGGGTTTAAGCAATCATTCGGATCAGTTTCATAATTTGGATATTTATTAAGACCATAAGCAGAGGAGGTTGAAGAATAAATCACTTTCCTCACATTTGCCTCTCTTGCACACTGAAGAACTATACAGGTGCCGACAGCATTTTTAGTTACCGCATTAATTGGATTTTCGATTGCTGATTGAAGCCTAGACTCTGCAGCAAGATGAAAAACGTAATCCACATCATCATACAAATCTCGCGTAAACTTATAATCGCAGATGTCTAACTTATGATTTTCTGCTTTTTCATTCCAATAAAATTTTTCATTACATTCTGCACTTTCATTATCAATCACGACAACTTGCCAGTTCATACTGACTAATTTATCAACAAGATTTGATCCAATAAATCCTGCTCCCCCAGTCACAAGTGCTCTCATTTTACCTCCAAGACTTTACAATTTTTCTTTTTAATTCTGTTGTTGAATAATTATGGCTTCGATCAAGAAAAATGATTTTTATTTTTTTATTCTTACCCGTATAAGACCCATCCCGATAATCATCGCCCAGAAATCTAATATCATAGTCATCAAGATATGAAAGGAAAGTATCTTCTGCTTGATAAACCACAATATCATCAATATATTTGATTGCTCTCAGTATTTCTTTCCTATCTTCTAAACTTTGAACTGGAGTTAGTTTATATGGTCTAGCAAAAGAAGGATCTTCATGCAATGCAACTGTCAGATGATTACAATGCATCTTACAACCTTTGAACATTCTAATATATCCAGGATGAATCAAATCAAAAGCACCTGCAATGATACCTTTGATTAATGGTTGATTTTGTTTCCAGTTTTCAACATTCTCTCCTTTATCATCAATAAAAATATCTGCAGTTGGTTTACAGAACATTGGAAATAATTCATGATACTTATATCCCCACTCATCAAGTTGTTCTTTAGTTAGATTTGTATGGTCAATACCAGACCCTCTGCCTCTAGCAGTCTGCATGATAATATAATGCCCTTCGTCGTATAAACGATTGACCTGCTCAATCATAAAAGGAAATGGTTGAGCATTTTCGTAATCTGGTTTTCCTTTTTGATTATTGGGAGTATCACAGAGAGTCCCATCAATATCAAAGCAATACCTCATACCTTTTTAGTACACATAAAATAATAAGTCAACCCCTCGTGCATATCCCTAAATTTATTATCAAAATCAAATGTCTGAACCTCGAACCATTTACTTAAATATTGATTCCAGGTATTTCTATCCCAAAAAATTTTATGAAGTTCATATAATTTTCCATCTTTATTAAATAAAGGATCGGATGGACAATATCCATTTTCATCTCTTATATCTGGATAGTTAGCTGCACTACCAATAAAGACTCCTTCATCAGAAAGATGATTATAAACATTAGTAAAAAATATATCTAATTCATTTTCATAAAAATGTTCTAGCAATTCCCAAGATGTTATTACGTCAAAAATTACTCTTTTTCCATCATCATATTCTACAGAAAACTCCTTTGAAAGATCCGCATTTTTTAAGACATTTTTATTTTTTCCACTTGCCCAAGATTCTTGTTTGTAAACACCAACACTTCCATCTAACCCTATACAAACATTAGATTTTTCGTGCTCAAAAACATCTAAAATTAATTTTCCACCAGCACAACCAAGATCTAACCAATTAATTTTTTCATTTTCTTCTAAAGGAAATCTTTCTATAACTTCATTTATAAATTGAATATCACTAAAAAAATCACATCCAGCACCAGATTCATTCTTTAATTTTTTTGGTTTAAAATTTGCATCATCCTCAAAACTCTCAAGATGCAGTGTACAATCTGGAGCATGTAGAGCAAACTTATAATTAGTTTTAATTGTAATATCAGTCATTATTTACCTTAATTTAAAATTTAAACAACACCATGAAGAAAAATTTGGTGTATGCATTCAACAACACCATATTCAATACTATCTATATAATAGTTCCAAAGAGCTTTTGACGATTTAATCCTCAAACTATTGTTAGGTTTAAATCCTGTCAGAACTCCATAAGGAACCTCATTTTCATCACACCATTTTTGGGCGTTTAACATATTTTTAGACTCACCGCCAGAACTCATAATAATTACAAGAGTATCCTTTTCAACATAATACTCAAGAAATTTTTGATAAGCACTATCATATCCAAAATCATTCGTAAGCATTGTAAGCATTGAAGGATCAGAAAGAATAGAAACTTTCTTTCCACAAAACTTCATGTAATCCTGAGAAATATGAGATGCTACAGAATTGCTTCCTCCATTACCTAAAATAATAATTCTTACATAAGATGAAAATGCTTTACAAAATTTTTGAAATTCTTCTTCTATATGAGCACCTTGAAGTGCTTCAATATATTCTAAAAATGGATTCATATTCTAATTCCAGAGACTCCATTGGGGGTTATATCTATTATAACAGATCGATAAGGAATATTCAAGTTTTCTTTTTCAGCAAATACAAGAAAAAATCCACCGTTACCTGCACCACATAACTTGTGTGCAATTACTGTATCATTTTCATTTAAATAGTCATCCATTTCTTTAATTGACAAATTCTCAGTTATGATAGAACTTGTTTTCTTTTTTTGAATCCAACTCTTATTCAAATAATTTAAAAACTTACTATAATCATTTTCTTGAAGAGCAGCATAAGATTTATCTAATGTAGGTAAAAGTAGTTTTGCTTTATCAATATTATCAGTCACATCTTTTAAAACGTTTTTAGAATTTCTTGTTATCCCAGTAAAGACAAGATAAGAATCATAAAGATCAAAGAGTTTAGTTGATAGGAAATCATACTTCACAATTCCCCCTTTAATAAATTCAATACGTTTAAATCCACCAATACCACACCCATATGGATCTTGATATCCACAATAAGGATTTAATTTAAGTTCAAGTTCATAGGCAAGTTTGCAAATTTCAATGTCAGTCATTTGATCATTGAGAAATAAAGTGCAAGCTTTAATTAAACTGATGATATAAGAAGACGAGGACGCTAATCCACTGCCCTGAGAATATGCGTCACTTGTTAATGTGACCTGCACTGGAGGCATATTAAAGTGTTCTAAAACAACTCTTACAACATCATTTTGTATTTCTTGGATCGTAGAAACTTCTTCTCTACGGGAATAATTAATAATATACTTGTGCTGATCTTTATTAAATCCAAACTTATCTTGACTAATGGTCACATAAGTTTTCAAATCACAGGTAAAACTAATTACAGATCCATATCCAAACTTATCCACAAAGTATGGATTATCTGTAGATCCACCAAATAAAGAAACTCTAAGAGGGCAAGATGCTATGATCATATTTTTTTAAGTAGTCTTGATTTGAATAATAATTAACAAGTTGTTCCTTGTCCATTTTTTGAAGATTTTCCCATAACAAAATATTATTTTGCATATGTGGATTTCCGTGATAAGAATTTGGCCAAGAATTTCTTCCTCTGCTATGTTCTAAATGATAAATGAATTTATCCAATCTTACTACATTATAACCTAAAGTTGTAAATCTGAAAAATCTTTCTTTATCTTCTGGAGAAGATCCTTTGAAGTTTTCATTTTCCATTCCACCTTCAACATAAACTCTACGATTGAAGAATTGAATCCAACCAAAATCAGAGGTCCAAACTTTAGATTTTTTTTCTAAAATATTAAAATCACAATCATTGCTTAAGAACTCAGAAACAAGTTCGTCATCTACAAAAACTTGTTTCTGATAATTGCCATTGCCATATGGATAAACAACATCTGCATTCTTAGATAATATTAATTCATAAGCATTGATGTAAGATTCGACTGGTAATAAAACATCACAGTCTGAATTAATAATAATATCAGTATCTGTTAATGCAATCATTTCATTTAGAATTTTCATTCTATAAAAAACTGGATCTTCAGATTTTTCAAAAACATGAATTAAATTAGAAAGATCATCAAAATATTCTTGAAGTTGTGGCAGAATACTAGAATTAAATATAGATTCAATATCTACCTCTTTTATAATAATAGATGTATTAAAATTTTCAAGTAAAAATATAAGATTTGTTATAACATTACGCATCCTATCAGCACTCTCAATTCTAATAGGAATTATAAAAGTAGCTTTTGATAAATCAATTTTCATCTGGATATTTCCAATTATTAAAAAAGTGTAAATGTTTTTTTTGAATGTATTCAACTTCGCTACTAATATTTTGCCATGAAGTACCGTCACCCTCTATAACAATATCATATTTAGAAGAAAAAACTTGAGAAACTCTATCATCTCTCAACCTACTAGCCAATAAAATATCTTCAATAATGTGTGGCATTCCATATTTCATTCTAAGTTGATGATACCATTCAACATCAATCCCCATTGTAATATTGGTATCAAAATACACATTGCAATTATTTTTGATTGTAACATTACTTGGACCTCCGAGAAGATTATTTCCGAGTAACAAATGATCAGGATACTGAGGTATCTTTTCATTAAAAAATGTTTTTCCATCATAAGTATGAGTAAATCCATTTACTAACCAAGACTTATTACTTTTATCTAAAACATTCACTATCTTTTCAAGTGCATAAGAATTGGTAAAAAAATCATCACAATGAAGAATTTTTATATATTCACCAGAACAGTATTTTATTGCACAATTTGCATTTTCAGTAGGAATACCTCTCCCATAAAAATTTTTTAAATAAACAATTTTCATCCTTTGCATATAATCTTCACAAAGGTCTTCAATATCCTTTATTGAAGAATGATCTGACAAAACAACTTCATAATCAGAAAAAGTTTGTTCTAAAATTGAATCAAATGCTTCTTTCAGAAAATAAATTTGTCTAGAATCTTTTATATAAGCAGGAATGGCAATAGATATTTTACACATTTTGTTAAATTAATAATCTTGGGTGATCCATCTTTTATGGATAATATCTGAAGTATCTAAATGTTGCATTGCAGTTCCAAACCACTTTTTAGGATCTGGAGCAACGACTTTACCACGATCATTTTGCAACCATGCTCCCCACCAGGAGAATGATGAGTTTGCAATGATAGCACCAGAGCAAAGACTCATCAGACACAAATCTACCTGCGGTAGAAGAGTATTCTGCATTTGTCCAGTGCCATCAATAGTTTTATATGAATATCTACCATTACTTTCATTAAACAAGAAACGATCTTGTTTAAAAAATTCCTGCGATTTACACCATTCCATGTCATCAGTAAATACAAAGCAGGGAGTATCTTCTGAGAATTGTTTTAACGCATCCTCAAAAAATTTAATCGGGAGGATGGGGTGGTATTGTTCCCTCCCAATATTATCACTCTGTCTAATATGAAGAAAGATAGGACTAGAAGGTAAACTATCAATGTACTCCTGGCAAGGAGACAAATAATCTTTTCTAAAGGTAAAGTCTTCACGGATCTCCTCCGCAATGTGACTGAAATACTTTTCCGTTTGAAAATATCCGTCTAAGCTTACATTATCAGGACACTCTTCAAAAAATTCTGGAATAAAACAATGATCATTCTCTTGTATATATTGACCATCCACAAACCCAATGTTAGTTTCCTTTACATTTGTCAGTTCAAATGTTTCGAATAGTCCATAAT
>Ga0194115_10008364_pt1 | contig 10031 bp, 10 predicted proteins | sample TA2MahsurfametaG_3_FD_148656 | JGI IMG/M metagenome (GOLD analysis project Ga0194115, IMG submission 148656) | Freshwater microbial communities from Lake Tanganyika, Tanzania - TA2015002 Mahale S4 surface | ecosystem: Environmental > Aquatic > Freshwater > Lake | place: Tanzania: Lake... | reverse complement strand
GGTGCCAGCATGCCCTCCCCGTCTCCCTCTGCATTCAGTCCGCCTGCTTTCAGGTCGGCTGCATCCAGGTCCGCTGCATCCATGCCCACTCGGGGAGGACGCCGAGTCGACGCGGGTCGAGGAGCTGTTTTGCGTGATTCCGGACGAGCGGGCTCCGTGCCGCGTGTCTCCCCATCGACGGGATTAGACCCCTCGGCGCCCCCGGTCGCTTCGGGAGGCGAAACGGCAGCGTTGCAGGCCCTCTCCGCCGAGCGTCAGGAGCTGCTCTGCAGCTTGATTGGCCTGGCCGTGAAGGTGGGGCTGGTGGTGGTGGCGGGCGTGAGCCTGGCCCGCCTGGCGTCGGCGTATCAGGAGCGCATGGAGCGACAGGGCGAGCTCGCCGCTGTGCTGGATCTGGAGCAGGCCAAGTTGTCCAAGGCCCGCGACCGGTTTGATCATTTGTTCATGGTGGAAGGGGAGCAGCGTCTGATCCGCGAGCAAAACCAGTGGATCGCTCCCAATCGCCTGCGGGTGGTGTGGCAAACCCCTGAAGCCAGCCAGCCCACCCCGTAGGTTGGGGCCCGCTATTGAGACGGGTTTGATGGCGGACGCTGCTGGCGCCGGAACGGTTCTGATCACCGGCACCACCTCAGGGGTTGGGCTGAATGCGGCCAAAGCCTTGGCGGATCGGGGCTGGTTTGTGGTGACGGCCAACCGTGATCCGGTGCGGGCCGCCGCCGCCGCCGAATCCCTGGGCATTCCTTCGTCGCAGCTCAGCCACCTGCGCATCGACCTCGGCGACCTCGACAGCGTGCGCGTGGGGGTGGAAACCCTGGTGGCTTCCCTGGGTCGTCCGCTCGATGCGCTGGTGATCAATGCCGCCGTCTACAAGCCTCGGCTCAAGGAAGCGGAGCGTTCCCCCCAGGGCTACGAGATTTCGATGGCCACCAACCATCTGGGCCATTTCCTGCTGATTCAACTGCTGCTGCCGGATCTGCAGCGCTCCAGCCACTCCTCACGTCGGCTGGTGGTGCTCGGCACCGTCACCGCCAACTCCAAGGAACTGGGTGGCAAGATCCCGATCCCCGCCCCGGCGGACCTGGGCGATCTGGCGGGCTTCAAGGCCGGCTTCAAGGCGCCGATCGCCATGGCCAATGGCAAGCCCTTCAAGCCCGGCAAGGCCTACAAGGACAGCAAGCTCTGCAACATGATCACCACCCAGGAGCTGCACCGCCGGCTGCACGCCTCCACCGGCCTTGTGTTCAGCTCCCTCTATCCGGGCTGCGTGGCCGATACGCCCCTGTTCCGCAATGCCCCCAAGGCCTTCCAGAAGATCTTTCCCTGGTTCCAGAAGAACATCACCGGCGGTTACGTGAGCCAGACCCTGGCGGGCGAGCGGGTGGCCCAGGTGGTGGCCGACCCGGACTTCGCCGTGTCTGGGGTGCACTGGAGCTGGGGCAACCGCCAGAAGCAGGGCGGCAAGCCATTCAGTCAGGAGCTCTCCGACAAGGCCAGCAACCCCGACACCGCCCAGGGCGTGTGGGCCGAATCGATGAAGTTGGTGGGGCTGGCCTGATCCAGCCCCCGTTCCGCGCGCTTTAGAAGCGGCGACGGAATGCGTCGTCGCTGCGGCTGTCCGTCTCGTCGAGACGGCTCAGCTTCCAGACGTTGCGGCTCAGCCGGCGGGCCTTGAGGCCACCGCGCTCCACGGCCTCGCTGGTGGGCCGGACTCCCAGCAACTGGCTCACTTCCGCCGTTGTCAGGGGGGAGCCGGTCTGCAGGGCCAGCTGGGTGAGCTCGAGGCGCTGCCGCAGGGCGGCCAGATCGGCCTGGCCGCCGTCCTCAACTTCCGACCAGATCCAGGGCAAATCCTGCCCCGAGCCGGCCATCTTCTGCATCAGCCCCAGGCCAATGAACGCCAGGGCCTGTTCGGGCTTCACCCCCTGGGCGGCCGCCTGGGCCATCCACTCGGGGATGGTGGCTTCGCCGGTGGGCATGGGTTCGGCCTGGGCCGCCTTGGCCCGGCTGCTGGGGCTTGAGGCTGGGGAGCTGGAGGTGGTGCGTCTGGTGGCCATGAACCCGTCCCATCAAGGTTGGCTGGACGGTACCGGCTCCATCCGGATGGGCAAGGGGCCGGCGGCAACAGGGTTAAGATCCTGCCGCAGCTGAGCCGATGAACGGGCAGTTGCCTGAAGGTCACTCCCTTGCCCGCCCGTCAGCCATCGCGTGAAGACCTGGCGACCCGTCGCCGACGGGAGGGGTTGTTGGGCCCGTCGGCCGGGAGGACTCCATCCAGAACCGGGATGGGCTTTGCCAGATCGGGGTCCTTGATCACGGGCACCCAGGTGGACTCCGACAGCGACGGGGCCAGCTGTGTGATCACCACCGACAGCGAGGGTTCCCGGCTGGCCCGCCAGAGCAGCCAGGTGCAGTCGATCGAGCTGCGCACCTACGTCTTTCTGGATTCTCTGCAGCCCCAGTTGGCGGCCTACATGGGCACGGTGAGCCAGGGCTTCCTGCCGATTCCCGGCGACGCTTGCCTGTGGTTGGAGGTGTCCCCCGGCATGGCCGTGCACCGGGTCACCGACATCGCCCTGAAGGCCAGCACGGTGCGCCTGGGTCAAATGATTGTGGAGCGGGCCTTCGGCTCGCTGGCTCTGTACCACCGGGATCAGAGCAACGTGCTCCACTCGGGTGATGTGGTGCTCGAGGCGATCGGCAACCGCAAGGAGGACCGCAGTCGCGCTGAGGTGAGCTGGACCGAGATCATCCGCGCCATCACCCCCGACCATGCCGTGCTGATCAACCGCCAGAACCGCCGCGGTTCCATGATCCAGGCCGGCATGAGCATGTTCATCCTGGAAACCGAGCCCGCCGGCTACGTGCTGATCGCGGCCAATGAGGCCGAGAAGGCGGCCAACATCACGGTGGTGGATGTCAAGGCGGTGGGTGCCTTTGGACGCCTCACCCTGGCGGGGAAGGAAGGGGATGTGGAGGAGGCGGCCGCCGCTGCCATGCGGGCGATCAGCCACATCAACAGCAGCGCGCGCTGAGCGTCAGCGGCAAGCCGCTCGCCGGTCGCTGGTTCAGGGCCTGATCTGAAGCAGCCGCCGGAGCTCGGGGGCCAGCTGGCGTGCCGCTTTGCCGCGGCTGCCCAACTTCGCCTTGAGGTGTGCTCCCATCACGGCATAGGAGCTGCCGGCCTCGCGCACATGGAAGAGGCTGTCGTAGCCGGGGCCATGGCCCTGGGGTTCCCGCAGGATCAGCCCACGGCAGATCCCCTCCGCTTCGGCCCGGATGGTGCCCGAAGGATCGGCCAGTGCCATGGCGCTGCGGAAGCTGGCCCCTCGGTAGAGCGAATCCCCCAGCTCCTTGAGCAGCCGGTGGATGCGCTCGTGGTCGGTGGGGGCATAGCGGGCCGAATAGATGCCGGGGGCACCGTCCAGGGCATCCACCTCGATGCCGGAGTCGTCGGCCAGGGCCCAGGCTCCGGTGAGCCGGGCCACCGTTTCAGCCTTGAGCCGGGCGTTCTCCAGATAGGTGGAGCCGGTCTCCTCGATCTCCAACCCATCGGGCTGCTGGCGCACCTGAAGATCGATCACATCGAGCATGGCGCTGATCTCCGCCACTTTGTGGGGGTTGCCACTGGCGATGACCAACTCCGGCATCCACGGGCTTCGGGGGACGGCCATTGTGTCGCAACCCCTGACCGGAGACGCCAGGCTGACCGGAGACGCCAGGCTGATCGGAGACGCCAAAAAGCTGCACCCCGTTACGGGGAGAAGGCTGGCGTCCAGGTTGTGGGGAACCGGCTGGGTTGAACATTCCACCCCCCGGATCACTCCAGGGGTGCCGGTTCCGCGATGACGGTAGGCAGAAATGCCTGTTTTCTTGCTTCTGGGGCCGAAGTTTGAGCGGCCGCTGACAGCGCAGTCGCACGACCGACCTACGGTTGCAGCAGGCCCGTGGCGATCGCGCTGGAGTTTGAACCCATGGACTCAAGCCTGATCCTGCAGAACCTGCTCTCCCCTCCGGTTCTGTTTTTCTTTCTGGGGGTGATCGCTGTGCTGGTGGGATCCGATCTGGAGATTCCGTCGCCCCTCCCCAAACTCTTCTCGCTCTATCTCTTGCTGGCCATCGGCTTCAAGGGGGGACTGGAGCTTCAGCACAGCGGCCTCGGCGGACAGGTGCTTCCGACCATCGGCGCGGCGATTGCCATGTCGCTGGTGGTGCCGCTCTACAGCTTTCTGGTGCTGAAGACCCGGTTTGATGGGTTTAATGCCGCCGCCATTGCGGCCACCTACGGCTCGATCAGTGCGGTCACGTTCATCACCGCCGAGAGCTTTCTGGACACCCAGAACCTGCCCTTTGATGGCTTCATGGTGGCGGCGCTGGCCCTGATGGAGTCGCCCGCGATCATCGTGGGCCTGTTGTTGGTGACACTGGCTGCACCCCAGAAGCGGCCGGACGCTGCGGGGATGCGCTGGGGCGAGGTACTGCGTGAAGCCTTTCTCAATAGCTCGGTGTTTCTGCTGGTCGGCAGCCTGGTGATTGGACTGTTGGTGGCGGCCTACAGCCCCGGCGGCATCACCAAGATGGAGCCCTTCAGCGACAAGTTGTTCTACGGGGCCCTGAGTTTCTTTCTGCTCGACATGGGCATCGTGGCGGCCCAGCGGATTCGGGATTTGCGTCAGGCCGGAGCCTTCCTGATCGCCTTTTCGGTGCTGATGCCGCTGTTCAACGCGGCGCTTGGGGCACTGATCGCCCGGGGGTTGGGGCTGGGGCCTGGCAATGCCCTGCTGTTCGTGGTGCTGTGTGCCAGCGCCTCCTACATCGCCGTTCCGGCAGCCATGCGCATGACGGTGCCTGAGGCCAATCCCAGTCTCTACATCTCCACGGCCCTGGGGGTCACCTTCCCCTTCAACATCGTCGTGGGGATCCCGCTCTACATGGTGTTGGTCAACGCCGTCCTTCCCGCCGCTGCCCAACCATGAAACGCCTCGATCTGATCCTGAGCGAACGGGAACTGGAGGCTGTGCTCAAGGCCGTGGATGCCGCCGGAGCGCCGGGCTACTCCGTGATCAAGCACGTCACGGGTAAGGGCCCCCACGGACGGGTCTCGGATGCCATGGATTTCAGCGGTCTGGGGGCCAACGCTCACGTCATCGTCTTCTGTGAGGCGGCGATCCTGCCCAAGCTGCGTGAAGCGATCCAGCCCTTGCTGGATTACTACGGCGGCGTGGCCTATGTGGCCGACGCCGAGCTGCTCTGACGCGCTTCCCGAAAAACCCAGGCCAGCACTGCACAGGCAAGCATTCCCTAACGATTTGTGATGAACTGATCAGCGTGGCTTATCTCAACGCGCGGTAACGGTGATGGGCAGGCGGGCCGAAATGGCTTGACGGAGGGTTTGCCGCGGGACCATGGTTGCGAGCGAACATTCCACCCCCCTCCTCCAGGAGCAGGTAATGGCAACTGAAACCATGGGCATCGCCCTCGGCATGATCGAAACCCGGGGTCTGGTCCCCGCGATCGAGGCGGCTGACGCCATGACCAAGGCCGCCGAAGTGCGCCTCATCGCCCGCGAATTCGTCGGCGGCGGTTACGTCACCGTGATGGTGCGCGGTGAAACCGGTGCCGTCAACGCAGCTGTGCGCGCCGGCGCCGATGCCTGCGAGCGCGTTGGCGATGGCCTCGTGGCCGCTCACATCATCGCTCGCCCCCACCGTGAGGTAGAGCCTGCTCTGAACGGCAGCGCCGGTTTCACGGGTTCCAAGGACTGAGTGGATTGAGGCTTGAGCGCTGAAACGCTCAGCCCCCGCAACCATTCCCCTTTTTCGACCCAACCGGAGAATCACTCATGGCTAAGAAGTACGACGCCGGGGTCAAGGAGTACCGCGACACGTATTGGACTCCTGATTACGTCCCCCTCGACACCGACCTGCTGGCTTGCTTCAAGTGCACTGGCCAGGAAGGTGTGCCCAAGGAAGAAGTCGCCGCTGCTGTGGCTGCTGAATCCTCCACCGGCACCTGGTCCACCGTGTGGTCCGAGCTCCTCACCGATCTCGACTTCTACAAAGGCCGCTGCTACCGCATCGAAGACGTTCCTGGTGACAAGGACGCCTTCTACGCCTTCATCGCCTATCCCCTCGACCTGTTCGAGGAAGGCTCCATCACCAACGTGCTGACCTCCCTGGTCGGCAACGTGTTCGGCTTCAAGGCCCTGCGCAACCTGCGTCTGGAAGACATCCGCTTCCCGATGGCGTTCATCAAGACCTGCATGGGTCCCCCGAACGGCATCGTGGTCGAGCGCGACCGGATGAACAAGTACGGCCGTCCCCTGCTGGGTTGCACCATCAAGCCGAAGCTCGGCCTGAGCGGTAAGAACTACGGCCGGGTGGTGTACGAGTGCCTCCGCGGTGGTCTTGACTTCACCAAGGACGACGAGAACATCAACTCGCAGCCCTTCCAGCGTTGGCAGAACCGCTTCGAGTTCGTGGCCGAAGCTGTGAAGCTGGCTGAACAGGAAACCGGCGAGAAGAAGGGGCACTACCTCAACTGCACCGCCGCCACTCCTGAGGAGATGTATGAGCGCGCCGAGTTCGCCAAGGAACTGGGCCAGCCCATCATCATGCACGACTACATCACCGGCGGCTTCACGGCCAACACCGGTCTGGCGAAGTGGTGCCGCAAGAACGGCATGCTGCTGCACATTCACCGTGCCATGCACGCGGTGATCGACCGTCACCCCAAGCACGGCATCCACTTCCGGGTGCTGGCCAAGTGCCTGCGCCTCTCCGGTGGTGACCAGCTGCACACCGGCACCGTGGTCGGCAAGCTCGAAGGCGACCGTCAGTCGACCCTCGGCTACATCGACCAGCTGCGCGAATCCTTCGTTCCCGAAGATCGCAGCCGCGGCAACTTCTTCGACCAAGACTGGGGTTCCATGGGCGGCGTGTTCGCCGTGGCCTCCGGTGGTATCCACGTGTGGCACATGCCTGCCCTCGTGGCCATCTTTGGCGACGACTCGGTGCTGCAGTTCGGTGGTGGTACCCACGGTCACCCCTGGGGTTCCGCCGCTGGTGCCGCTGCCAACCGTGTGGCTCTTGAGGCCTGCGTCAAGGCCCGCAACGCCGGTCGTGAGATCGAGCGCGAAGGTCGCGACATCCTTCTGGAAGCTGCGAAGCACAGCCCTGAGCTGGCGATCGCCCTGGAGACCTGGAAGGAAATCAAGTTCGAGTTCGACACCGTCGACAAGCTCGACGTCAACTGAGCGTCGTCGTGTGGGAATGGGCGGCTGCCGAGTCCTCGGCGCCCCCGTTCCCGCCCCGACCGCTCCAGTGAACGCGATCCGAACCCTTGGAATCAGGGTTCAACCATTCCATCCACACAAGGATCCCCATGCCTTTCAAGAGCACCGTGGGTGACTACCAAACAGTCGCCACCCTGGAGACCTTCGGCTTCCTCCCGCCGATGACCCAGGACGAGATCTACGACCAAATTGCTTACATCATTGCCCAGGGTTGGAGCCCGCTCGTTGAGCATGTCCATCCCAGTAACTCCATGGCGACCTACTGGTCGTTCTGGAAGCTGCCCTTCTTCGGTGAGAAGGATCTGGGTGTGATCGTGAGTGAGCTGGAGGCTTGCCACCGCGCCTACCCCGACCACCACGTGCGTCTGGTGGGCTACGACGCTTACACCCAAAGTCAGGGTGCCTGCTTCGTGGTGTTTGAAGGCCGCTGATCCTCAGCACCTTGTGGGGTTCCGGTTGAACACTGGGGCCCCCACCTCCTTTCTTTGCGGGTCGGTTCGCGCTGCGAACTGATCGGCCCCTTCTCAGATATTCCATTCGACGGGCGGACATGGCCAGCACATCCAGCCGGGAAGCAGCTCTGGAGCGCCGCAGGGCCCTCACCAACGGCGGCAAAAAAGCCGCTAGCAGGTTCACGTCAGGACCGAGCCGGGTGCGCTCGGTTGACGATGCGCGGCCCACCCGCACCGGTGCTGCTGCGGCTGAGTCCGCGCCAGCAGTCTCCCCTGCTCCGGCACCCGTGAGCAGGGCTGCCGCAGCGACCCCAAGCCGAAGCCTTTCGGCTCCTTCGGGCGGTGGCCACACCAGCAAAGCGCGCCCGATCGCCAATCCCAGCCGCGAGCTGGTGTTGTCCCGGCGTGAAGCCCTTTCGAAGCGTGGCAAGCGAGCCGACAACTCCAGGGACCGCACCCGCACCGATCTGGCCAAGGCCGCTCCCAAAGCCCAGGTGTCTGCTCCGGCTCCGGCGCCAGCTGCCGCTGAGAAACCCTGCAAATGTCAGGGTGAATCCAGGCAGGCCGCTCCAGCCCTGAGCAGTCTGAGCAGCCGCGCAGGCCAGAGCGCCGATCGCCGTTCCACGCCCAAGCGATCAGCCCAACGCGATCCCAGCCGCGCCCTGGTGCTGGCTCGCCGCGAAGTTCTCTCCAAGCGAGGCAAGGCGGCCAACGCCCCCAAGAGCACCGCGTCGGCCTCCGTGTCCCGCCAGGGCAATCCCGACATGAGTGCCCGGGAACTGTCCCAGAAAGTTCGTGAACTGCGGGCCAAGGTGGGTAGTGCCGGCAGCAGCCGCAGCGGAGGCACCCGCCCCTCGGGTCCCAACCGTCACGGTGCCAAACAATCTGCTGCCAGCGATGCCCACTGGAAGGTGGGTGTGAGTGAAACCAGCTCCGGCCAGGTTGTGACCGGTACCCAGGCCAACCGGTCCGTCAAGACCACCGGCAACGAAGCTGCCACCTGCCGGAGTATCACCGGCACCGAATATCTGGGGGCAGAGGTGTTTCAGACCTTCTGCCAGAGCGGTCCCGTGTCATCCCAGCCCGCCAAGGTGCGCGTCACGGCAACCAGCCACGGCAATCGTGTCACCGGCAATGAGGTGGGTCGCTCCGAAAAGGTGACCGGCGATGAACCCGGCACCTGCAAGAACGTCACCGGCACCGAATACGTCTCGGCCAACCAGTCGGCCGCCTATTGCGGCGGTACGAATCCCAGCCCCCGCAAGGTGGGTCGCACCCAGACGATCGGCGGTCAGCCCGTCTCCGGTGTGATGGTGGGTCGCTCCAGCAAGGTGACCGGTGATGAGCCCGGTTCCGGCAAGCAGCTCACCGGTACTCAGTACGTCGCCGACCAGGGTCAGGTCACCGGTCGAGCCCCCACCAAGGTGGCCAGCCTGCACACCCTGCGGGGCACCGGCATCACCGGCACCCATGTGGGTCGGAGTGAGCACGTCACCGGGGACGAACCGGGCAGTTGCCGCTTGGTGACCGGCGATGAATACGTCGGCAGCCAGCAGTACGCCGACTTCTGCGGTGCCAAGCCCGCCCCCGAGGCTCCCAAGGTGGGCTTCAGCGTCACCAACAAGGCCCAGGTGGTCAGTGGGACACGCACCGGCCGATCCACCAATGTGACCGGGGACGAGCCGGGCACGTGCAAGGTGGTGACCGGCACCCCGTACGCCGGGCTTGAGCAGGCCGGCGACTTTTGCAACGGCAAGGCCGTGGGCGAGATCCGCCAGCGCACCCCCGTGCGCGGGGCTAACCGCATGAGCGGCATCCAGCCCGGCATCGGTGGCGTGATGACGGGAGCTGAGCGTGGTGCCTGCGAGGCTGTGACCGGCACGCCCTACATCGGCAATGATCAGCTCGTGGCGGCCTGCGGTGCAGCTTCCGGCCAGGAGCCTGATTTCCCCCAGTCACTGGCAGGCAGCCAGCCCTGGCAGCAGTTCAGCATTCAGTCGCCCGCCCGGGCGGCTCAGGTGGGGCGTGAACGCAGCGGCTCCGTTACCGGTAACAGTTACGAGCAGGGCAGAAGGATTACCGGCCCTTTTGACATGGCCGGTGACAAAGTCACCGGCACTGAGCAGTTCCGCTTTGACCGCCGCGGCACCCAGCTCTCTCGTGGTCCGATTGAGCGTGGTCCGATTGAGTCTCCTGTCAGCGTCGATGAGGACGCCCGCCCCACTTCCCGCGTCACAGGTGAGGGCATCTCGGCTGGCTTGAAAATCACTGGTGATGACTGGGATCGG
>Ga0194115_10008361_pt1 | contig 10035 bp, 12 predicted proteins | sample TA2MahsurfametaG_3_FD_148656 | JGI IMG/M metagenome (GOLD analysis project Ga0194115, IMG submission 148656) | Freshwater microbial communities from Lake Tanganyika, Tanzania - TA2015002 Mahale S4 surface | ecosystem: Environmental > Aquatic > Freshwater > Lake | place: Tanzania: Lake... | reverse complement strand
TAATCAGGGATACATTTTGTTCCCCCTCCCCCTATCCCATTCCCTCTACGCTGTACTGAATCATTGGTTGTGGGATATCATATAGACGACGGTAATTTAAACAGAGGTAACGGAGCATGTGTAACCCTATGTGGATAGAGAAGGCTAAGGTGTGTGGTATAAGCGAGAATCATAGCTATATACCAATATCGTGGGTATGTAGTCCTCATATGAAGCAAGTGACTACGTTGATGTGCAATCACTGCTTACATATTGTTGAACTAAAAGACGTTATGGATAATCAAATTACTTTACAAACTTCCGGTAATGCTTAATTGATTCCTCTTTTTCTGCTTTGCCTAAGTGGGTGTTGTAATACTTTTTATAGTATTCCCAAATCGCTTCAATATCAGTATGTTGGGGCAACGGTTCACTGCGCCTACGATAGTGTAGTCGTGCCATGGCCGTGGCAAACCTCAAGTCGTATACCATGCGCTCTGGGCTTGGAATTGAGGGCGAAGAAAAATTTAGTGCTAACAACTGAACTAAAGACGAACTATGTTTGATATAGTTTTCCCAAATGTCGGTGTAGGTTGCTGGTTCCATTTGGTAGATACCAAGTGCAGGGCCTTTGATTTGTTTAACATATGTTCCGCCTAATGATTCACAAGCACAAGTAAATACAAGTAACTCCATAGCGTTATCGCTGTACATTTGCAAGCTATCTAAAGCAGGTTTTATAATTTGTTCTCGCAATTGCTTATTATCAATCATTTTGTAATTTCTCCAAAAATAGTACAGAATAATTATAGAGGAGAATCTATTAATGAAACTAGACCCTAAAAAAATATATAACAGCGTAAAAAATGGCAAAATTTACGATGAAAAAATACATTGCCTAATGGTATTAAATATTATTGGCAATGGTGGGACTGTTGCTGAATTTTGCATTGAAGCCTGTATTTCAGAAAAACTATATTACAAATGGCGTAACTATTTTCCTACATTTGACGAATGTTCAAGATTAGCTAGTTTGTACGCTCAAGTTATGTGGGAACGTGAAGGTGAAGCAAATGCTGATAACCCTGATTTTAATTTCAAATACTGGGAAGGTATTGGGGCGCAACGGTATAACTACGGTAGAAGTGCTAGAATACGTTTAAATGTAGATAGTAGTGCTGATCCACACACCCAGTATCAGCAGCTTATAGAGCAAGCTACAAGCGGTGAATTTTGCGCAAGTGAAATTAAACAGTTAATGGAATCAATAAATATTGGTATTCGTGCATATGAATCATTTAAATTACAAGAGCAAGTCGATAAAATGAAAGATGACTTAATTAAAATGAATATGCATAATGGCAACAATATTGCAGCAATTAAAGAAACTGAAGCAACAGATTAAAATACCGTATAGAATAGTATATGTAAATCGGGAGATACAGCCCGAAAAATTTGTAGAGAAAGTAATTTATGTTCACATTTGGATATGAGGGTATAAAATGAGCTGGCTATCAAAAGGATTAAAAAGAGTTGAGGATGTTGTTGGTGGTTTAATTCCTCACACAAGTGAAGCAGAAAAAAGAGCGAGAGCTGATGCAGTAAATACATACTATCAGCAAAAGCAATCTGCAATTGAAGAACAAAACCGAATTGGTGCTGAAAAGCGAATGGAACAACAACGTATCCAAGAAAAAACAATTCGTTCTATGAGACGTAAATATCGTTCAGGTGGTTTCTTACAACCCATGAGTGATTCTGGTTATCAACAAACATTAGGCTAAAAACATGGCAGACAGACTTTTAGATCAATTTAAAAAGCGTTACGATAGAGCGCAACAAATTAGCTATCTTTGGGCGAGTCTGCACGAAGCATGCTATTTCTATGCAATACCAAATCGAAATAGATTCTGGAGACCAAAAGAGCAACAAGGTGAGTCTAAAGGTACAAGGGTTTATGATACAACGGCTATTGAAGCGACAAAAACATTTGTATCGAAACTACATACCGCTATGACACCACCACAAACGCAATGGGGATTCTTAAGTGTTGACCCAGAGTTTGACGAGGACGATGCAGGAATAAGTCGTGATGACGCTCAACGTATGTTAAATGATTACATGCGTAAACTTTTTGAATACATCCATGATTCTAATTTTGATGTGGTCATTAATGAATGTTATTTTGATTTAGCAGTGGGGACATCTTGTTTAGTTGTAAACCAATATACTGATATGCAACCCTTATTGTTTACATCTATCCCTATGGATAAACTGGCTATTGAAGAAGCTATGACCGGTAAGATTGAGTCATGGTATCGTAACTGGGAAGATGTTAAAGCAAACGAAATAACAACACGCTGGCGCAATGCAGTAATACCGCCCAGTATTTTACAGATGATGAAAAACAATCCTGACTACACTATTAAAATGGTGTATGAAGGTGTTATGTATAATCCACAAGAGAAAAAGAAATATCAATACGTGGTTTGTACTGACAGTGAAATTTTATATGTAGATGAATTTGAAGTAAATCCTGGTATTGTTTGGCGTTTCCAAAAAACAAACAATGATACCTATGGCCGTGGCCCAATCATGGATGCATTGCCTTCTATTATTAGTTTGAATGAACTTGCTCGCATTGAACTTGCAGCAGCTAACCTAAATACATTTAAACCCTACATGGCATTCACTGACCAAACATTTAATCCGCATACATTTAAATTACAGCCTATGACAATCATTCCGATTGCACCATTAGGCGCAGGTGGACAACCGCCTTTAATTCCATTGCCTGATACGTCAAACCCTCAGTTTAGTCAGTTGAGCATTCAAGATTTGCGTATGCAGATTCGTAGCCTGATGTTTGCAGATTCAATTATTCCAACTGACTCGAAGCAACCAGTTAGTGCTACGCAATTAATGATACAAAATCAAACCTTAGCTGAACGTATCGGGCCATTATTTAGCAGATTGCAACAAGAGTTTCTATGGCCAGTAATCGAAAGATGCTCATACATTCTGGACAAAATGGGTTTGCTTCCATATCCAAACCTAGACAGAAAGTTGATCTCTTTCGTTTACAGGTCACCACTTGCATTGGCTAAAGGGCAAGAACAAATTGCTCGCTTCACACAGTACTTTCAATTATTGCAGGGTATTAGTGGCCCTGAAGCAGCTCAAGCATTTATTAACCCAATAGAATATCCGTATTTATTAGCAGACCTGATGCAAATTGATAGTCGTTTGTTAAATGCGCCAGAAGAAGTCGCTAGAGTCTTCCAAGGACAACAAGACAAAATGAATGAGCAACAAGACATGTTAATGCAACAGCAAGGTGCAGCACCTGCACAATTACCAGAGGTATAACAATGAGTGAAAATCAATATTTAAAACCTGAGAACTTTTATGAACAATATCAAACAGCACAACCAGAGCGTAATGATGCATTACCGCTTGATGAATTATGCTGGGATGTATTTAACTCTGATGGCGGTAGAAAGCTTTTAGAAATATTCAAAGAGCGTTTTATTATGCCTGGTACACCAAGCCAGATTAATGATAACTATGATAAAGCATGTATTTATTATGAAGGTTTTAGGGAAGCTTTTCGACAAATCATTGGTAGCGTTCAAAGTTATCAAATACGAAAAGATGAAGAAGCACGCAAAGCAGTAGGTGAAGCATGAGTTTTGATACTATAACGTCAACAGTAGAAGATATGGCTATGCAAGACGCTGGTATACAAAAACAAGAACCTTCTTGGTGGCTTGATGACAATACCCCAGGTTCAGGTGATAGACCTGACTGGTTGCCAAGCCAATTTAAAAAAGCCTCTGATGTTGCAAAGTCCTATCAAGAGTTACAAAAAAGATTTGGTGATGCGCCTAATGAGTATTCATGGGAAGCAGGTCAAGGATGGATTGACCCAGACTATGAACCGTTCCAAGAACTTGCTCAATATGCAAAATCAAAACGTGTACCACAAGATGTGATGGATAAAATGCTGTCCGCTGTTGGGAAGTACATGGATGAGTTTAATATCGACTATAACGCTGAAAAACAGGCTCTTGGTGATAAAGCAGATGAAAGATTAGAGGTTCTAAATAACTGGGCCAAATCTAATTTATCTGAAAACTCATTTTATGCTTTAACATCAAATTTAAGAACCGCTGACGCAGTGTTAGCACTAGAAGAATTGAGGTCAAAAATGTTAGGACAAAATACAATGATACCAGGCAATGAACAAGCACAGTCTGATGGTGTTCATAGTCTCGAAGACTTACAACTAGAAATGATACAAAACATCGAAAAATACAAAACAGATCCAAAATATAGACGTGAAATTACTGCCAAAATTGAAAGATTGCAAACTAAGTAATTAGCAGTTTATAATAAGTACAAGTATCCAGTTTTTCTGGGAATTGGATAACTTGTACATAACCGGCCCGTTTCGGACAACCAACATTTTACAAGCCCAATAATACTTAATAAAACATCATTAACTATTTAAGGGGATTAAAATGTCCATAAGTTTAACTAATGTCCAACAAATCGAATTCGATGCGTTGGTAAAAGCAATCTATCGTTCTACTGGTTTTCTAATGCGTGACACAGTTCGTATGAAATACGATGTCGTCGGTGCAAGTGTAGAATTCCGCAAAGTAGACCAAGTTATCTCTGTACCAACTGCTTATTTAGCGGCTGTAACCATTCAAGACCCAGGTTACAACAAAGTTACATGTAACTTACAAAAATTTACTACACCTACTGCAGTGGACGAAGTACAAGAACTTACTGTTAACTTTGATGCTAAAATGGAAAACGCCATGTTAGTAGCTCAAGCAATGGGTAGACGTTCTGACCAAATCACCATTGATGCATTAGCAGCAAACCCTGGCGATACCATTGTCAACGCTGGAACAAACTTTAACTTCTTAAAGTTTACTCAAGCATTAGAATTCTTTGATAACAATGCTGTACCTTTAGCTGAACGTTATGTGGCTATGTCTGCAAGTAACTTTAAATCTTTAATGCAAGATGACCAATTCGTATCTACTTTCTACACCAGAAACGATCCAATTGACCGTGCAAGAATTCGTGAATACTTAGGTTTCAACGTAGTAGTTATCCCACAAATGACAGAGGGTGGCTTACCTAAAGCTGGTAATATCCGTACAGCTTTAGCATGGCACAAAATGTCTACCGGTATGGGTATTGGAATGAACTTTAGAACTGAAGTTAACTACATCCCACAAAACACCTCTTTCTTAGTAAACGGTGTGTTTAGTGCTGGGGCTACCGTGATTGATAATCGGGGCGTGTTAGCTATCGAATGCGATGAAAGTGCTTAATAAAGGGGAATAAAAATGGCTTTTAATGATTCAAGATTTACTAGACAAACTTTAGCATTTAACTCTGGTGCTGTTGTTGTTGATGGACCAGCTACTGAAAATGGACCAGCTTTATTCACATACGCAAGTGCAACTGATAACGCTGCAGCAATAGCAGCAGCAAATTACTTTGCACCTGCAGTTTTTGATTTAGCTGTTAATGATATTATCATTACCAAAAGTAGCACTACAAATGCAATATTAGTTGTTGCGACAGTAGACCGTAATGCTGGTACTGTTACTACATCTGCATTCTAATATAAGGACAGACGCATGATTACTAAACTCAACATTATAAATAATGCTTTGACGCAGCTTGGTCATGCGCCTGTTAATTCATTGATTGACCAAGATGAGTTAGTAGTAGCAGCAGAGCAAGCTTTTGATATGTTATTACCAAGCGTACTTTCTGCAAACAACTGGCGTTTTGCAAGCAAGATAGAACAATTATCACAGCTTGTTGAAACACCCCCACAGCCTTATTTATATGTTTACCAATTACCCAGTGGCTGGTTAAAAACATTAAGCGTGTGGCCTAATACCTATGACTGGGATATTTTTAATGGAAACAAGATTTACACATTTAACCAAGGGCCGTGGTATATGCAGTTTATCTATCAGCCTAATGTTTCAGCTCTCCCACCTTGGTTTGTAAATTACTTTGTTTATGAAATAGCAGCATACTTATGTTTGAGTAATGCTCAAAAAACCGAATACTATAGTGTTATTGAAGGCAAAAGAATTCAGATGCAAGCTATGTCTTGTGCAATTGATTGTCAAAATAGACCTCAGTTCACCCAAGTCAATTTTCCTGTTCTTGGCAATCGTGCTATAGGTGGTGTTTATCCTAATAGTATTAATTAAGGGGAGCATATGCCTCAGATTATATGGTCACAAGATGAATTTAGTAGAGGTGAATTGTCACCTATGCTCTATGGTAGAACTACCCTAGATGCTTATTACAAATCTCTTAAGAAGGCTCAAAATACTATTACTTACCCTCAAGGCGGTATTGGAAAAAGATTTGGTACAATATATACCGCTGAAATAACCGGTGTAACAGATTGGCGTGATATCTTTTTTGAAACTTTCCCATACAAAAACGAATGCACATATGTTTTAGTATTTGTGCCAGGACAAGTCGAAATCTATTTAGAAAATGAGTTAGTAGCTACTGTTGCAAATGCACTGTTAACCAGCCATGTTATACGCACAATGGACTGGTCAATACTTGAAGATAAGTTTGAAATAACAGCCGATGTGATTGCGCCACAAATTTTAAAGCGTGATATTTTACCAGCAAATCCAATTAATACCGGTGCTGGTATTGTTGCGAATCAATTTACCCTAACAAATCCAGTTGCAGCAAATTTAATATCAGCAGCAAGATTTACAAATGCATCATCGGTTAATATGCCAAGTACAACACCACAAATACTCATAGGCGTTACATACTTTATCCGCACTGATGCAACAGGAACATTAATCAAGGTTTATGCAACGGCTCGTGATGCAGCGAATGATACTAATGCTTTTACATTAAATACGGTTGGTGTAGGTACTACAAATGTTCTGATAGCAAACAGTTGGACATTAGCACCAATAACATTCACAAACTTGCCCCAATATGATTTTGGCGATGTAAATTATGATACCTTTACTTTTACACCTACCTCAATGACTATTGGTACCGCTTGTACAATTAATGTGGTAGGAGGTAACGTATTTACCCCTGAACATGTTGGTGGCAGTATATTTATCTCAAACGGATGTGTTTCATTTACAGCTTTTGTATCACCTACATCTATGGACGGTACAGTGACCAGTACATTAAGCACACTCACAGCTCAATTAGGTCGTTTAGTTGAAGTAAGGGAACCAGCCTGGAGTATTAAAAGAGGTTTTCCAAGTAAATGCTCAAGCTTTCAAAGCCGAGCAATATTTGCAAATACAGATGCTTTGCCTAATGGTTTATGGTTATCAGCGATAAACGATTTCAACAACTTTGATGAACTACAAATTGATCCAGCAGATGATGATTCAATAAGCTATTTTCCTTCAAGTGATACAGTTAATGTCATTAAATTTATTGTGCCTTATCGAAGCTTAACCGTTCATACAAATTCAGCCATTTTTTCTTCACCGCTAATTTACGAAACAGCTTTAACGCCTAAAACATTTTCACTGCAACTTCAAGACTCAACACCTGCAACAGCAATTCAACCACAAGGCATTGATAATCAAATTATTATTATTAGTGGGAATGATGTTCATACAATGCTATGGGATGGTGGCAATAACTCCTACATGTCAAACATTGTAAGTGTTTCATCGGAGCATCTTATTAGCGCACCACATGACGAAATATCTTTTCAAAACCTTAATCGTGCAGGTAGTAGATACATATTTATTATTAATGACGATGGCAGTTTAGTGGTATACCAAACTTTAATGAATGAAAATGTAACAGGATTTACATCGTGTATTACAGGTGAAATCAACGATGATAAACCAGAACTAAGAGCCTATTTTAGATGGGGTGCTAGTAGTCCAGATGGTCGAGCTTGGTTTGTTGTTGAAAGGCAAATTGCAAATGAACTTGTACCACCTTTTACATATAGCACTAAATATTATATAGAAGAACTAAGCTTTAATGTGTTTACTGATTGCAGCCATGTTTATTTGGGCGCACCTACAAATTCTATTGCAGGATTACCAAGATTTAACGGTAAAACCGTAGTTATGCAAGGTGATGGTTATGGCTTTGAGGACAGTGTAACTAATTCAACAGTTGAATTTATTTCACACGGCAGTCCTACAGATGTTAGTGATGCCTTTATTGGATTGCCAATTAACATGGTTATACAAACTTTACCTAATGCACCCCCTGGTGCTGTAGGGCCAAAAGGCACAAGTCTTGTATATCCACAGCATATCCGAAACGCTACATTTATGTTCAACAATACGATTGGTGGTAAGATTGATGGACAGCCAATTACATTATTAACTCTTAGTCAATATAATCCATTAGGAGGTCCGTTATCACTTGTTGGCCCACCAGTACCACAAACAGGAATATTTAGTAAAAGTCTTATGAAAGGTTGGAATGAATTTTTAAGGGAACCAATTACAATCACACATTCAGATCCATTTGATATAAGATTAATTGGCGTGTATTACAGAATCGAGGAATAGACATGTTAGGAATACTTTTAGGAATGCAAGCAGCCGGCATGATTGTCGATTATACGCAAACACGCCGACAACAAGGACTTATTCAAGCAGGACGTGAAATTGAGCAAGCGCAATATGAAGCAAATCTTGAGTCATTAAGAGCGCAAACAGAGCAAGAGTCTTTGTCTGCAATGAGACAGTTGAGACAAAATATTGGTACTCAAATCGCAGTACAAGCAGCTAGAGGAACTAGCTCAGCAGGTGGTACAGCCTCAACTTTAAGACAAACTTCAATGGCAGCATTTAGCGAAGATGAAAGAGTAAGAAGAATGAATCAACTTGCCAAAGAAGCAGATTTAAGAGCTGGTAATGTTCTCTCTGGTCTTCATGCACTATCAAGCCAAACACAACTTGGTCAAGCAATGCAGCAAAGATTTATTAACTTAATTCCAATATCAAGCATGATGTCCAGATTAGGGAAAAAAGAAAAAGCATCTTACGGTTTAGAAGAGGTTAACTATGGCTACTGAAATTAAAACACTTGAACCAACACAAAGACTTTCAATTACAACGCAGCCACAAAACTATGTAGGAGCTTTTGATAATTTAGCCCGTAGTGATACCCTAATGGGTGACTTAGGCGCAACAATCGCACAGCAAGCCTCTATACAATATAATAAAAAAATGGGTTTAGATTATGGTTTAAATCCACAAGGTGATTTGTTACCACCAATTACAACAGCAGATAAAGCATTCCAAGAAGGTTATATTGCGCAATCTAAAAACACCTTAAGCCTTCAAGCTAACCAGATGTTTAATCAAGCCGAAGAAGAATTAAACAAAAGTTATAAGCTTAATCAAAACCAAATCAATGACTATCAAGCTCAAATGAGTAAAGGTCTTGAAGGCATTATGAAAGTTGCACCTACAGAGGTACAAGCAACTTTAGGCTATCAATATCAAGCACAATTACAAAACAGCACAAGTGAACTTAGGAAAAAACTCATTAGCCAATCTAAATCAGAAGCTTTAGATACAATGAGAGTTAATGATAAGTTAACAGACCAAAATATTAATAATTTAGCTACCACAGGAAAAATTGACCAAGCTGCCCAAATTTATCAAAATAAATTGGCTCAGAATGAAAGGCAATACAACTCTGGCATGATGACGCAAGCAGAAAAGATGGCAAGTGATACATCGGCTAAGATTACTTACTATCAAGGCATATACAACAATAAACTGGTTAATTTAGCTCAACAAAAAAAAGGCGAAACGAAAGAATCAATTGACCAGAAGAAAGGTGAACTTCTTGCGCAATTTGCAGACTATAGCAATAAACCTAAAGATATCTCAGCAGATGAATGGACTACATTAGGAAACAATACATTAGCTTTTGAACAGCATTTACAAAATATGCAAAACATACAAGCAAACTTTGTTATGAGTGCATTAGATGTAAAGGCAGCACAAGGGTCTCTAACAAACC
>Ga0194115_10008360_pt1 | contig 10035 bp, 14 predicted proteins | sample TA2MahsurfametaG_3_FD_148656 | JGI IMG/M metagenome (GOLD analysis project Ga0194115, IMG submission 148656) | Freshwater microbial communities from Lake Tanganyika, Tanzania - TA2015002 Mahale S4 surface | ecosystem: Environmental > Aquatic > Freshwater > Lake | place: Tanzania: Lake... | reverse complement strand
AATATAAATTTGTAAATTTTTTTCAATGAGGGTTTTTGCTATTTTAACTTCCCTGGCCCAATCTGGCTTCGAGAGCTTTTTGTAGTCCACAAATTTTACTACTAAAAATTTTGGATTTTTAGATTTAACCTTCTTCATCAGTAAGCATATTATGCCTGATGTTCGGCTGAGTGTCAAGAAAAATTAGCAATGTCAAATTCTACCATGGATCTTACCAACTCACCAAATGAAATTTTAGGCGACCAACCAAGCTCTTGCCTTATGGGGGAAGAGTCTCCAAGAAGCAGATCGACTTCTGCTGGGCGATAGAATTCTTTATTTATTTTAACTAAGCATGGCTCAAATTTTGCGATTTTTTCGTGCGTGCATCCTATTAAATAGTATTTTTCTTCTTCCTTTGAACCCTCCCAAAAACCTTCTAAGCCAGCGCAAAGAAATGATTTTTCTACAAATTCTCTAATACTGTGGGTTTTTCCGCTGGAAAGAATATAATCTTTAGGTTGATTTTGATTTAGCATTAGCCATACTCCTTCAACGAAATCTCTACTATCGGACCAGTCTCTTTTCGCGTCTAAGTTGCCAAGCTCGATCGGGTCAAAGTTTTTTGAGTTTAGAATTGAGTGATAAATTCTAGCTACTCCTTTTGATATTTTTCTGGTTACAAATTCTTCTCCTCTTTTTGTTCCTTCATGATTGAAGAGTATCCCGTGGACCGCGTAAAGGTTGTATGATTCTCTATAAACTTTAACAATGTGTCTTGCGGCAGCTTTCGAGGCTCCGTAGGGGCTTCTTGGTTTAATTGGGTGTTTTATGTCTTGAGGGGCGTAGTCTACATTACCCCACTCTTCGCTTGATCCTGCGCTATAAAATCTGCAATCTGGTTTAAATTTTTTAATAGCTTCAAGACATCTTAATACTCCAAGAGTGTTCACATCCATAACTTGCTCTGGCATTTTCCAGCTAACGCCAACAAAACTATTTGCGGCAAAATTAATAAAATAATCAGGTTGAATTTCTCTAACTAAATTATCTACACTTGCAGAATCGCTCAAATCGCCATATACAAATTTAAATCTTTCATTGTTAATAAAGTTAGAACAATTAATAAAATTAGGATTAGATACTCTTCGCATCATGCCGTATATTTTAGCATTAGTGCTTTTTAGTAAATATTCAGCCATGGTTGCCCCATCTTGACCAAGTATTCCTGTTATAATTATTTTCATATATTTTGATATTTTATAAAATTCTTTGAGTGCTATATTTTATAATTTTAAAAGTTCACTTGAAGAGAATATTTTTGGCAAATCTATGATTTTTTCAATTATTTTTAATTTTTTACAGGCTTCAGATTCAGCAGAGACTAAATTTCCTTGTTTTCTATCTCCACTGTTATAAAAAACAATGATATCATTTTCGTATTTGACTCTCAACATTTCTAAAGTTTTGCATTGTGTTGTATCATTATCTATAGAAATAATTGCTTCGTCTACACATTTTAAATTTTCTATAATAAATTTTCTATGATTTTGATCAATAAATTTTTTACTTTTTTTAAGATCAACTTGAAAATCATTATTGATTATAGCTATTAAATAATGGCAATCTTCTTTTGCTGCGTTTATGTATTCAATATGACCTTTATGAACTGGATTAAAATAACCAGAAACTATACCATATTTAATCATATGCTTCATATATTGACGAAGTTCCGTCGAAATCAAAAGAGAATTTTAATATGTTGTTTTTATATTTTTCTATTATTTTTGTTCTAGTTTTTTCATTGCATATCGCGAGTACAAATCCACATCCACCTGAACCGAGTAGCTTACTTCCATAAGCTCCAAAATTTTTACAATCTTCAATTATTTCATTTGCCTTTGGGGTAGATATTTGCTTGGAGAGATTCTTTTTAACAAGCCAAGAAGTATAAATATTTTTACCAATATTTTCGATATCTTCTTTTAAAAAAAGATCGTACGAATTTTTAGAAATTTCTAAGATTTCTTTTTTATCTTCCATTGAGTTATGGTTGGCTGATTCGTGATTATTTCTTTGTTGTTGCGTATAAATTAGAACCATAGAATTTAAAAGTTCTTTTTTGAATTCATTGGATATGTTAATCGGTTTTACATTAAAATTTCCATTTTTATCAATATGAATAGTGTTTAAACCACCATAAGAAGACCAAATTTGATCTTGAATACCTCCTGGTTCTTTTAAGATATTTCTTTCTATGTCAATAGAAATTTTAGCCAATTGTTCTTTATTTATTATTGTTTTATTTAATTTATGAAATGCGTATACTAAACATGAACAACATGACGAAGATCCTCCTAACCCAGTTCTAGCCGGGATATCAGAAAAATAGTGTAAATCAATTGATTTATTTTTATCTTTATATTTTTCTAAAATAACTTTAAACAAAGGATTTTTTGTTTTCGTCGCATCGTCAATTATTTCTTTTTTTGTATAAGAAATTATATTTTCGCCATTTAAAATTTCAGATCTGTATCTTAATGAAAAATATACATACTTGTTAATTGAAGTGCCTATTATAAAAGATTCATTGTCTTTATAAAAATCTTGATAATCAGTTCCTCCTCCAAATAATGAGACTCTAAATGGGGATTTACATATTATCATAAATTTGTAAAATCTTTATTTTTATATTTAATTATTTGTTTATATCCGTTTATCAGTTCTTGAATACCGTCTTGTAAAGTAAATTCGGGAAGCCATCCGCAAGCTTCAATTTTGTCATTAGAAACTTTATAATTTCTTTGATCAAAATCTTTTTTGAATTCATTTTGAACAATAACTAAATCTGGAATATATTTTTTGATTGTTTCGGCTAATTGTAATTTATTTAAATTAGCATTTGATAAACCAACATTGTAAGCATTATTTTTACAATTTTGATATTTATCAATCATAAATGAAAAAGCTTTTGCAACATCTCTGATATGGATATAATTTCTAACAAAATGAGATTCAAAAAGCACTAAATATCCATCAGTTAAAGACTTATAAACAAGATCGTTTACAAGAAGATCCATTCTCATTCTATAAGACATTCCAAAAACGGTAGCTAATCGTAATGCTATTCCATTTCCAGAATCTAATACAGCTTTTTCTGCGTCACATTTTGTTTGAGCATATAAAGAAAGAGGTTTAAATGAACTATCTTCAGTTATTATTCCGGTTGATGATCCATATTGACTATTAGTATTTGGTAAAATAATTTTTGTAGTAGAATCAGAAAATTTTATTATATTTTTGATTTGATTAAGATTAATATCTATAGCTGCTTGAGGGTTAGCTTTACAAGCTGGCATCCCAACAATAGCTGCTAAAGGTATAATAACTTCATTTTCTTTTGTTAACTTTTCGAGCAAAGAACAATCTCTAACATCACCAAAAATAAAATTTAAATTTTTATTATGAAAAAATCCACTTAATGATAATTGATTATACATTAAACTGTCTAACACTGTTACGCAATGGTTTTGTTTTAATAGAGTTTCCGTTAAAACAGATCCAAGATAACCCGCTCCACCTGTAATTAAAATTTTAGCCATTTTATTATTTAAGTTGAAAGTTTAATTTTGTAGTTTCGTCCCACCTCAAGTTTGATGTTTTTTTATAATTTTTTCTGCAATTATGATCATATCATTTTTAATTGGCAGATGTGCAGGATGATTACTATCTGTTAAGCCGTCACCATGTTGATATCCCAAAGTATCATGATCTGTGATACCAATATTGGAAATATTTTTTTGAAATATATTCATACGCTTTGTTTATTTTATGAACCACCAAGACGGCTTCCATCCATCATGTTCTATTATGTAATCTGGGCTATCTGTACCAGTTAAATTCAATTCTTTTTCATTAATTTTAATGAATTCATCAACAGCCTGTACGACACCCGGCCAATCATTCTGATGATAATCGTGACCAGCCAATATTCCACCTTTTTTTAATTTTGGATACCAAGATAAAATATCTTCTTTTACATTTTCATATGTATGCATTGCATCAATATAAATGAAATCAAAATATTCATCGCAAAATAATTTAGATGCCGCAACAGAATATTCTTTTACCATTTCAGATCTATCGCTGAAAGGATTTAAAAAATTTTTACAAGTATCGTAGCATTCTTGTGGATTAGCTAATTCTCTATTTATTTCCCAAGGATCTATAGCATATAATTTTTTAATATTAGTATTGGCTAATATATATCGACTATAATGTCCTTCTCTCACACCAATTTCTGCAACGTTTTCAGCTTTTATAGTGTTTAGATGAAGTGCTAATTCTCTACGATTTTTAAAATTAATTTTTAATTTATTCATATTTATATATATTTGGTTGTAAAGGTATTGCTACGGTCCAGTTATGATAATCTTGTTTAAGCATTAAAAAATCTATTTTCTTTTTAACAAATACTGGCATCATAAAATAAAATAAACTGTTGACAAATTCAAAAGTGTTATTTAATTCTAAATCTTTTCTGTATAAATAATTCATGAGTAATTTGTGTTCAGCTGGCGCTGATATAGGTTCATTTTCAAAATAATTAAACATTTTCATCAATTCTTCAGTTGGACCTGAAAGGCAATAATCCATAATGTAATTATACGTTAAATTTTTCTCGTTTTTTGAATTTGAAAACAAATTATTTACTTTTGAGTAATTGAAATCGCCAGGATTTGGTTGATTTAATAAACAATAACATATTGTACCAATTTTATCAAATTGAAAATTATTAATAAAAGTATGTAGCTGTAAAATAATTTGATCGGATCGCATTCTTATAACTTTTTTAACGTTTTTGATTTGCTGAAGGTATTCACATCCTTGATAAGAGGCGCTGCACTGTAAATTTATATTAAAATGACCAGAAAAACTAGGTTTTTTTACAATTATGTATTCGCAATTAGATTTTTTTAATTTTTCAATTTGTTGTTCGCTTGTGCCTTCATCAACTGCAAATATAATATTTTTAATATTTTTATAGAAGTATAAAATTTCATCTATTCTGTTTAAGTGGCCAATGATTAAAATAAATACATCATCTGAAAAAGAATTTCTAATTTCTATTGGTGTGTTATCGACATATTTTTTCAAAAAATCAAAAGATTTATAGTCAAAAAAATTTTTTACTTCTTCGTATGATTTATGTTTCATATTTATTTTCTACTTTTTTTACATAGTATTCTAAAGTTTTTTTTATGCCTTTTTCTGTTGTTGTAAAATTATAGTTTTTAAAAGTTGTATTTACTAAATTTTTATCTAAAGCTCCGATAAATTGATTAGTGTCCCATTTTATTAAATTGAAATCATAATTTAATAAATCACAAATTGTTTTTGCATAAGTTTTTATGGATAAACTAGAGCCGGAAGATAAGTTAGCTATTTCAATTTTTTCATTTAAACACTTGACTATTATATCTACAGCATCTTCTATATAGATTAATTCTCTTTTTTGATCTCCAGAGCCCCATAGGGTTACTGTTTCATTGTTAATTTTGCCATTATATATTTTTTTTATTATATCAAATATAAAATGATTATCTTCAAGTTCAAATTCTGGTCCATAAAACAAAGAAGGAATGAAATAGGAATAATCCATATTGTATTCTTTTTTTAAAGCTTTTAGTCCTATCAATAAATTTCTTTTTATATTTCCATAAACTTCATATCCGGTTTCTGGTTCGTTTAAAAGATAATTGGTTTCGACTTTATATACATTATCTCCGTATCCGCATGAAGATCCAAATGTAATAAATTTTGAATTAGGTTGAAAATTTTTCCAAAACTCTAAAATTTCTAAATTGATTTGTGTGTTTACAAGAAATTGTTCTCCGGGATGATTTTGGCAATATCCGCCAGCAGCAGTTTTTACAGCTAAATGAATAATATAATCAATTTTTATGTTTTTATATTGATTTTTTAATAATTTATAATTTTTGCTTGTTAATGTAAATAAATTATAATTTTCTTTTAATTTATTGCAAAGATGTTTTCCTACAAACCCACTAGCTCCTGTAATTAAAATACTTTGTTTCATTTATAATTGTTTTGCGTTTCTGTCTCTGCTAGAAAGTATGGGATTATTAATTGGCCAGTCAATATTTATTTTTGGATCGTTCCATCTGATGGTAAATTGATTATTTGCGCCAGAATATAAGGTGCTTTGTTTGTAAGAAAAAATACCAAAATTAGTCATTACTAAATGTCCGTTGGCAAAGCCAGGAGGAATAAGAACCTGTGTTCGATTTTTATCATTGATTGATATTAGATCATATTTTAAATAATTTTTAGATTCCGGCCTCGCATCGACAATAGCTAGTAAAAGAGACCCATATAAACACTGAACCAACTTCCAAGTTTCATAATCTCCGTGTAAACCTCTTAAGGTATTTTTTATAGAAACACTGACATCATCTTGTTTAAATTCTACATTGAATTGAGAATAAGCCTCACTATTCCAAGTTTCTACATATTCTCCTCTGTAATCATAGAAAATATTTGGAGAAATTATTTTGACTTCATTTAATATAACACTGCTATTAATTTTCATATTTTTTATGTTTAAAAATAAAAGCTAGATCATTTTCACAGGTTGGATTGTCTTTTTTTCTGGGCGAAGAGTTAAAATTAAAACCCACATCTTCGAAATTAAATTTTTCAAACTTTTCTATCCACCATCCTTTAGGTTTTGTACATCTATGATGATAGTTTTCGACTAAGTTAATCAAACATATAAAATGCCCATTTTCTGACAAATGAATTCTTAAATTCTCTAAAAAATCATCAACACTTTCGGGAAGTAAATGTTCAAGAACATCCCAAGCTGTTATTAAATCAAATTTTTGAATTTCATCTTTTTCATTAAATAATTGAAATGGTTTGGTGATATCAGCTTTAAATAAACATATATCTTTATATTTTAACCAATTATCGTGAACATCTTCGTTATATGTATTTAAATCGCCTATATATCTTGGTTCGGGTTTTGATCTAGATTTAGATTGTTTAATCATTTTATCTAAATTGCTACCATCGATTCCACAACTTATATTCCCTTTAATAAATAAATCTATAACTGATTGTCCTCCAGCACATCCCAAATCTAAATAAGAAAAATTTTTCTTGCTGGCTAACCTTTCTAATTCTAAAAGATAAACTTCATTGCTGTGATTGTTTTGAGACGCGCCTTGTTCTGGATGATCGTAATCTGGACCATAAGCATTAGGATAATTGGTTATTATTTTCATATTTATTTATTTATTTTTTTTATTAAACTATCCGTGCAGTAGTTATGATAAGAATGCCAAAAACTTTTTTCAATAATTTCCGAATAATCTTCATAATTATTAATTATTGTCTCAATTTTATCAGCTAAATCGTTATTGTTTTCAAAATATATAAAATGTTCATTTGGGGTATAAAGTTTTTCAATAACATTCCAATTATCTTTTTCTACAAGGTTAAGAGTTCTGCACAAAGAAGCTTCAATAAATCTACTTTTTAATTGAGGTATATCATTTGTAATATTGATTTGATTAAAACATTCATTTCCTTGCCAGTTTGTTTTTGCTTTTATATTATTGACATGATTTGGATAACAAGGCAAGTTATTATAGCAAATAGAAATTTTACTTTCTGAAACTCTTAAAAGTTTTTCAATATTTTTTAAATCTAAATCTGTAGCATAATTTAATTTATTGATTGTTAAAAAGTTTATTCCATTTGTCATTGACATATATCTATAATTAAAATTTTTAATTATATCTAACATCTCTATATGTTTTATTCCATGAATTCCACCGTGATAACAAACATCATATTTTTTTCCAGCTTTTGGGGGTATATATTTTTTATTAAAAGGATACCAAATAAATTCATATTTATTAGTGTTTTTGATTTTATTTAACCAGTCACAACTATATGGACATATGCTGTAAATTTTATCAAATTTATTGTCTAAAAAAATATCTTGATCAGAACAAAATTCAGTCGGCATTGTAACATTTAAGTATTTTTTTATTTTATATTTATTTAAAATTTCTGGAGGATTTTCTAAAGTATCATAGCCATAAATTAATACAGTATCGCTATTTTCAATAGAATAATCTTGCAAATCAAAATAATAAGTATTTGTATCTGGTATTTCTGTTTTTAGATTATTTATTATTTTCATGTCTTTTAAGATCTTGTCGCAAATTTTTAATTTCAGGATATTCTGGATTCCACTCACCTCTATTTAAAGCGGAAGCAACATGAGGAAAAACTTCAGAATCATAATGAAACAATCCTCTTTTAGGTTCTTGATTGTAATAACAAAGTCCAGAAATATTTAAATCTCTGCATATTTTTTTAGCTTCTATTTCTAAGTGTTTGGTTAAATCTCCTTTTTTTCCAATTTCAGAAATAGGACATTTCGAATGAATATTTAATAAATCATTTGTTTTCCAAAAACTTAACGCTTGAGAATAATTATTTTCGCATTTTGAATCAATTAAAAAATATTTATCATTTACTCTTTGATATTCTTCTATGTTAGTGTGAACAAATTTGATGAAAGAATAATTTGAATTTTCTAATTTCGAAAGACTCTCGTGTATTATTTTATAATTAGGTTGAGAATAAAAAAGATAATCTTCATTGCAGTATAGTAAAAATTTTTCTTGTACCTTTTTAATACAAAAAACCATTTGTTCTTTGAACGATTGATTTTTATCATATATGATTTGTTTAGCGTATGATGGTATTTCTTCTATTTTTTGATCTAAAAAAATATAAATTGAATCAAATAAATCTCTTTTTATATATTTTTCAAAACAATAAAAAAATAATTTTATACATTCTTTATTTGAGGAATGGCTATTAATTGTGAGTGCTATTTTCATATTTTTTGAAAAGATCAAACTCTCTAAGGTCTCTATAAGGGGGATTTTCAATTTGATCTGACGCGTGTTGAGGATAATCAGATAACAAGGTTAATCCTCTTGCAGCTTGTTCAGGAGTCATATACATGTTCCATCCTCCATTTCCAAGTTGATCAATATGATATGAAACGTTTTGCGTTCTTCCTTCATATCTCATTTTTTTAATTTTTTCAACAGCATTTAAATCATTAGTTAAGATCATGCCTCCTTTACCGATTTTCAAAGGCTTTTTGTGATGAAAAGATAAACACATGTAAGAGCCGGGAATATACATGTTAGAGGTCAACCTTTTTGCGGAATCGTATATAGGAAATGGTTTTAATTGATAAATGCCTGACCAAGATACGTCTTCAAATTTCAATTTACCCCCTGCTTGAAGTATAGACTGTGGAATAGAAAGATAAGTTCTAGCAGGAATAGTAATTTCTTTATCATTAATGTCTAAATATTTACAACATAAAAATATCGCATCTGTGCAACTATCTGTCGCAATAGCATATTTAGCTCCAGTATACTCAGCCATTTCTTCTTCAAACCATTTTACTATTTCGAAAGGATTATGTTTCATTTTTTGTTAAAATATAAAAAGTCTTTTTAAATCCGCATGATTCAAATAATTTTTGACTAGCTATGTTATTTATTTTAACTTTAGCGTGTTTAATTTTAAAATGTTTGCAAAATTCATTAATCATAAACTTACCAATACCAATTTTCCTATATTCTTTTTTAACACCGATTCTTACATCATCATTCACTAATCCTATAAATCCAACAAAGTTATTGTTGATAGTCGCAACTCTATAATTTGTATAATTTGATATCATAAATTTACGATGCTCTTCTAAAGATATATCGTGCTGCTTATCGAAACCTTCTTTATCGTTATTTCTTATTGATAAAATATCATTCCAATGAATAGGTTCACACTCAATTAATTTTAATTCCATATATCAACCTCTTGCGGCGGGGGATTGGAGGGATTTGACCAAAATGTATTCAGATATGTTCTTGTAGATCTCCAACCGTCTAAGCCAAGTAAAGGTCCTAATGAAGATCCTATATCCAAGTATTG
>Ga0194115_10008359_pt1 | contig 10036 bp, 8 predicted proteins | sample TA2MahsurfametaG_3_FD_148656 | JGI IMG/M metagenome (GOLD analysis project Ga0194115, IMG submission 148656) | Freshwater microbial communities from Lake Tanganyika, Tanzania - TA2015002 Mahale S4 surface | ecosystem: Environmental > Aquatic > Freshwater > Lake | place: Tanzania: Lake Tanganyika... | reverse complement strand
GCCGGACTCATTTCGAACCAATCGATGTGAGATCATCATTGTGCTGGTAGTCCGGATTTGTTCGAACTCATCCTTCTGCAAGAGGCGAGCTTCTCTGTACTCGCCATAGAGATCCAGCAAGATGGAATGGCTGTTGCATTGATCATGGATGACGCAAGATACGCCTTCACTCTTCAAGCCAGATGACTCCCCAGAGCCTTCTATGAAAGTGTTGAAGAAAGTAGTCCAAGGAAGCTCAGCAAACAGAAACGCGACCACAGATTCATCAGAAGAAATGATTTACGTTGACATATATCAATATAAACAGCCGATTAATATGATCAAACTATTGATGACGTGGCACATCCATGGATTTAGGTGGATATATCCATGGCAACTGTTCATGGATATTGTCCATGATGGATTTATCCAAAACCCCGTGGCGTTACGTGGAGTCAACCTCTAGAATTTTGGCGAGGGTTTCGAATGCCATTCAGGACTGGTCGAAACGCGGCATAAAACTATGCCGCGTTTGGGCACCCATAACCTGTCAAACGCGGTCGATTAGTTGGTTCGAACATCTCCCTCCGACGTCCAATTTCTTGACGATCCTCCGTCTCATTACAATCATTCTCAACCAACTCCCACCACCACTTCTTACTACAAGTTGTCACCATGTTAGATGGACAAGAAAATTGCTGTCCTTACTGTTTCAATTCTCCCTGTCTTCTCTCACAACGGTTGTACGGAGTGCTTGTAGAGCCTTATGAGGAGATGGAGGAACATGCCCCCACATGTCCACCAAAGAAATCAGATTTGCACTCTATCGACAAGCAACGTCATGGATACACGGATACCTCGGCAAGGGCCGACACATTCAATTGCCTCAATGTGTGAGAGGTGAAATCATGGATATGGCACCAGCTGATCCAGGAACCACGACGTACGTGGGTTTCAAAAATAGTTGCAACGAACAAAACGATGATAGTGGTTCCGCCGGGTGGTGAACGTTATCAACCCCGGGTCCTCCATGCGGTTCATGCTGTCGGCGTGCGTTCGATCGTCTTGTCGATACCATCCTCGGGGTGGTACAGAGAACTCCTTAATGCCAATCCTTGATTCCGAAAAATGCCTTTCGTTGATACGAGGTGGCTTAACCTCTCCCACCGGGTAGAATCCCCAAAGAACTTGTTATGCCTCCCCTGACCTGAACTCCTCTTTTCGGCAGGAATCCTACTCAAGGATGGACACTCCAAGCGTCAGGTATTCTTCTTGGGCTTGAAGTTGTTGATATGCCTCCCGGTATCCCGAAGTCTTGTCAACCGAACAAACTGGGTTTTGAAGTGCCTTTTCTCAAGATTGCGTCGAAATATCAAGTGCCTTGAGTCTTCCAAACCGGTCTCTCACAGTGTGGTACCGATGAGAATGTCCTCGAGTTCGCGTGAAGCGTCCGCGAGACAATATGGTGAACAGGTCCTCTTTCACAGGCCTCTATCAGAATGTAAACCCAAGTCTGCAGCTCGAAAGGAAAGACTTGCGACTGTTAATCTAACAGCAGATAACGTAGAATTAACCAGGCCGTACCTGGTATCGTAGGTATGTGTGTGCGTGTGTGTGTGATACTTCTATCCAGCCTCAGAAGGAGGGGGATAATGCTAAACGTGACGTAGTGCAACAGGGAAATATGGCTATTTTAGGGTCTACATTCATCTTTCTCCTCCTGTTTCTCTGAATTGGATCCACATCCCATCTCTGAATCATTCATCTTGAATGAGCTGGAGCTGTGGTTCCCTGGTTATCATTGGATGCGAGTCTAGCTTGCCATCTGTCCTTTTCTTCGTGATTGGAACCAAGATACCACGTACCTACGTACCATGGGTATGAGTACCCGTTCTAATAGCAACACTAACACCAGCAAACCGACGTTACAGTTAAAATTGGTGGGGGAAGGACTAGTTCGACTGAATCACTCGGACGTTCCAGAGCAACACAAACCACATCCAAATCTCATTCTTTTTGTAATCTCTTAGGATCAATCATCACACCAATTGTTTGTCAGCCTATTAGTCCTTTGACTCTATTGAAGATAGAAGGGAAACACATCATAAAGGAAGGAGTGGTTTCACAAGGTCAATATTTCAACAGAAACTGCCGCAATTACTCGCTGACGGAATTGTCCGCTGGAACCATTCACAATGATTCGGCATGGTAAACACTAAAGCGGCTGGTTCCGCAATATTCAACTTTAGTGATCGAAGATGAAGAGTAGTGGGAAAGCAACGCAAGTTGTGGTCACTTTTTTGGATGATTTCTATGACTCTTCTTGGGGATTCGTCCGCTGTTCACTTCCACTGTCATCAACGTTGGTAATGATAGACAGAGAATAGGGGAAAGGTAGCACCCAGTGGTGACAATTGCCTTGTATGTCCCAATAGAATCAACAATTGGTTGGCAGTTCATCATCGCTCTACGGAAACAGCACACGCGCGGTACCATACGGATAAGAAAGAAGACCCCAATTTGGTTTGGGTATTTGCACCTCACCACTACACGGGAGTCATTCCTTCAGAAAGTAATAAACTGTGTGGTCAATCTATATTCATCCTTGATTTGCATCCCTATTCTTTATCTGCTGACCTCCATGGCTACGGCGTTCTTTCCCTCGTTTTCAGTCTTTGCGTCCGTCCACATCGTCTGCGCCGGTCGCCCATCTATACACAAACATCAACACGGATCACCACCGGAACGATACGCACTGATCATATCTGAAAACGTGGATCCGGGACTGCCAGAGAAGCCAATAGTTGCACATACACAAACTTGAATGTCCCAAAACAAATCTGCATACAACATCCCGCCAAGGACGGAGGTAGCTGTTTTTGTGGCTTGGTCGACAACTTCCTTGGTCCCTGTTGTGGAATTGTTGCTAACTGTAAATATATCTTCTTGGAAGAACAATGTCACCTTGAGTTGATGCTTCTCGTACATGTCGCGCGTGAAGTTCATTGCGTAGGATTGGAAGACAGGATAATTGCGAAGATCCTTGAGATCGGTGGCGACGTACAAACCAATAGCCGACGACGACACCCTGGTAGTCCGAGGAAGATCATGAGCCGTATTCTCAACCCATTTGTCAATTTCTACTGCGGTCGCCCAAAATACCTTTGAAATCGTTCGGTCGATATATCCTACAAAATTCCCGTCCGAACCTCGAATATGGACGGCCGCATAATGTTGGGAGATACTCGTGTTGTTCTGCTGGTCATCACTGTTTGGCAATCGTCCCTTCATCGTATCCCGAACGGCCTTGCGTATGAAGGGTGACATCGTCGGTGTCCAGGCCGGGACGGAACGGGTAAGGCTGGGATGAAATTGTCCCCAAAAGGTATCCAAAAAGACCAAAATATCTTCTTCTTCTGGCGGTGCGACCTGTGCCGATGACACTGTCGATAATGAAAGGGATCGATTTGTCCCACGAAGAACCGTTGCGACATCTCGGTAGGTGACATTCCTCGTACCTCCGATATACCATGCGTGTCGTGTTTCTTCAACTCCTTCCCACTCGGGTGCATCGCGGATCCAGATGGTATTTGTTCTATAATATCCATAGTCAATTTCAATGGTGGCTCGAGTCATACCGGAAGTACCCTCGTGATGACGTCGATAGATCTTTTCATAGAAGCATGGTTTTCGCATCCGGTATAGTAAGACCTAGGTCAATCACAGACTTTAAAGAAAGATAGTTCTTCGGTGGGAGTTGTTCCAAATAGTAAAATAGGGGGTCCAATTCACTGTTATTGGCAGTCGCCGGGAGTCTAATCAATAAATTGAGGGTGTGGGGACCATCTACACTACCCGGTTTGTTTCGGTGTGGTAGGACGGGTGGTATCAGAAGAACACGATCCAGCAAAAACGCCATCTGGTATGCCTTCTCTAGACACAACATTTGATTGGCAAACCCATTTTGTGCCAAGTAGAGCAAATACTTGGTTTTTGACCCGTCGCTACTGGCCTGGTTCAAAAGAGCATCAATTGATCGACTACCTGCTGTGGGTCCAAGGGATTCATAGATCTTATCAAGCTTCGTCGTGCTAAAGGCAGCTCGGAAATTGGTCCGAAACCGTTGCAATATCCGATCGGGAGTATCGGCTCCATAGATGGTAGCCTCGGAAAATGATCGACGCGGAGTATTGTCAAAGGAAGTCAATATCCCCGTCACCTCCTGTCGAGGAGTAGGATGTGATGGTGCAACGTTCATGTTGTTCCCTGATGATGAGGTACACCAGTCAGGGATCCGATAGGTTGTCGTCACCCATGGAAGTGGGTAGGGATACGTCATACTTTGATTGAAGACTGTGTCGAGTGGGAACATACTGAGAGGTTGCGTCTTTTTCGTCATGACATCGATAGTCCGACTTGTCATATTGGGAGAGGGGACATAGAGTTCCTCCGGTGCAGCATTCCGTCCAACGATCCAATAAATCCCAGCAAAGCCATCGTCTCGTGCCAATTGTCGTAGAGTCTCTAGGATAGGTACAGCTCTCTCATCATATTGATACAACAACATCACGGGTTGATCTTGTATCCGAATATAGTTCTGATGATGAAAGAATTTGGACAACCATCGATAATGTTCTTCGATTTCTTGTCGTGTGGGGTCGAAGAATTGTTCCTGTAAGGTAATCGCTCGATTCTTATTGGTAGGAATCGTTTGAAAGATGGCCTTTCCCATCCAGACATTAATCCATTTGACCGCACACCAATTCAACAAAAAGGGAACGTCCGGTTGTCCATCCTCTAACATTCCAAGAAGTGGTTTGGCCAAATTCGGTCCTGGATGGGACTTATCATAAAACCAATAATGATGATAGATAAATCCATCAATCCCATATTGTTTGGCAAGATCCCCCTGTCGTCGTCGTGGTTCGGTTTGGGTCAAATCATAGTATCCAAGAAGGTCGTCGCTGTCTGTTGTGGTTGTAATGGGACGAGGAATCGCAAATCCAGCCTTATTGATCTTTGGTGAAGCACGTAAGGAGACCCAATCGGTAAAGTTTGGGCCCCAATTCTTATCATTGATAGGATCTTGATGATATTGAGGAAAATAGATTGCCAACACTCGGGGTAATACCATTTTTGCTGGATCATCGTCTTGTTGTAGTTGTTGTGGTTTTTGTGGATCGTCAAGGATGGTACCCTTTCTCTCATTAGGAACGATCTCTTTGGCCGTTGTTGTTGTTGTTGTTGTTGTTGTTGTTGTTGTTGAAAACCCTGTTGTATAAGATGTCATATTGAGAGGAAGAATGGCATTCTCAAGATGGATGGTCCTTGTAAACAAGGAAAGGATTCCAATCCCCCAAAGCGTCGCCAGGAACCATACGATCAAACGAAGTATGGAACATGATCGTAACGATGATGCTGATGACGAGGATGATGACAACGTCCCTTTCATTGGATTGTATGTAGGAATCGATGATGATGATGATGATGATGTCAATGACGGCCCCAATGACGGCATCTAACGACTCACACAAACCTCTACTCTACTACTAGAGGTAGAGTTCTAACCTGGTCGGCTTCTTTGCACGAGTTGGAAAGATCCAAACTCTCCAATTGCGGAGGAACTCAAAGCGATGAGAATGATTTTGATGAGTAGAGTTGCATGATATGTCTTTTCTGGTCCTTGTTCTTGGAGCTTTTGGAAGTGTGCAGTGGAAGAAATATGATTCGGGATGTCTGACAGCAGAGTTTTCTCCTTTTCCTTACCCAAGTGATTGTGAAACTGGGCGTCGATACCCCGTCAGTGGAGATGCCTATGGTGCAACAACTTAGGGGCACACCCGAACTACTGAAGCTAGTTGATGTGTTCTCCTTTGAACATCATGTGATGTTGGGGGAGCTGGCACCTTATTGGACCAGAAGTATGAAGGGAAGCGTGTTGGAGTCGCTGAAGCTGTTTGCTGCCTTGCGGGAGAAAGGAGTCGACTCTCATTTTGGGGTTTGAACGGAAATCAACACTCTGGAGTTATTATTTACCCACTGCATTGATCGTTCCAAACCCAGCAAGTTGCGAAAATTGCTCCTTGGATGACACCATCATCATCACAATCATCACCATTATTGCGTAATCTCGACACGTTTCCCCATTGTTTTTTTGTGATCTTCTGAAATTGTCGTCATGATGAATTCTGCGTTGCACCTGCAGGAATACTGTCATGGATGGGGGGATGTAGTTCTGCTACTACTAAAGTTAGTAGTACTAAGCTATTCGACCAGAGTCGTCATCGTTTCTTCTTCAGTACGTCAGAGTGTCTGTTAGTAGATGAATCATACAAATATTGTGAAATCTTTGTACAAGGCGGCTTAGCTTAGGAATGCTCTACTTAATCACAGAAGATTCTTACAAAAAGTAGTTCTGCACAAGAAAAGCAGCCAGGGCCAATCTCTTGGTAATGAACTGGCACATAGCCACCTCGATTGTACATCATGGCCATAAACATGGATATTTCTGCTGCTGTTACTGTTCTCATTTTCCAGGGAAGGTCGAACATTCGAGTCGCATAATGCAATTCCACAGATATTTGCAAAGGTAACAGATGGGTTGATCCTGACGAAATGGCTTCGTCAAGCATATGGGTCATGACATCAAATTCAAATCCTTCCACATCCATCTTGAAGAGCAAAGGGGGTTTGGTCAGACCTGCAGCTTTGATCATCGAGTGATATGTCACATATTGTCGATCTCCATCTACAGTTTTGTTTTCGTTGGCGATACAGTAAGGATAAAAGTGAATGTTTGGATGGTCTGGTTTCCGAGGATTTTTCACAGTACAATCAAATGTATGCGTTATGCAGGGAGTCTCCTTCACAACTTGTTCTTCAAATCCCCATTGCCCATTGCTTCCAATCGACATCATATCACAGGACGATACCCCCGAACTACCCAAAGCTTGCGGCATAGAATGGGTTGTATTGTCATGCTTGTTCTTGACAAGGCTTTGGTAGGAACACATATATTTGTCTTCATAGGTTCGTATAGCTTGATTACGTATCACGTCGACACTTTGACAAAGGTCTGTTGCAATTGGGCCCAACCCGGCATCCCATCGTTCTTGATTGAATGGCTCAAGTACATCGATCCTGAAATCTTTCAACGTCTTTCCATCAGACGTCTGAAAATGTCCAGGCAACTGTCGTTGATCGTATCCTCCCCTTTGTTGTTTGACATCCAATGCCTTTTGCTCTTCAATAATGGCCTTAGTGACAGATGTCGCCCCTTCTCCACTTCCTTTCAGAGGTGTTGTGGATCCTGGCGGGAAATAGGTCATTCCTTGCCGATCAAGTGTTTCATCCATATGTCTATTCAAATATTCTTCTATAGATTTCAAATTTCCACCCCCATTATGAAATTTTTCAGCACGTCGGTACACAGATTCCAAAACTGTTTCGGATGTCGATGGATTCAACAGTCCGGATGCTTCCGGGCAAATATACCGCTTCCCATTTCCGGGTTTGTGCTGATGCATCCGCGGCGCATCAAATAAATAATAACCTTCCTTCTCAAAATTTCCTTCCATCATGACGACCATCCGTAGAAGTCCTGGTTGGAAATAGATGCGAGACGCCAAGATCACGAATGCCACTACGACAAACTTTCGGATACTCCATGTCGTACGGTCCTTCCTGCTGTTTGCACAAATTATGCCCTTCCACGAATGCCCTCTACTAGCATTAGTACCTTCAGTAGCATACAGCCGGACTGCCATGGTGACAGCAAAGATAAGGTTGATTTTCTGGATGCTATAGCATCGGAAACTGCTCTCGACTAGAGAGAGAGTGACAGTGTGCCAGTCCAATGCGACGGAGGCCGCACGAAGCAGGACTGGTTTAGGCCTAATGACTCAACTGGCGACTGTCATGACTGGAGGACCCCCCTAAGGCGACCACGTTCGGTTGAAAGAGAAATGAGAGTCCATTGTGGAAACGATTCTAGAGTTGGTAGGGGTACGTGGTACGGTAGCACTGCAAATAATCCTACAATAGCTTGATCAGTTCCTTCTCTCTGCAAACATCTACGCAACAATGGTGAAAATAGAGTCTAGCTGAAAAAAACAGAAAATTAATGCCTATGAAGAAACATCCAAGGAACAGGATTGTAGTAGCAGGGGCGCGTACCCCCAACAACCACCGACGAATATACAAAATAGTGTGTCACTACTAGGGTCGTCCACTAGTCTTGCTTTGCCCTCCAAAGGAGTGACCGGTCGTCGACCTCACCAATCCCACTTACTCTTTGTGAACGATCGAACCTTCTTCATGACAAAGTCCCAGTCGACCCGCTCATGCGTCCCCGAATTGCGATAGGGAATAGAAGTTCCGACAGTCTTGACGTCAACCGGCGCAAAGGTCAATCCTTTCTCATAGACTACCAGCTGATTGTAGTAATGGATATGCTTGACCTGACTTGTCACAACGTTCCACCAATCAACCCCAAAGCCATCCGCCGGTACTGCATTTGAATCCCAATTAACACCGTTCCATGCCCCAAACACAAAGCCACTATTGAGCCAATCCAATGACTGGAGGACAAGGCCTTGCATGGTGGTCTTGACAAAGTCAGTGTTCAATGCTGTCCCCCCGCGTATCCCACCAAAACCGCGAGACCATGATGTTGCAATGTCCTCACACATGAAAACACCGTCGGGTTGAACATGGGGAAGCATCATTTCCATTGCAACCTTTTGCTGGTCCATGAAGTGTCCACCATCATCCAAGAAGATATCCACAATTGGATATTTCTCGATGATCACGTCCTTCCAAAAGTTGCGATCGCCACTGTTGCCGATTTCGATGTGGATCCAATCGGCCGATTCAAACTTCTTCGTGGAAGGGTTGATATCAATCCCAATGTATTCAAACCCAGGACCAAAATAGTCGCGCAACATGGGTATCTTTCCTCCACTTTGGACGCCTACTTCCATGAAGATGACTTTTTTTCTGCCGCGAAAGCGAGAGAAATGATTGTGATAAGCTTCAGGATAATGCAACCATGTATGCCACAACGGTAGCTCTGGAAAGTCGGCCCTCATCGGATCCGTCTTTTGGGTGTCAAAAATCTTGAGGTACTGATAAATGGGATTGAAGGCATCCAATTCCCTACTCAGGGTTTCGAATGGCTCTACTTTCGATGACCGATGTAAGGGGGGCAAATCAGCAGCAGCAGCAGCAGCAGCAGCAGCCACAGCAGCATCACCCCGTTCAACACCATTAATCGTCGACTGTTTGGTCACCAAAGAAAACTGACCCCAGCCATTCCCCCCGACAAGGCTATGCAACAAGAAGCCAGCAACACCACCACCGAGAAAGCATGCAAAGCTATGAAACTTGATCCCAGTCCTAGGTTTGGTTATCTGTAACTTCGACTTGGCGGACATGTTGTTACCTATTGTGGCGCCTCAACGTGCAACGATTACGGTACCATCACAAAATGATCCGTCCAGCACGGCTTGTCTTTGCCCAACCCCAACGGGGTGCGCGACTCTCCAAAAATGACCTTGAGAGTTTCCGGTTTCTTTTTCATCTGATTGGTCTTTTAATTCTGCTTCCGGTCGACGTGGTTTCATTCATTTTCATTGGATATTCATGGAGATACGCCCATTTTAGTTCAAGCTGCATATTAGTATCCGGGTTCCTTCCTCATTTGGTTCGTGTGCTTCTTTGGTCATTCCTGATGACTCATAATTTTGGTGATTGATATTTTTTATTTATTACTAATGACTTTTCATGTCCAACACTCGGCGTCGGTGCCATTTGAACTCCAACCCTACCGCTTCCGTTGTCGACTGACAGAATCGCGGTTTCACGACGACCTTCGGCTGCGAAGCCAACGTCAAAGCGTTATGCACCTAAAGATTACATCTCCTGGTCGAACTAAGGCTGTTCTGCGTTGGTTCTCTTTGGCTCTACTCGTCACGATTCATTACTTGTCGCAAACAACCTCCGTCTTGAATCATTTGAATGCAACTACTACTACCGGCATCGCTCAATCTTATGATGT
>Ga0194115_10008356_pt1 | contig 10037 bp, 8 predicted proteins | sample TA2MahsurfametaG_3_FD_148656 | JGI IMG/M metagenome (GOLD analysis project Ga0194115, IMG submission 148656) | Freshwater microbial communities from Lake Tanganyika, Tanzania - TA2015002 Mahale S4 surface | ecosystem: Environmental > Aquatic > Freshwater > Lake | place: Tanzania: Lake Tanganyika... | reverse complement strand
AATTGGATTTTTACATGTTGAGTGATAAGGGTGGATTAGTCAGTAAGAAATATGGATCGGCACTTAGTATTCCAGGTTTTGGGACATTTTCTAATCGACAAACCTACGTCATCGATCCGATGGGGAATCTACGTTGGATCTTTACCGACGTCGAATCTCGTATCGCAAGACATTCTGCGGAAGTTCTTGAAAAGTTGACAGAACTTGAAAAGACAGTGTAATAAAGAACTGGATATGTATATAGACATGAATTAACAATTGAACGCACTTTTGCTTCAATGTCAATGCGTTTTCCAAGTCACGAGGAAATCTTGTGTGTTTTCTTTGGGACGGGTGTGTGTTATGAAGATTTTATTGGCCATGTCGAAGGCTAGCTATAAAGCGATTTCTCTCAGAACTCGGTCGGTTGGATGATCCCAACTACGTATGATCGTCTCTTTCCTCCAAGTCCACTAGTCACAGTTGTAAAACTTTCGAAACAACGTCTTTACAGTTAGTGTGAATTACTCAAAAGGGGACATCTCAAAAGAAACATCTTCCTGCATCATTTTCTCTGTCCATCGGCAATTTTGTTCATATAACAGATAGACTAACTTTGTCCTGTTCGACCAGCGAAGAAATTATCAAATTCATCATCGGAAGATGTTTTTGGAACTGCCGCAGGGACTTTTTCATCATCATCATCTTCTCCTGTTGTCTTCCCCACGGGGGGGGGAGATCCGATAGAGAAATCACCAATCAGCAAATCATCCAACTTATTCGTTACATCATCATCATCATAATCTCCTACAGGAGCTGATGATCCTGCTGATGCCATCGTCGTCGATGCTGGAGTTTCATTCAGTGCGGTAACATCGACGTCGTCTAACATTTTCTGTAAACGATCATTGATACTAAGACATTCTGCAAAGACTTCTTCTGATAGGGCACCCGTCGCAGCACATTCGACTAATTCTACCATCCTTGGAGCACATGCCTCAAGGAAACCAACGACTGCCATCATTGCCTCACTTTGCATAGACAAATTGGGATAGTCTGCACCAGGATTCAACATGGAATGGCATAAGTCCATCTTTTCCTCAAGCGTACGGAGATCACTCAAAATCTTGTTATCAGCGGCAGTACCACTAGTGTTTGCCATCCCGATGGGTTCACCTGTTTGCATGTCTTCTAGACAAGAGTGATACCTGTAGATGGGGGGGGGGAGCGGGGGATGTGGTGGTGTCGCAAAAGGCAACAATAGGAGAGAAGCTGATACTGGTATTCTTGTTCGTGCTTGTTCGTTGCTCGGATGCCTTCGTCACGACTCTGGGTAGCGGTTGGGGGGTCATCGGCCTTGAAGGTAATCAATCGTACTTCGCTTTTTGAACCCTTAGACACAGTTTTAGCCTCGACTCCAACGAACACGACTAGCCTTGCCGATTTCGATTGATAGTAGATTCTGTGATAACATACATCGTGACCCTCTCCAAGTAACCGTTTCGTTCTTCTAGAGTATAATGCATTACATATAATTTAAGAGTAGTGACGTCGCGGAAGAGGACGACAAAGAGGAGTTCAAATACCGTCCAACGAAAGCTTTCTAGTAGCTCATGAGTTGGAAGGGAATAAACGGGATCTCGGATTTTTGAGGAATTGTGATTTTCAAATCATATCCACGGTATTCATACATATAGGAAGGAAGTTCGGTGGTAAGTCGGTACCAGTTCAGGGTGCTGTCGTCGCTGTTCGTATGTGAGGTCTCCAGTCAAGAACAAACCCATAAAAGAGGGCTCTTCTGTTATCATCTACCAACAATCACAACAAGAACATGAGACATCCATACAATCCACAGAAAGACTCAAAACAGCTTCGGCCTCCCGTTCACACATAGTCAATGGGATAGATCCAACGACTTCGTTGGATTCCAATTTCATCACCGAGAGATTTGTAAATTCAGCAATCGATTGTGGGATGACACCGGAAAGTTGATTCTGACTGAGATTCAGTACCACCAATGACTCCGACAGGTGACGGATTTCTTGGGGGATCGTTCCGACCAGATTGTTTCCTTGTAAATTAAGGTATTGGAGTAAGCCTTGGTCGTCACAGGAAGAATATCCTTCTGTGACTGTTGTTGTTGAATACCAATCACAGATACTGTCCTCATTGGAAAGCCACCCTTGACGATTGGTCCAGGCATCACCATTCGTAGAAAAGTAAAGGATTGCCATAGTCCATCTCTGTAAAATTTCAGTTTTGGAAAGTAATGACGATGCTCCTTGAAGGTCATCTGTCAGCCACGCAAGTGCACGATATTGGGGTGATTCTTCATCCAAGAGTGCCTGTAGGGATACTGGACTTTCTTCCTGGATCAATGTCACAAGCATAGGATATGGATCTGAAATCGTCGATTCAGTTGGAGATGACGTCGTAGTGGGTTGTGATGGTAGGATAGGTGACATGGTCGGCGATGGACCCACAGAGTTTGATGATGAGGAAGAAGAAGGACTACCTCTTGCTTGGACGATCGCATATGCAGCAAGGGAGGCAAAGACCAGAATCATAAGTACAGAAAGTCCGACGAATCTTCGAAAGACTGTATCATTCCCAGCCACCGAATGGAGGAGTCGAGAGAAACAACCCCTGCGTTCCTTTGTCGTCGAAGAATCCCCTTCGTGCGACTGTGCTGACAGGCTTTGAGTCAATGTCAATTGAATATCTTCAGGAGATCCCCTCTTCATCGGAGAAATCTTCTTTTTGTTGGTGCTGCCATTCTGCTGGCTGTTTGTACGGGAGGGGAGTGATTGTGCTGCCGTAGCCGCCTCCTGTTGATTTCGGGCCAATTCTTCACGTTTCTTCCGCTTTGCCTCTTCAAGATCGGTCCACCATTTGGGATGTTCATATTGAAAAAGATTCGTCCCGTCTTGGCCTCCATATCGAAGGAGGGAATCTCCTGTCAGTGTACTAATCCCCGCTTCGGATGCATCCCCTTCAGCTCCCGGGAGGGTGTGCTCATCTTGACCATATTGCTGATTCTCTGCATCGTATCGATCATAGATTGCCTGTGTCCCCCCCATCATATGAGGATAGTAGACCATCGTCGATTCATCATCCTCATCACTGTCCACATACTTCGGGACGACGCCACCCGGAAAAAGAGCTGCCCGATCTTGACGATGGTCATTGTCATCGTCTTCCACCATCGATCGATCCAGGTTACGGAAGGACTCGATATCATCATCCATCATCATGATACCTCTTCGGGGAGGGGCTGGTGCTTCTCCTCCGATAGTCGACGTTTCATCATCTGAGGGTCGGACATTGACATCATTAATATCCTCATCCTCAAGGCGTTCTCCATCTACGGATGAGAATCGAAGAGATGAGTTGGTGAAGACAGTCCCATCTTCCATGGTTGTCATACTTCCAGCCATTGGTGCAAATCTCATCCAACTCTGACGTCGATCCGCAGAGTCGAAACTCTTGTTGTTCTTGTCGTCGCCGTAGTCGACGTTGTCTTCGTCCTCTTCGTTGCTATTGGTAGTAGTAGCATGGAGCCTGCTCGGTGGAGTATAGTAGTGTTTGGGTTTCTCACCCGAGAGGATTTCAGCTACTGTGCTTTGACCCATAATACTGTCAACAAAGGTGGCAGCATCCAAGTCGTCGTCGTCGTCCTCGACGTCTGCGTCGTCGCCTTCATCATGGTCGTCATCCTCTTTCCTCTTGGCAGGGGTGCTACCCTTTTTATCGGCTTGACGTTCCTCCAACATTCGACGTAGATACAATTCCTCCGTACAGTCTCCCCAAAGAATATCATCGGATGAATCATATAGGGTACCATCTTCATGATCAGTATCATCATCACACATGGTATTGTTGGTAGTGTATGTCGGACGAGGAGCTTCAAGATCCTCCTGTTCGGTCTTTCTCATCTTCCTCGTGTTCATTTCGTTGTGGTGTTCCTGTTTATAAACTTTGTTTGCTAATCTCTCTGTTGTCGTTATTCGTGTTTGAGACAAAGACACAGATATATGAGAGAGGCACAGATATATGAGTTAGGGCAGATGAAAGTAAATCCCGCGTTTTCACATACCCTTCGAGAAGTTTTTTTTGACAGTGTGAGTGTGACAACTTACTCACTGTCAGGTACCATGTACGATGTACGGTACTGGTACTGTATGTGGTGGAGGGGGGTTTGAAAGAAGAAACGTGTGTGTTTGTATAAAATTATCCGTGGTAGAACCCTCTCATTGGGTCAGTCGTGCGGTTGCGCATGTTGTTGTGACAGTGAAAGAAGAGATAGGGACGAGGCACAATGCGCTACAGCACCTAGGCGCCCTTTCGGCTCCGGGACTCATCAGTTACATGTGTGAATCGAAGGCCTGCCGTGTCTGCGACCACTCTCCCACCACCAGATAGACAAGGACAAGGGGTGACGACTGACGGCCGGCTCGATGCGACGTCCCACGAAAGTTCCACGACAGACATACGAGCTAGGGCTAAACCCCTCAAAATAATCGATACTCTGTAACTTTTTTCTCATGTCGATCAACATGGGGGTTAGCTCGTGTGATACTCCGTCCTGTAGGGTTAGCAGCGACACAAGAGTTCGGGTAGTGGTCGTGCTCATTGTCAAAATGGCGCCCTTTTCTGACCATTATCTAGAGAATTATTCCATACTTTCGAGATTTTTGCACGAAGTTGATTTTTCACAGAATGTGGTATTGCGATGAATTTAGCTATTGGAAGCAGTCAATACATAGAAGGACCCCTCGAACATTCGATATATTCACAATTGAAGACACTTCATTCAGATATATGTCCGTTCCACACACGTCTACGTTTGAATTTCCCTCGTATCACTGACAATTTCATTTCCATCCAACAGTATACTACTAGAGATCTTCCTCTCCTATCGGGTGGAGGAGGAGAAAGGAATGTTTCTTGTTCCACGTCACTGTCATGGACTGATTTGAGTAGGTACATGTGCACAAACCTTAGTGGCATCATAACTTCATTCACTGTCAGTACTACTGCTAGACCTACTACGGTTTCGATTGCATCAATACCATAGACTGTCAACCATCTATTTACCATCTTTTAGACCATGTCAGATCAATCCAGTTCGGGGTCTCTCGAGCGATGGACGAATGTCTACGACCAGAATCGGTACACGACGCCTCACCACAATTCCGATGGAATCCAAGCCGATGGTGTCGAGATCACGGAGACGACGACACCCAGTCAAAGTGACTTACCTCTATCACAGTCAGTTATGGGATTTCGGGTCCCTTTCGACCTAAGTTTCATCCCCGATGACATTTCTGCCATCCCACAGGGATCTCAAAGTAGTCTCAGTGAATACCCAACGCCCGAAAAGAAAGTACAACAACATCGTCAACTTGAAATTAGCTATGACGGTGATGACGACACACTCCCGGAAACACCACCACCTAATAAACATTCTGTGATGAATCCATCCCTGGTAGATACATGGGATACGACGGATGAATCACGAGCTCGAAGTCATCAACAAGAACAACAACGAAGGACACGAAAACAAAAGGAATCTACCATCAAATTCCGTCGTATGGTAATATGTTCTCTAGGACTAGGAATCGTCCTTCTGGGAACGGTTGCGGCACTTGCCGTCGTCCTCTACGGTGTACGGGACAAGGAGGTGTGGAATCCTAGTACCGGTAGCAGCAGTAGCAACAACAACAACCAAGACGAAGAATTCCCCTCCGTTAACGAGGTGGACGAGGAGAACGACGATGGTTGGCTCGTCATTACACCTGTCCCTGTACCCTCCGAGGACACGGAACTTTCTGAGGATATCATGTGGGTGGAAACCATCGTACTGGAACAATCATCTCAGCTGTATTCCGGGATCGACACTTTAATGACAGACCCGACATCGGTTCAGGTCTTAACTTGGTTGGCAAACGATCCTTCAATTCGAACATACACTCCGTCGAAAGTCCTACAGCGTTATGCTCTTGGTGTCATCTATTGGTCATTGATTGGACAAGGCAATACGACCACTACAGAAATGGAAGCACAAGTAGGAAATGGCGAGGAATGGATGAGCTATGCTGACGAGTGTCGATGGCAGACTACCAATGGACAACAAATAACAGAACTGAGTATGTGCAATGAAGACAACATCCTCCAATCTCTCCATTTTGAAGACAATGATTGGGAGGGTGGACGTTTGGTTTCTGAAATTGCATTATTACCAGGTCTGAAAAGGATCATCCTAAAGAACAATCAAATGATTGGTACCCTCCCAACATCGATTGGGATGTTGACGACTGTTAAAAATCTGATCTTGTCACACAATCAGATGACTGGAAGTCTCCCCACAGAATTGGGATCGTTGACAACTTTAGGTACGTTGTGTAGATGAGATTCGGATATCGAACGCGGTTTTTTTCCGTGAAGCGGTTGTTGAATCCTCACATTATCGGGTGTCGGCTTGTTGTTCTGACTTAAATTTATTCTGCCTGTCTATCAGTTACGTTAGGGCTTGGAGACAATCTATTTTCTGGTTCAATTCCTACCGAAATGGGGAATTTGAATCAATTGACCCTACTCGATTTGAATACGAATTCGTTCAATGGCCTCATCCCCAAAGAGTTTGGTGACCTCTCTAGCATCACTCATTTAGCACTTTACTCGAACGAATTAGAGGGTCCCATCCCCGAAGAACTCGGAAGTATCACGACGTTGCAGAAGATCTCCCTGGAAGGGAATCAGCTTTCTGGTGAATTGCCAGTCGAAGTTTGTGACCGAGAATCATTCGTGTCGGCATCCGTCGATTGTGACCTCGTCACCTGTTCTTGTTGTGAGAAATGCAATGAATTTCCTGTCACACAAGATCCAGCATTGATGTTGGACGATACGACGGACATTATGCCAGAACCACCTGAGAGTGACAGCTGTCATTCAGTACAAACTTCGAAGCGTTGTTTCACCCGAGGTGAGACTGTTGGGTTCACCATTATGGATTGCAACCCCGAGGAAAATAGACTCCTTGCGATGTTCCGTTCGAAAGATGTGCACGGAGATTCCTTGAGAAATCCTTTGTTTTGGCAACCCACGTGTGGTGATACCGCCTGTAACGGTACCATTAGTGAAAATGCCTTGACGTTTGAAGATGATGGTTCATCCTCGTCGTCGCAACCTCTACCTGACATGCCATGGCCACTAAAACGTGAAGAATACGTCCTTATCATCATACAGTCCCTCGGGGAAAACTCCATTCACATCCTAGCAGAGGGTGAGCCTTTCCAAGTCACGGATGATGCATGTGTCTAGATGGGAGAAAGGCGAACTCGGCATGCCTTCTTTCGTTGAATTGATGACGGCGGAAGATGCCAAAACTCACCTGTGATCAAAGTTAGATTTTATTTTGCATGACTTCTCGGTACTGCGATTTCAACGACAGGTGCTAGTGCAGGCTAGGTGATGAGGATATTCATTGACTCGGAACTCAATTTCGCAAGAACGAAGTTCATTCCCTGCATTTTACAGTTACTGCGACGCTTACTAGGACGAGAGTTTGTGGTCACTTGTCACACAATTTGAAAGCAGGTGGTATCATCCGTACTCTTACGAGCTTTGTAGAGTTCGAGTCTCACCCCTGAGTTTAAGTTGAAAACAGTCAGATCTTATTTCTCAACTTCTCCAGTTCACTAGTTTAGGGGTTATAGATTGTCCTATCGACGTGCGCCACGTTTTGGGTCCGAATAACGAACTACAGTACAAAGGTAAATGATATACACAACTGTCTCATGACTGTCACTGTCATATCGCACATGACCGTGAATCTTCGATAGATATGCATAACGTTCCCCCCCGCCAACTCGACGGCGGGAACATCCTCTTTATACAAAATTTAAACGACAGCTATGGAAGCACATGGAGTCAGCCGGTAGCCTCCAATAAGAATAGTCGCGCTTGCGTGATGTGTAGTCGGCACGTGGTTCCCATGTGTTGGTTGACCATCCTACTTCCAAGCCTCTCACATTCGCGGCGGAACGTAGTTGTGAGAGTTTGACAAGCCCATACCGCCGACCACCAACCGACTTCATGATGTCAAAGCCTACAGAGGACGTTCCTCCCACCACGGACGAGCCACCTTCCGCGGATACACTTGTTGGTGAAAATAGTTTGAAGCTGAACCAAGAAAACGAGACTACCAATTCTCCGAATCTTACTTTAAGTCACGCGAACGAAGAAGTTCAACCGGAGATGGTGGATGGTATCTCCTTGAACGCCGATGGGGAATCTCCTCAAAAAGTACAGTCCTCGGATCCTGCTGTTCGTCACGAAAGCGAAGTAGTTCAATTGGAAGTGTTTGATGTTGTCCCCTTGGACGTCGACGAGGAACTTACTCAAAGCCAGCAATCTCCGGATCTTACTTTTCCTACCGAAAGTGAAGCAATTCCATCAGAGGTCTCCGATGGCATCTCTTTGAATGCCGATGAGGAATCTCCTCAAAGACCCTCCGACTACGAAGTCGAATTCTTTCCACCAATTCTACCTCAAGTGATAGCCACCGTATCGCCGCCGGATGACATAAACCCTGACGAATTCTCTTCTACGAAGACTCCGTATGATGTTGAGATGGCAAGCGGTACTGGCCATCATGATGGCAGTGTCGTCACTCTCGATGATGAGATTGCCGTAGATGAGTTTACCGTAAGTACATTGGGCGAAGTATCCGCCAGACCCCATTGGAAGTCTGGAGGACTTTCAGTAGGTTTTTTGAATGGCGATGATCAATCAATGGAGGATGATTCGCTTCTGATTCCACCACCGATGAAAGTGAACGAATCGTTGGAACGGAAACACACAGAAGCAAACAGTTCCGAGGCTGACTCGGATGTACATCCTTCTGACGACGTGAAAATGAAGATGACGAACCGACGACGATACATCTCTGTTCTCATTGCGATCTCCACATTAATGTTTGTTGGTGCTCTATGCGTTCTCGGAGTATCCTTCATCCATCTTAGGCGTACAACTCAGGATGAGGCTCCGACAGCGGTTCCTGAAATACCAAAAGATGTTTGGGATTTTGAACAGCCACGAACATCTCCTCCCTCACAGTCGACGTCGACCTCAGTGCCGACTGCCGGACCGACGTCGTCACCAACGCCGATTCCCATGGAACAAATCATCTTTAGCAATCTTATAGCGATCGTCGCAGGTTTGTCGCCGACTTTTGCGATTGACGATACGGGCTCGTCTCAGTTCCGGGCCATGGAGTGGATGTCTCATGATCCAAATTATTTCAGCTACCCGTACGAACAGATCGTCCAGCGATGGACTATGGCAGTCTTACTTGACAGTCTAGGTATACCGATCCTACCTGAATCGGGACGATCTTTGCAGTCATCTGGGTTTTGGAGCTTCGAGCATGAGTGTGAATGGTTTCCTGGTGAAAATGTATTCGAGTGTGACGAGTCAAATAGAACCATCGGTATTCAGTTTCGGAACAAGGGATTGGTGGGAACCATTCCACCGGAAATCGGGTTGTTGACCTCAGTCGGTAAGAACGGGAGGATGACGGGGGTTATTGTTGTTGTTGAATATCTTGGAACCTCATCTGAATGAAACACGACGTTCTTGCGATACTGTTCAGAACAAATTTACCTCTCCTTCAACTCAATTTCGGGGTACCTTCCCCCCCAGCTTGGAACGTTGACCAATTTAGGTACGCCTTGGATTTCTAGTCAATCAATGTGTTGGTGAGATTTTGTTCTTTCTCTTACCTGCCCGCTTGTCTGTAAATCAAAGTGAGACTGCAAGTGTCGAACAATGCTATTGAGGGCACTATTCCACCCGAGTTGGGTTCCCTGGCCAATCTTGCCGTCTTAGGCCTTGGGGCGAACCGCTTCGTCGGAGCAATTCCCGTGGAGCTCGGATTGTTGCAGAATCTAGGTGAGTCACCATTCTATGGAAGCTGCTGCTCTATCTTGCGCTTGATTATATTCTCAACACTAACCGTCATACCGTGAAGAAACACTTGGACTAGAACAAAATTT
>Ga0194115_10008354_pt1 | contig 10038 bp, 7 predicted proteins | sample TA2MahsurfametaG_3_FD_148656 | JGI IMG/M metagenome (GOLD analysis project Ga0194115, IMG submission 148656) | Freshwater microbial communities from Lake Tanganyika, Tanzania - TA2015002 Mahale S4 surface | ecosystem: Environmental > Aquatic > Freshwater > Lake | place: Tanzania: Lake Tanganyika... | reverse complement strand
ATTCGTTCCAGAGTTGAAAAGTCCTGCAACACTAATCTGCCCCGCGTTGGGTGGGGAAGAAGAAGATGAAGATACATGAGATCGGAATGCTTCACATGTTTCCAAACCTCTTGTAATCGGATCTTTCCCATATAGATTCAAAATATCAGACCACTTGGGTAAGGATTCCCAAACCTCTTCTGTAAAGATCGTTGTATCGTTAAAATCATATCCCGCCTGATGTAGAATCTTCAAAATGGGTTTTCGTTCTGGATCCTGTTGTAGGATATAAGAATAATTGCCTCTGGATTTGGAATGTAATCTCGAAATACTCTCGAGATGGTAGAAGGTACTACCAACACCCTTTGAAACAAGGATCGTCGATGAGTTGTCAATAAGGAACTGATGAAGGAATGCTGGTACACAGAGACTGATCAGGAATATCACGAATAGTAGTGTCTTGAGAAGGAAAATAGGCGAAAGACGTGTAGATGTGCCTCGGAGGCATTTTCGACCATTCACCATGCGGGAGACCAAAACAAAGGGATCCTTGGAATGACGGGCTGAATGAATGACGAGGATTTCTTGGGAAGCAAATTGAGGCTTGTGTTTTCCGCGTTCGGGCGACCGGTTTAGTACAAATGAAAGGATTCCCACCTCTACTTCCGCCTATGGATACACACAGTTCTACAAAAGAGTTTTTGTGGATGATCGGCAAATCCATGTGAGAAGAAAATGTCGCAGGAGAGTACTGTAGTAGAGAAACTGGCAGGGGTTCCCACAGTGACACGGGATCATTTTCGTAGTCGTGTCACAATCATATTGGCAGGCGGCATTCAACGACTAATACGACTAATCAAAATAACCGTGGGGTGAGGGGTGAGGCGGGCCTTGCGCACGTACATACATACATTATGGAAACGTGTGCAGTATGTGACGGAACCGCTTTGGTCGTGTGGGTGACTTTCAAAACAAGGTGGAAACAATTGTCGCATTCCCAACCAAGGACGCTACGGATGTGCAACATGAAGAAAGACCGTTAAAGGATAGGTTTCCAGAAAGATGGACCGATGGACGATCTGTCTGTTGTTTCGTCAAAAGAATATAGGAATACGGAGGTCGGAAAGGTTGGGTTCGACTTTCTATACATGGAACATGTGATCAAGAGTCGCAACAACTTGTAAAAAGAACGGAACACTTTCCAGGACGTAGAAAAAACGACACACGATCCCGTGAATGGGTTCCGATTTTCCTTTCTCCTTGTTTTTCGTGTGTGGGGTCGGCCAAAACGAACGAGACTCCTCGAAACCGTTTGCACTTTTCCACAACAACACACACCCCGTTGAATGCCCCCCCATTGTATGACGAATCAAAAATGGAATGCGGATAGAATGAAGACTTGGGATGCATATCTGATGTATACCGGCTAGTACCTTCGGCGTGGCTTAAAATCTCAAGATGGAAGGAACAGGAATTGACAATTCTTGATTTTGACTAATCTACTTGGAAATAGTGAGAGAGTCAACCAAATATCTTCCGTGGGAACGTGAACTTGATCGATTCTTGTCGATAGTCTGGTCTAACGAGTTGTCCTACTAGCGCCAGCTTGCGAAACGAGCATGAGAATAAAGAGAGACTTGATGGCGGTCTAGAATCAGCACTCCAAGGCGAGCTCATGATGATACTCCGCCTGTGAATCGACCAGTATTTTCCACGTCCCTGTCTGTTCTTTGGACTTTGCCCCCAGCTGACGAACCTATTCACGTACACTCCCCATCATCGATTGGACATGTTGCATAGGGTTGCTACAAAGGTTGCCTGAGTGATCCATGATAAAGCCTAAATACTTGTTTCGGTGTTCTATTGCTTCCGTACCCCGTCTCTAGGCGTAGCTGCCACCCTCAATCATGACCAACTGACGAGCAGCAGCACGCTTTGCTAGGAAACGAGCGCGTTTGGCAGCTCGTTTCTCTGAGTCATCATTCTCGCGAAGAGCTTGGGATGCCTTCTTGCGCGCTTCCTTGTTTGAAATGGCGATCCATCCATGGCCATCCCACCGTAGGAAACGACCGAGTTCCTGGGCTCTTCTGACCACCGTCTGAGCAAGTATGGTCTTTTCACCCTTGCCAAGTACTCTATATCGTTCACGATTGTGTTGCACAACTTCGCGGAAGATTTTGTTTCCTTGGTAGTGGTTTGTACGACCACCGCGGCCCAGCAAGATGTCGTTCAACGTAGGCTCGACATAGAGATGAGGTGTTGCGTTGGCAGTGCTCTCCGCTGGTTCCATAGAGTAGGAATCGGAATCATTTGTGTCGTCGTCCTTGGTGAAACTAGCACATTCAACTTCGTCGTTCGCTAATTGAGGGATCCGCCGGGACTGAGAGAGGAGGATGGTCTCATCAACGCTATCGTTCGGCAAATGAGGGATCGGTTGTGGCTGCGATTGGCTTGTTTCGTTGTTTTGGGTCGTGATCGTTAGCCGAAACACCACATTACAGCAAACAGGCTTATCAAGGAGGGAAAGGCCCTCCGTGGATAACAGGTCCGCGGAGGAAAATTCAAGGACTCTACCGGAGTCGATACTTGTGAAGAGGTCCGGTAAGGAGTCGTCCTGCGATAAGGAGATACACTTGGAAGAAACCTCTTTCAGGAAGTTGCGCACGTCGATGCAGGCGAGAATGTCATGCTCTGTCATTATAGGGTCGTTGGTCAACTGGTCAATAAAATGGATTGAAGATGGTATTGGCTTTATGGTAGTGAATACACGTGAGTCTGAGACCTGGAAACGCCGAGCCCCAGCGGGTATCACGGACCTAGCTGGCCATGTTTCGGGAACTTTATCGTAGTTCTGGAAACATAACCCGAATATGCACGTCTCGGAACTTCGAGTCGACTAAGCCATAAGACGCACGTTTCAACGAAGGTCGAACGTCAAACTGAAGGAATCGACCCATACGACTGCAAGACACCGCAGACGGTTTACGACAACCTTTTTCTTCCGAGGCTGTCCAAAGAAACGAAGTTGTCTCGCTTTCTAACCCGCTTCGGTTGCATCATTCGATGACGAGATCCATGTCACGAGACCCTCGCGTGACCATTCTAGTACTCGTTTCCAACCGTCCTCTTGTTCTGGGCTCCATCCCATGGTTGATTTCGGATTTTGACTGGCGCCTCGTACCTTGAACATGTCTCGTGCTTTATCAATCCCCGTCTGAAATCCTACCACCACCATAGTTGTTGCAGGTATCTGAACTAGAAGTTCAATCTACATCAGCACAGAGTCAGAGCACGTCAACAACCAAATCACTACAAGAAATACTTCGATGGATCATATTCTTACCAACATCTTCTGGAATGCATCGAGAGAATTTTCCGACCCTGTAACGATCTCCATGTGGCTCCATACAAGGTGTGATTTTCGACTTCCCTTGGTCCACGCCAATGCGGCTTTGCTGCATTCTGCCACTGAACTACATCCAAGAGCATGAATACTGTTTGCAGAATTGATGATATGAGATTGCAACCATGCCTGTGGACCGATGCAAGCCATTTTCATATTCTTGGCAGAATTCCATCGGTCCAGGACTGGACGTCTATCGCCGGTGCTTGGCAAAGCGAAGGTATCGCCTTGACTTGCACGTCGGACTGCGAGTTCGAGCGCTGCCAGAGCATCTTCTTCGCTAGAATGGGATTCCTTCTGGATCGTCCGCTTGAGTAACGAAGCAGAAATATGACGTAGCGAAAATTTCGTCCGTTTGTTATCCCGTCGAAAAATCAGTGACGTGTCGACGACTCGTGGATGGATAAAATGGGTTGCCATCAGATCATTCTCAAGGGAATGACCGACAAGAATATCTCGTGGTCTCAAAATTCTCGTTAGAGCGACTTGAATCTGTTGAAGACACGTCGTTACTGGCTCCAGTGCAGAAGCCGTTATCCCCGAATAGCGGGTAAGGTAGTCCTTGACAGGATTTTCTGGTTTGACGAGTGCATCTAGAATCGTCGTCGTCTCCAACTTATCATCATGGAATGAGTTCAATTGTATCAAGGTAATTCGAGCCAACTCGGATCCCATCGTAGTCAGAACCATCTCACAGTCTAATCCAAACACTCGAACCTCGCACCCTTCAGGATCATTCTGTACGAATGTCTGCAGATACAGTTGCTTGTCTGAATCGTTCTGTCCTTTCACTCGAAAACCAGATGATGAAACAAAATTCTTGGCATCCACTGCTGTTATCGATTCCAAAATTGGCATTGATGGGGTAGACGAATCTTGTTCTGCAGATAATGCAGACGTTTCGTCGGACATATTCTCATCGATTATCGCCATCGGATATCCCTCTGTATCCCACTTTTCCAAGGGAAGAATCATTTTTTCCAGTCCCTGTACAATCCTATCGTTCCCGCTTGAGTCACTCTCCGCGACCACCTTTTGTCGCTTTTGACAAATGGGAGGCGGTGCGTTAAAGTAAAGAAGTCCATCGGAAAGACTTTTCGGCATATATCCCTGAAATAACTTCGTTTGGAGGTGTAGCGCCTTTCGCCGTTTACTCTCCAAGACAGCAGCATCCACCGTACTTTGACAAGTCTCCATGTTTATGACGTCTGGGACCTGAACCTCTAGGATGACAATATTGCTGATTGTAGCAGGATTATGGATGGTTGCCCACGATGGGATGGATGGATTCAGACTCGGGTCTTCAGAAGATGAAGCTGTTCGTTTGTTGTTCGACTGCTGTATCGGTCCATTCGGATGACAGATCCGATCCATAAACCAAGCAATGAGGTCACGATGATGAGATGCTTCAACCTTGTTAGATTCTTTTCCTTTTCGTCTTCGGACGGCAGGTCCGATATTAGAGGAAGGGTCGACTGAATTCTCCAATGTCATCAATTTCTTCAATTCTATCCAATCCACTTCGGTCAAAATTCCACTTTTTTCACCCTCGTTCATTGCATTCGTCGCCTTCTTTCGCAACTTTTTGAGTCTTTTCCGATCGTGTTTGCTGATGGGAAGTGAAGTTTCGGTTGAAGAAGGGACGGGAGCCTCCGACTTTACCTCGTCGGTATCAGACTTTACAGAATCCTTGATTCCTAAACTCATCGTTCGGATTGCCTACAATCTGTTCTCCAATACTCTGGTTTTCGATCTGTGGACTTTAGCCTACCAACAGACAATCCAATCATAAAGATCCCCATTGTCAGTCTGCCAGCGAATCGAGATGATGCCATTGTGGCCGAAGGTACTTGGCTATTTGCTAGCGGTACCGTCTGTACATTTGACGTCCAGCTGTCGCGGCAACAGGGGTCGGCAGGGACCTAAACAGGTACCGTTGTCTTCAGGGCATATGCGCAAGTTTGCGTACATGTTAAACATAAGACAAAGAGAACCCTTTTTGTGTCTCTGGTGTCCCTACGACAAGTCAGGTACGTCGCATACGTCGGATTCCTTGTGCCTCATTGATGTAATTGTGGTGCGGAAGCGAACCAAAGCTTTAAATAATGACATCATGACGGGTATGCCACTTTACGAAATGACCAAGCAACGAGCAACGCTATATACGCCGAAAAATAAATCTTCCAACAAAACTGCCTTTGGTCAAACCTTTTCTCGCTGCTGGCAATTGGCCGGCAGGCACTCCATCAATGCATCGTCACTGATAGACTATAGTATAGATCGATAGAAAAGAACAAGGGGGAGAGGATACAAGTGGTAGCGGAATTTACTATCGGAGAGATCCTCCGAACAGATCCTCCGAACTTTCCAGCAAATCGTCGTTATGTCGTCCAGCGAAGGACAAACGAAGTTACAGCCTACTGATAGTGTACCAAAGTCTCCCCGTGACGATACACGCCCTGTTAATAACTGGAATCCATTGACGGGGAAGCATTTGAAGGATTGGAACTCTCTTCGACCACCAATACCAAATGTTGTTGCACGTTCGATCGGTGGTCTATACTTCGACTGGAATGAAGACTCGGTTGCGAGAGCACCGATGGAATTTCCCATCGATGAAGAAGACTATGACGATATATCAGAGGCTGGGTCTGATTTCACTGACGATTACTCCCGCCATAGATTGGAAGATAAATTTGGAGTCTGGGCTGCCAACCGGGATGACGACGATGAATCTTTATCCAGTGGTGAGTCATCCTTTGAGGAGATGATAGAAGTCGATGACTGGAGTCAATCCAGTGTTAGTTCTGTCGATTCGAGGCAGCTAGTCCAAGAAACAGGATGGATGAATTCGTTTGATGAAGGGCATTTACTTGATGATCCTACCGAATTCAGTATTGAAGAAGACCCTCTTGTCGGTGCCCATGGATTGCTCAGTTCTTTCAAGTCCCCGCGATCCGATGAAGATCAGTATGAACACTCTGGGATGCCGGCGTCGTCCAAACACCCGGCTCGTGTTCAAAGCTCCAGTCAGAGTCTATCGACTACGTGGCCAATAAGCGAGGACAGTTCTATTGACAGCCTCCCCGGCCTATTTAATTTCAGTTATGGAGATGTTCAAACGAACGTCGTTGATGATGATGATGACGACGACGACGATGATGATGAAGAGCAATCTCCTAAGGGAATAGGTTCGTCTGGACAAGAGTTTGCCGCCGATCAATCTCGAAAGTCCAAAACACCTACGAAGGAGCGGAGTATTGAAAGGTTGGCTCCACGAGAACAAGATTTCCATGATGTCATGACCGAAGGCAGGACCAGTCCCAACGAGAGAGTTATCGAGAAGTCACCGAAAAGCGACGAGATATTTGCTATCGGACAGGATGGTATGCAATTAGCCACAGACTCCCAAGCACCTACAATCGACCCTTTGATCGTCGATGCTCTAGTTGAGGCTCAAGAGGTCAACCGTACCTTTCCTTCATCAACGACAAAAACGAAAATGAAAACCAAGGAAAAACTCATGTCGATGGAAACTAGTGATGACTTCGACGATAGTCAACAAGTGCAAGTCGTCGCTAGCTCAAAGAATGCACGAAAGAAGGCGACCCAGCGAGGCGCAAAAACTTCCAAGATCGTACCAACACTTTCGAAGGCTCTCAAGAAAAAAAATGGGACGGTTGCCAAGAAGGCTACGAAGAAGAAACGGGCGACAAACCCCATTGTACCAACTTCACAAGCGGAAATGGAGAGGATCTCTCTGACAATGCCGCCATTGGAGGACAATGTGGCGAGCGCTTCAGATACGGTATTGGACTATATGGCAGACTTCACTTGTGTTCGCTTCTCGCCTATCGAACATCGAGAACCCTTGAAGGATCACTCGAGCTTGAGAAGGAACGGCCGAAAATCATCGAAGAAGAAAAACAAGAAGAAATCGTCAGCATCCATCCCCCAGGAGACTGAGGTTGCGGCCGCAGTGCCGTCTGATCTGTCATTCAAGGGGGATACCTCTGAAGATCCTGTTTTGAACAGGGATGATCAAAAGAAGGGAAAAAAGAATGGAAAAAAGAAATCCAAAAAGGATAAGATTCGCGAAGGAGGACGACGGTGCGATTATGAAGCATCTGCATCGACAGAAGACCTAGTCGATCCCCACAAGGCTTCCGAATCGACATCAGACCTGGCACATCGGGTCGAGGCCATCTTTTCAAACAAGCAGTTGATTCTCGGTGCGTGCGATGACGGTCCAGATCTTGCGATTAGTATCGAGCCACGAGGCATCGAGGCACAAGGCTTTGGTCCAGAAACCACAAGGATCAGGAGTAAAGCTTCAAAAATGAACACAGATCCATGTGGCGATGAAAGCGCAAAGGACGTCAAGGAAGTAGTACGATCCGTCCGTAGGAGCATTTCGATGGGCGCCACGCGCGTGACAACAAAGAAGTTGCGCCGAAATCGTAGCAAGTCAAGAAACCCTCCGCTGCTAAAGAACGTTCGAGAAACTGGCTTAGCAAGGAAGAATGGGGATCGTACTCGCAGCAAGTCCGTGGACGACTCAACATTAGAAGCAGTGGTTCGAAGGAAAGCTAAGAAAGACAACACTCAGACAACCATGGTTCTGCCGGCAAAGAAAGAAGGTTCCTCCAAGGAACGTAGTCTTTCAAGAAATTCAAAGTCGGTCAAGAGCAAGGCATCAACGAAGTCGATACTTCCGACCCAGCCCTCGGCCAACTTCACGCTAAGCGACCTTATGCAGGGCCATCCTAAAACTCCTGCAGACACAACTATGTCACGATCTTCCTCTGATAGCAGTTTGCATGAGGTGGAGTCATTGAGTTCCTTTTCTGTAAGCCTAAAGGGTGGGATCAACAGGCAACTCCGGAAAGAGCCGTTCTTCTCAAGAGATGGAGATTCGGTCAAGGCAAATATTGCCCTGGTTGCCGACCAGATATCGAGAATCGAGTTACAGACGCAACACGATATTAAGATGATACGGGCAGAGTTGGACGAAAAGAAGCGATCACTGGAAGCGAAGTATATCTCTGGAAACGATGGCGGGGATGCGATCGATTCGATTTTGCAACTCAAGAAATCCTCAGCCGACGATCTCCATACATCGAGTCTCGCGTTGAAAAAGGTTATGGAATCGCTCCAAAATGAAATTTCGACCGAAGTTTCAACTTTATCGCTTCTTTCAAAAGAAGCGCAAGAGCTAGGAGAACGGAAGACGGTATTGCTAAACACGATTCAAATATATGAGTCTGAAATCGCATCAAATAGACGACAGCTGGATAGTTGCGTTCGAGAGTGTGCGCAGATGCTTCGGCTCAGCGGAGAACAATTCCTCCATGGTTCAAATCTCGTTGGTGACTTTGATACAAACTGTCAAGACAGCCTGATTCCGTTGTTTCGTAGCTGGGAAAACCCTTTCCCTGCTCGTAGGGATCGCGAAGAAGCGTTAGCGGCCAGCATGATTTTGCCGAGGAACTCAATTTTCTTCGATATTCTGAACGACCCGGAACATAGATTGACGTTCTATTCAACATAGTACTATGACTTGGGGTTTCTGCACGATTGGGCGAAGGACGCTTTAATCAATTTAGCAAAGTGCTATCCCTAGATTTGAGATCCTCCGTAGTCAAAACTCAACTATAGTAGCTCGGAAACTAACGGCCTACGTTCCTCAATCAGGCAGTTTTGCTTTTCTTTGAGGCACGTCTTTTCCTAGGAATTTGACGTTGGTGACGATGTGCTTCATGACTTAACCACACATGATCTAAGCCCCTGGGTTGTCTGCGACAGTAGAGTACCTCGACTTAACATTGCGCCAGGGAAACGTCGCCTCTAGAACTACGACTACTGTACCATAAGAGCGGAAGGCTGGATGAGACGTCACCATATCACATTCATAGGATAAGAACTTAGTCGGAGTGGTCATTAGGAATGTCCCATCAGGACTGATCCGACCGATTCGAAATTTCGACACTACTTCCTTTGTGCGTCATCGTCGTCATCGAACAACATCGCAACAGAAGCGATGACAATGGTACGTGCATTTGACACATTGTAAAGACAGCAATGGAAGACGAGACAATTCCTTCGTCTCCCGAACAGGCGATGACCCCGCCGTCTACTCAGAAGGCTTCCGGCAGGTTTCATGCTCATTTTGATTGCTTTTCTGGGGCTGCGGGAGACATGATTTTGGCCTCCTGCTTGGATGCTGCCGAAGATTCAATCGCATTACTGGAACGTATCCAATACCTTCTTCGAAACGGTCTTCCTGAGATTTCCGCTGACTTTCAGATTTCCATATCTCGTGTCCATCGAGGGAGAATGGCATCCATTGCGGCATTGCACGTTAAGGTGGACAGTCGTTTCGGTCACGAACCTGCTCCGGTACCTCGGGTACAGCCAGATGGGCATGATCATCATCATGCGCACGACCACCAACACACACATGACCACCAACACACGCATGACCACCAACAGACGCATGACCACAAACACACACATGACCACCAACAGACCCATGACCACCAACAGACGCATGATCACCAACAGACGCATGACCACCAACACACGCATGACCACCAACACACGCATGACCACCTACACACGCATGACCACCAGCACACGCATGACCACCAACACAC
>Ga0194115_10008353_pt1 | contig 10039 bp, 8 predicted proteins | sample TA2MahsurfametaG_3_FD_148656 | JGI IMG/M metagenome (GOLD analysis project Ga0194115, IMG submission 148656) | Freshwater microbial communities from Lake Tanganyika, Tanzania - TA2015002 Mahale S4 surface | ecosystem: Environmental > Aquatic > Freshwater > Lake | place: Tanzania: Lake Tanganyika... | reverse complement strand
TTCCATGTAAGCAGGTAGTGCTGTGGATGTTTCGTAGCTCTCATGACTTTCTTCTGTGTCCCTAGACTCGAAAGTCGTTTGCTCTTCGGATTTTTCAACGTTTTCTCCTTGATCGTTGGCATCTGGCGGCATTGCGACAGGATTTCGAAAAGTTGGAGAGAAAACGAGGAGTCGCCCACTATTTCGAGCTTTTTGAACTCTCGAGGCTCTATAGGGGAATGGAATACGAATTCACTGTGAGACAAAGCCTTCTTTGCAAGCGCGACGACTGAATGCTCCTCTCGGCGAATCAATCCTACCTTTCTTGAAGTTTCCGCTCGTTTTCCTCGTGCTCGCGAAGCGCATTTGCCTGTTGATCTGGAGGGGAGAATATCATCAGTCCTGTACCCGTGACGCTTGGGTCGGTTTTGCGTTTCTTTGTGGATCGAGTCTTGGGAGGCGTTGCTCTGTTCGTGCCTCTTTCCAAAGCTACCTTCCAGTAGGGGGTCGGAGACAGGACCAAGTTCTCACCATTTTCTTTGTCGGTATTTTTCTTACGCTCCAAAGCTGTCTGACGACTATTCTTGCGACGACTCATGATCTTTCCAACCTTAGCCTTCGAAACTTTGGTGGAGCTGTTGACGGTGGCGGGAAAAGATTGATGACTACCAGCTGATGCCACAGAACTGTTTGACATTCGACGAGGTTGCGGCATGTTGAGTCCAGTTTCCAAATTTGATTGCTATTATTGTTTGCACGAAAATAGATTACAGTGTCGGGGGTCCTGAAGTTTTCTATTGACAGTGAATACCGCTACGTAAAATAGAACTCACTGAATGTGAAATTGAAATATTGACAGTGACTGTGAATACCGGTACCGTACGCTGAAGGCGACGACAAAGCGTCAAGAAGTACGTTACATCAAGTTGCCGTTGCCATTTCGAGTGCCCGCCTGGCGCGCTGCATCCTTCTCGATTCTCGAGGATGACAGACAGGCGACGCCCCAGGTCCAGACGACCGTATGTGCCTACCATTGGTAACTTATTATACGGGACTGGACGGCGAAGAATCGGGTTGTAAAGTTAAGGCGCACCGAAGATGGCTCGCTATGCTGTATTCCGAACTCCCAGCTGTCAAACAGGTGTTTTGAAGCGTTTCCTGGCCTCGCGAATCTGCCAAGTTGCGAATGCCGATGAGAGGTTGCGGGGGGAGCGTTGGGTCACAATTTTTCGTCGACTGTTGGATTGACCCGAAGAAAGCCTATCCAGGAGTTCAATGCAGCCAACAGACGTCATCGATTGACATTCTCCAGAGAGAGTCTCATCCAAATCCACAACAAGAACAGGTCGAGACAAATCCTCTTCCAACGTAGCGATCAAACCTAGTATGGCGCCACTCCGTGTATGTGTCATCGGTGGCGGCCCCTCTGCCATGTTCTTTTGTCATGCATGGGATCAACAAAAGCGACAAGAGCAACAAGGGCAGGGAGAACCACAACAGACGAATCATCACCTTACAAACACAGCAGATTACTTGTTTTGAAATGAAGTCGACTCCGGGTGGAGTTTGGAGGGCTCCTGATCCTCTCGCCTCTTCGTCCAATCATAATCAAATCTACAACGAACTGTGGACAAAGTGTGTGGCACATACCTTGGAGTTCTACGATTATACCTTTGATGAACATTTTCAGGGAGAACCGATTACTGCGTTCCTTCCACGTAGGGATATCAACGAATATCTGTTAGGGAGGGTGACGAAGGGTCATCCAACCTTCTTCGAAGAGTACTTTGTTTTTGATACACAAGTTGAAAGAGTACAAGAAACGACAAACAAGGACAAGGGAAGCTTCAAGGTAACCACTCGAAATCTAGTGACAGGAGAAGTGAATACTCAATTGTTTGACAGATGTATTTGGGCGGCTGGTCAGAACTGCGAAGCCTCGATTCCAAAGTCTTTGCAGGACGTTTTTCATGGCACTGGTCGATTTTCTAAGGCTGATGTCCCTTCTACTATCATTGACGATCACAAGGAGAGCAAGGAACCCAAACCTGACGGAGCTGACTTTTGTCTGCTGCACTCGGTTGAGACAAAACGGATTCAAGAACAGTGTAATGGGCGGAAGGTACTACTCATCGGTGGAGGATTTTCAGCAGAAGATTTGGCTTTGCAATGTGTGAAATGGGGTGCCACCCATGTACATGTGGCAACTCGCCAGGATGATGCCGAAGTAACATGGACATCCCAATGGCCTGGAAACAAGGTCACAGTTCACGCGGAGAAGGCTGTTGAGTCCGTCAACACAGATGGAGAGATTATATTGACAACTGTGGAAGCGATCTGGCCGATTGGCTACAAGAAGACACATCGGCTTTCCGACAACAAAGTTGTTCTCCGGGGTATCAATATTGTGATCTTCTGCACTGGGTACAACCCGAACCTTAACATGCTCGATCTTGCGCTTCGTCCTCAATCAGACCAACTACCGGGATTTACCATGGGCGATCACCCCAGCCTCTACATCGAGGACTTTGACTGGTCAACATGGAAGATGACGAAGAAGAACGCAGCTTACGAGTACACAGGGGACATCCCTGCTGGACAAAAACGAATGATTTACGCTGGCAGTATCCATCCAGATATGTGTCGTGGTGTGTTCTATGAGAATCCCCACATGATGTATCTTTGCGAGAACGGTGCGGAGTCGCCCCTTTTCTCTCTGGATGTTTCTGCATGGTTATTGTGCTCCTATCTGACTGGCTATGCCGCGATGCCGTCTGTTGAAGAACTGAAAGCCCTCAGCATGGAAGAGTTCTTGGACAAAATGCAGCGTCCAATCTTCCGTTTTCAGATGGATGAAGCGTACTTTGAGATATTGACCACGAAACGCGAGTACTGGGGACTTTCCACCAATTCCGATGACGACGATTCGGCGGACATGGATGATGACGAGGAAAACAAGGATGATGACGAGGAAAACAACGACTCTCGCAGTGATCCTGACGTAGATGCGTATCAGGTCTATATGATTCAATTACTATGCAAAATCATGAAGGAAGGAAAACATCCAGGTCCAAGCTTGGGAACCTATGAAAAACTCAATAAGACTGGACGGAGATTGAAGGAGTTTATGGACTCCGCTTATGACATGAGAGCGGACATCGAAACGGACTATCCCGACGATTGGAAATGGCGAACCTTTCGAGACGCCGACGAGGCCGAACTTGTCTTCTCGATTCACACGGGAACTAAAGGTAGAACTTTACGAAGACGCTGGATGGATGCCGAAGAAGGAAACTTGACATCTATCCGAAATGGGGTACTCTGATCAGTAGCCTTCTTCTTCAAAGAATGCAGTCACAAGAAGAAGGACAAAAGGAATCCGCATAGCGTTTGCGTCTAAACCTATATCGACGTGACGTATATCTGCTAGATTGGATTATCGTGGACACTATGCATTGCTGTTTGGTATGTATGGGCTGCTGCTGGCATGGTACGTGGATGGCGGGTCGTCGGGCCTTCCACGTAATCCACACCACGACATAAACAAGAACATCTACGACTAAAGTAAGTAAACCAGGGCTTCTTTATGAGATAAGAGCTACTCATTCGTAGGATCGAATACATTCCTCGACACCAAGACTATCGTGGTTTCCTTCTTGTGCCAGGGTTCGATGATTAGCAAAAGTTCCAACACAAAGTGAACGTATTTCGTCGAGAGTTTTACCAGCAGTGACAACTTTAGATCGTCCGTTCCGGATCCCGGTGCATCATAGAAATAGATGGGAGGGGGATGGTTTGCCGCCGATTGGACACGATTCGGTCTTAAATGGCAGGTTCACCAATACTCATCGTTCATAGTAGATTTGATACTTGTGGACATTATAAATTGATGTTTGGTGTATTTGTGTTGCTGCTTACTGATCGTGCCTCGATAGATGGTGCCATGATGGTGCGTCGTCGAGCCTTCCATCCATCCAACCGACAAGACGAGACAAACAAGAAGAATTACGACCAAAAGGTCAGTAAATCAGTGGTACTACGCGATGAGACACGGGCTACTACAAATTCTTCTGATCAAAAACATACCTCAACACCAAGATCACCATGCTTTTTTCCTTCCTGTGCCAGGGTTAGTGACTGAAGGAGGGCCCCGATAATTAACAAAAGTTGCAATACCACGTGAACATATTTCGTCGTCATATTTTTTTTGAAAGCAGCGACAACGGCGGTTGTTTTGATCGAAAATGGAAAAAGTTATCATATGACAAGATCATGATGGGTACGAGGATCAACCTGACCTGCAGAAATCCTTCTCCAGATTCATCTTTTAGACGACTCATTATATTGGATGAAAATCGCACTTTTTGGCCAGCATATGAGATTTGGAAGTGAATTTAGAGATTGGCGACGGGATTGCTGCATATATGTTATTGTCCTGTCACACGACCCAGACACGGGGGGGGGGCGGAGGGGTGCGGGGTGCTGAAGGGGGCAGACATCGCGGATCGCGGTTCGTCCGGCGCTCACGTAGACAAGACTTTCGATCGGCTTCCTTCAAAAACCGAAATGAAAACGTAAGATTCCAACGGGGGGAAGATTCCTTCTGTTGCTTTTCCAACAATCGGACTCCCCCGAAAAGAGTGATGGCTTCACACACCCAAAAGGTTCTCACACACATCATCACCTCTACACAATGACTGTCAAATACGGCATACCCTTCCTACGTTTCTGCATTTTGGGAAGTTTCTGCATTCCGAAGACTTTGCTACAGCTAGTCACAGCCGCCGAGGACGTTCCGTTTCAGTCCATCCCAATGTATACCACAATCGACGACCCCATGGAAGAGGAAGCCTCGTTTCTGAATCTGTCCAGCGAAAGATTAGCTTACCACTGGATTCCAGGAAAGTGTCCTGCTGTACTTTTCCTTCCTGGCTTTCAGTCGTCCATGGATGGAAAGAAAACATTGAGTTTAGAGGAACACTGTCGTAAGCGAGGAATCGCAATGTGTCGGTTTGATTACCGAGGTCACGGTCTATCGTCAGGTTTCACTCAAGAATTGACGCTCTCTAGTTGGATTGAAGATGCTACGACAATCCTAAACGACATTGTAGGAAACCATCGACAAGTAATCTTGGTCGGATCTTCCATGGGTGTGTGGATAGCTTGCCACTTGGCAGCCCGATATCCAGAGAGAATTGTGGGATTGGTAGGACTTGCAGCCGCACCAGACTGTTTCGAATACTTCTATCAGAAATTAAGTCGAACGAAACAAAGGAGATGGGAAGATGAAGGAGTTCTCGCTTTCCCAACGATCTACAATGATGGAACGCCGTATTTACTATCGTGGAAACTGGTCGAAGACGCACGAAAGTACTGGAATGTGTTACAGTCTGACGAACAGGAGATCGGTATCCGATGTCCTGTACGATTGTTTCATGGGAAATGTGATGTCGATATTGATTGGGAACAATCAGTGAGACTACGTAAACGGCTAGTCGGGACGGGGGCTTCTGATGTTGTTACCCTTTTCCTTACAGAGGATGGCGACCATCGATTGTCACGCCCTGAAGATTTAAGCCGAATGTGTGTTGCGGTAGATCAATTAATAGGTATCTGTGGTGTAGAACATGAATGCGGCTAACTTATGTATGCATGTATGTTTTATTGAGATTTCGGTTTAGAGTAGGAAAAGATCATGGAAGCTGGAAAAGAAGAGGTGAAAGCAAAGTGCGAGTCCCTCAAAGAAAGAAGTGTGACCATCTCTCCTTCATCGCAACGGACACGATTTTTTCTTCATTATTGCCCCTCTAGCTCCAATCTGACTTTCATTATTGCCCATCCTCGCGCAAGTCCGGCACCCGCCACCGCGAAACAATTCGGCAGGCTTTCCGTTTATCATACCAGTGCAGTTGGGCAGCATTTACGCTTCGAACAAAGCCCAGCGTGGTTTTGCATATCATACAGGACATCGGGCACCCAGATTTCTTTCATGTACCCCAACAGGAGGGAGGGGGAAATCATCGGCATCTACCCACTCCATTTTGTTTGTCTTGAGTGGGGTACGGTACCTACGAAATGAATGGCTATCACAACAAGGAATAAACATGCAGTTATAGATTGGATTTGGGATCTTGCAAGCCTTGGAAAGAGGTTAGGTTCGACATCGAACGACGAAGAATCTGAAATGGAATTGAGTGTCGAGGGGACATCCAGAAGCACCCCAACAACCGAGTCGACTACGACCACAACAGTGTTCGATGATGAACCATCTGCCATCGTCTATCCGATAGATGAGATCGATACCTTACAGCAACGATTTGATCGATTGGTACCTCTTCCAAGAGCATCATTAGATCGTCCTCCTGTTGCTTGTGGTATTATTCGTCGAATTCAATTGCTTGGAATCTTCCCAACGACACGATGGTTATCCGATCCGACTATGCATCCAGACGTGAAGGAATTATTTGGTGGTACACCCTTCTTTGCATTGGGTGAATATCGAGTAGCCTATATAGATTTGTTAGATAGTTCAGGGACGATACATTCCTTGATTGGGATTGTGAATAAGGGCGTAGAGGGGATGTCTACCGGATATTGGGGTGCCTTCTTTGAACGGAATCATCATCATCATCATCATCATCCCCAGTATAAATGTTGGGCACGACTCGAACCATCGGGAGAAAATGAAACCTCCGTCAAGACAGAAGATGGATCATTCTTGGTCGGTATGAAATTTCATGAATTTACTTGTATCGATATTTGTGAAGATTATTTTGGAGATGGAACCGTATCATGGATTTGTACGACACAATTGGAAAGGATCCTTGCATTGGCAGCTGAATTCCTATTAGCATTAGAATGGACTGATCGACTTCCGATGGAATTAATTGAATGTCTGGATAGATCATCCAGGTTAGAACGTAGAAGGAGAGCAGATGCAATACGGCAACAGCAAGAAAATACAGTAACGACCGAAATCTCGGATGAAAATGTAGCTCCGCAGAGTGGTGAGGGGCAAGAATCGAAGAGTGAAAAGCTTCTTGGTGATACAGGAATACGATTGGTGTCTCGAAGTCACGAACCCTTGAACACTTTGCCTGGTAGTGCCCCTAGTGTCGTCTGGGGTCCCGAGAGCCTTGGTAAGGCCTCGGCAAGAGAAACAAGCAAGCAGCCCTAGCAGACAAATTTAGATCGTGACAACACGACAACAGAAATGTATATGTAGATAGTTTCAATGAAGCAATCGCAACATTCGCGACAACACGACAACAGAAATGTATACGTAGATGGTTTCAATGAAGCAATCGCAACATCCCCATTTCAGTGGGTAAAGTAGGAATAATCAAAGGTAGTGTCGGTCTTTCTACTTAACTCTTCAAGCAGATTTCTTGCCTTCTAGTAGGTCCATGGGGGTCAAACCATTCGCATCACGATCAGTATGAGGAACTCCAGCCTTCATCAGCATCTTAGTAATCTCATCATTTCGCTTTTCAAAAGCCCACCACATAGGACCTCTACCATCTCTGCTACGAACGAAAGCAACCGTGGGATCCTCATCCAACCAAGCACGAAGTTCGTCAACTTGATTGTTCGAAATCAAGTTCCACATGAGGGTCGTAGCTTCCGTATCGTCCCATGAATTGTAGATCTCGTCGACTTTTTTCTTTCGGAAATCGGATTCTGCTTCCCCCGCCTGAGCAGCTTCCTTCTTTCGTTCCTCCATTTCATGCTGACGAAGCTTCTTGAAGGCTTCATTTGGGTTCTGCAACGCTTCGTGGTATGCCTTCTGATATTCCTCATCAACGGCACCACGGTTGAAATCTTCCAGCTGAGCAAAGTCGGTTTTGCTTGCCAGGATGCCAGCGAGACCAGGAGGATAAGTTCCAGGACAGAACCAGCTGCCCGGGACATCGCAGTGGACATTTTTGGAAACCCACGCCTTTGACTCTTCGGAAACATTTAGAACTTTGTAAATCCGGACTCGCCCGTACTTCGATCTATAAACCTCCGTCCACATCTTGGGGTTGGCTTCGACGCCCTTTTTAATTTGGTGACCATGAAGACGGTAGAGCAAAGAACGCTCCATCATCAAAGAAGGCGTACCCTGACGGTCCTGGAGATAGCAAAAGGAAAGGGAGAAAAGCAACAACAGTGTTAGGTATGTCGTGTGAAATACAACCATTGAATCGGCCTTGCCACCTACCATGAATCCGAACGATCGGCATGTTGGATCGCCTGCAGGGCAGTGATCGCGGTAGACAGAATTGGCAATTCGAGCCAAGTGAGGGCTTTTGGCCAAATCATCGCCGCCTCCCCCTCCCCACACAAGGACGTAATCAGCCAGGTGACGAGCGATCTCGTACCCCTCTGCTTCACTGGCAGTGAGTGCCTTACCCAGTAGGGCGATGTGTTCGTGATTCCAAGTGTTTCCATCAGCCAAAGTCGTTCGGTTGGCAATGGCAGTGATCTGATATCCATAATCCCACCAAGCCATGATTCTAGAATCTTCCGGAGTGTTGTCGCGCAACCACCAGTACGCTTCGCGATAGTCATCCAACTTGATCACGCGTCCATCTCGCAAACGAGCCTTAACAATGATTGTGGGGTTGGAAAGATCGACGCTCAATTTCCAGCAATAATTCGTGAAGTTCACACCGAGGAAGTACGTGAGCGCCAGAATCACGACCGAAATGGTTCGCTTGGCAACGAGGCCTTCATTCGTCGACAAGGCGTTGTTCATGGCTTCCTTGAGTGCGTCAAAACTATCTGCAGATTTCTTCGGCTTCTTTCCCAGGGAGGCAGTCCCCTTCTTACTCTTGCTTCCGCCTGCCGGTTCTTGATCCGATGGGGTTCCAGTGGAAGGATCCCACCACTGGCGAATACACCACGTAAGGATACGTCCAGCTGCGACACCGCCCAAGGCCGACCCAATGGGTGCTGTCAACAAGATCAATCGAACCATTTTGTGGGAAAAGTAGTAGGCTGTGAAACCCCAAACCAACAAGAAACTCGAAGAATCGCTGAGGTTGGCCATGACCATAATGAACCCGATCGGCGCCAGACTGCAAACGTGGTGCAAGTACTGGAAGTAGGCCATCGGACTTGCTGCCTGATGCTCGGCGACGGAGTCAACCAAAGGATTTCCTGTCTTCGTGTGCTGCACGAAAAGCCCACGAACTCGAGAGGAAAGCGGACCGAAATAACCTCTAGGCGCAACGGCCATGATGGCCACAATCCCAACAGCGCCCGCAATTGAGAAAATCCGAATTCGTAACTTGAGTACCTCTACTCGAGTCATTTCTTTCTTTCCCTTGATGAATTCTGCGACCAACAAAAGCTGGTATGCCAAGAATACGACACATGGACCGAGCTGTTCCAGTGACTTTAGGGGAGTCATACCGACAACGGGGACTCTCGTAGCCAAGATCGTACCAAAGAAGTAGAACAGAGAGTACGCTCGGTAAACCTTCGTGGAGAATCGACCACCGGCAACGAGTGCTGCTGCGTGAATTCCAATCAAGTTGAGGACGAAGACATACCCTCCCCAGGCGGCTACCATGTAAAAATAAGCCAAAGCCGCAAGGATGCCCAACCAGGACGATTGTTCATTCCGTAAACTTCGAATCCATAGGTAAAAGGTAGAACACATGGCCGTCATAGCGACGGATTCATTGTCATATCCTCCACCGACACTCCTCATCAAGTGGGCAGGAACAATTGCCATCATGGCCAATGCCAACAAACCACACTCCACACTCGGTGAATTCAAACCAAGCACCATCGGTCGTTCGACGGGTTCCACATTGGTAGTCTGACCACGGACCAAATCAAGCAGCCATTGAAGGATATTGGATGACGAGTTGGCTGGAATGGTACATTCGTACGCGATGAGGCCGACCATGCAACTAGCGATTGCGCCGAACCAAGCTGGGATATAGCAGCAGACATCATTCAAGGTCCATTCGGTAAGTAGATATTGTTTAATCCAAACGGCAGTAAACTGCATGCCAGGGTAAATAGTAGTCCCCACTGGGCGACCAAGAGGATACCAGACCATGTA
>Ga0194115_10008350_pt1 | contig 10042 bp, 7 predicted proteins | sample TA2MahsurfametaG_3_FD_148656 | JGI IMG/M metagenome (GOLD analysis project Ga0194115, IMG submission 148656) | Freshwater microbial communities from Lake Tanganyika, Tanzania - TA2015002 Mahale S4 surface | ecosystem: Environmental > Aquatic > Freshwater > Lake | place: Tanzania: Lake Tanganyika... | reverse complement strand
TATGCGGCGCGACAAAGCAACAAAAATGCAAAACGAAAACAACAATTGGCTCTACTTTCAAGGATATGCTCGATCTGGAAAATCTTTCCATGGTTTCAAATCGAAAGCAGTTTGCCATTCCTTCGGTGGTTCTGCCGCTTTTTGGGCTGCGTTGCTTGGGCTGCACCATTCCTTAACGAGAGACAATACCTCGAGGACTCGTGCACGGTTTTGTTCGGGGACTCCTGATAGGTCATCCACAAAGTAATCCTTTTCTGGATCTGGAGCTAATCCTGGACAAAACCCCCAACCGATTCGACCAATCTTGTCAATCGCCTCTTCGTCTCGAAGTGCCGGGTCATATCCCGCGGTGTTCTGAGCTAGCATCTTGTATCGATCTTTGGCAAACTGAAGCATACCCCATGCCTTGATGCAATTGTACATCCAAATGCATTGAGTATACTCGATCAGATATTTGGATTTATTACTCTTCAAAATGCCGTCATAGCATGACTTGAGCCAGTCTTCTCCTAGAGCATCTATCTCCGCCTGCAGCAATCGGCGATTCGATGCATGGATTCGAGGCAAGAGTTCTCCTTTTCCTTGCAGATACGCTGGAACTACCATCTGATCCAAGTCTACAGCACGCGCAAAGCCCACTTGTACCGTATGGGCACACGCTTTTTCTTCGTCGAAGGAGTCCAAGTTCCATGACCATCCTAAACCGTGTGTCATCGGTTCCACATCTGGCAAGCATAGTGAACGCAACTTGTTCGACGGTTCGTACAACTTGCCGCCCTTATCCAGAACGCTAATGATTGAAACTGGAGAATCACAGCCACCTGTAAGCCTTGTGCTCTAGACCATGAAGAAAGAAGGGTTCAGTGCTTACCTCCCATGTCGTATTTGTTCGCTAAACGGATACAGCGAGCATTGCCCGACTTATCGGGTCCATCCCCCGAGGCAGTGTAGGATCCACAAAAATGATGATGGATATTCACGTAATCAAATTTCCCCGTATCAATCAAATTGTAAATCAAATCGCTGGGACCGTGGGTACTAAAGCCAACGTGACGAATCTTTCCGGCGTCCTTGTATTCTTGGATGACATTCCAACAATTCTTGCCATCATTGCCGAACATCCAATCCATCTGCCAATCGCCATTCAATCCATGAAAGGCGAACAAGTCGATGTAATCAACCTTGAGTCGATGAAAGCATTCGTCTAACTGTTCTCGAAATTCATTAATATCCTGTCGGGGGCCGACTTTGGTTTGGATAATGAGATCTTCTCGCTTTACTTCACCAGTCATCATTAACTGTTGCAGTGCGACACCAAGCTGCAACTGTGAGGAACCATATCCCCAAGCCGTTTCAATATGGTTAATACCGTACTTGCAAATAGCGGCCCGCAATAAATCAACTAAATTTTGCTGACAATCCGAGTAGACTTGATCCATGCAATCAATGACACGTCCCCACTGTTGCTGGAATCTCATACATCCAAGTGTCACGATGGGCATCTGTAGTTCTGTCTTTCCAAATCGCACCTTGGGTACAATCAAGTTTTCCGTTTCCAAAAGATGTCGGCATTCTTCCAAAAGAAGATTCAACCCCGCTTCCATCATTCCCAATGAATCCTGGTCATCGTTCTTCAGAGTGATGAGACTGACAATATTCCGACCTACTTTGACAAGACGATCGTTGGATTCTCTACAATAGGCTGGAAGCACCTCCTTCATAAATGCCAAGGCGATTTCGACGGCACTTTTTGGGTGAGCCGTCACGGCCTTTTCTGCCAACGCTACTAGGTTCATCGATGCCGACGGAGGAGTCGCAGTTGTCGTCACCGTCGTCATCCCGTCTATTCTTGTTGTTTTCTTTCTTGGGTGATCAAACTTTTCTTGTTCTCTGGCGCCAGGATGGGCACGAATAGAGGGGAGGAAGGACCCAACGAGAAAGGGGAACAAGATTGTATGTGCTAACATCAGACTCGACGCTTTACGGTAGAGGTTGTGTCGTGAGAAAGATCTTCCGAAGGTGATGGGAGCGTCGAAATTCCTAGTACGTCAGCACGTCAGCCAATCAGAAGATGTGGACTGTCTGTCTATCCGGGACGAAAAGTCTAACTCCGGTCACGGAACTAACTGTAAAGTAACTACCACCTGTGGCGGATATCATACCATCCATCGAAGGAAATTCACAGTTCGCAAACATGGATAACTTCCCGATGGGGACGTACGACTTTCAGATGAGGGCATGTGGTCTTTGGTTCTCTAGTCATCGTGTTTTGCGTGTTGAAAGTCGTGGACTCTACTAACAAACTATCCATTTAACAGCCACCTAATGTTGGGGATGGCGTCAATGCCATCGTTGTTCTACAGCCCAAACTAACTCACAGTTTCTCACCTTGCACCGCTTGGCTTCCAAATAGTCAGGTTTTTTTTTCTACATTTCTGGAGTCTCGTCTTCTCACTGCTGTAGGGTATGCAATCAACACATCAAACATCATGAGATCTATATTTACGGGCGGTTACACGACTTTCCCGAGTCTATCTTCGTCGTCGCTTTCGACCTTGCCTGTTCGATGCATCGCTCCTCCTTCGGTGGAGGACCGTGATGATGACTTCAGTCTTGAGAGCCACGATTTTCTTTCGTACCTACGATCGTGTACACCAATCGCCCTCCGCTCGCGTATCCTGAACTTGTTTTCCGCCAGCAACATAAGCTGCTCTGGAGTTAGATCTCGAGTGCCCTCCTCATAGGCGTCTTGTATACCTGCGATATATAATTCCAAGTCCCTTACAGTCCTATAGGCGCGGAGAAGGTGCCATACTAGGTCCTCAGGTTCCTCTCCCTTAAAATGTAGCAACCACAACAATGAATAGACCCGCGTGTTCATTATAATAATGTCAAAATCGACCTTCACAAGATACCTATGAATGTTCCTGAGTTTCTCACGGAGAGCGTACCCAGTTATATCGGCTATACTCGTGTCGATGATGACCTTGAGAAGAAGAATGCCCACACCTTGTCCATTGATCGTGTAGTCGCCCTTCTTTTTCATTACCTTCTTCCTTCCAGAAACAGACAGAGAATTCATCAAGCAAGCAAACTGTTGTTCTGAGTCCTGACCAGCTCGCGTCAGAGTACCCACGTAGTGTTCGGTGACCTTTCGTAGGTGATCAATGGTGAACATGTAGTGATTCTTCACAAACATGAGGGTATCTCCAGTCAGATTCGTTGCGTCAACGGGGACGACAAGGATTGAGTATTCCCAGCCACAAATGGAGTCGTGGAGCTCTAAATGGAACAGAAAGGATCTTAGGTTGTAAGCTGTACAATCGAATTTCTTACCGTCAAGAGCCTCCGTAGAGTCCCTCCAGAATTCCATGCCTTCCTCGGTAGAATAATCAATAATCGTGTCACCCCTAGCCTCGCCGGGGGTACAGGCAAACTTGATGTTCACCTCCTCCATCGATTGGTGGACAATCATATCACGAGTATAAGAAGGGTTGTAGACCATTGTTCTAGCTCTGTAGTAGATCAACCTTTTTGTTCTTGGATTTCGCTGTTGGTAGGTGGACAGTTGTAGTGCAAAGGAGAGTCTCTATTGAAATCGTGAATTTCAGATTTCTTGTAGGTGTTGGTGTATGATATCGTTTTTGCAGGATATTCAACTCGATCGTTAAAAATCGTGATCGTCCTTTTACAACGATTGGAATATCCGTACTTAGCTGGGACTAGTTTAGTCTTGAATAGCTTAAGTATGGGCGTGTTTATACTAGAGCGATTATGGTCAGCGAACTGACTGTGATGTGTCGTGAATCCTGATTGCTTGTGCTTCTCGTTTCCTTGTTCTTTATCCCTGCTGGTGTCAGATGTATAGTATTGCCTGTCTTGGCATCTCCTGTCGTGTAGTTCTCATACAAAGAGTTAGTTGACTTGCAGTCTTCTCGGCATCTAGATTCTTGTCCCTGTAAAATAGTAGCTTCTCACTGTTCGTGTGTTGGTGATGTGACGTGGTTCTCATTGATAGTCATCTACGGTGGGGTGGCTTGCTCCTCTCGGAGTGGTGAATCTATCATACGTATGCACGCGCTGTGATTTATATGGCTATTATTCTAGGCTTTTCTCTACGTCTGTAGTAGTAGGCTCTGCCTTTGTTGTCTCACATCCATCTGATCGTGAAAGTAAATCTTGATCTTCTTCGATCTTCCTCAGTTCCTTTGGTCCAATTAATGAGAAGCCGATGCTGGCTGGTTGTCTCTACGGCCTTTATGGTAGTTTGGATCTTGCCGGAAGCTGACATTTAGGAAGAGAATTCGAGCAAGTATTGGAGATTTGCCCTCTAGCTTGAGCCTTTCTGCACATATCATGATCCGGTAGGGCACCAATCTTCCTCCGCCATACGCTGATTGAATTTGTTCTCTACCAACAACATTAGTTTCTTTGGCTTCAGATCGAGAGTCCCCTCCCAAAAGGCGTGTTGTTTATATTTGATATATTGGGAGAATTCCCGGTCCCCCCTTACAGTCCTGTAGGCACGGAGAAGATGCCATACCAGGTCTTCCGGTTCTTCACCCTTAAAACGTAGTAACCACCACAACAATGAACGGACCCACATATTCGTTTTGGGAATATCGAAATCGACCATAGCAAGATACCTATCAATATTCCTGAGTTTCTCACGGAGATCGTACCCTATCATATGGCCAATACTCATATGGATGATGACCTTAAGGAGCAGAATGCCAACACCTTTGCCATTGATTGTGTAGTCGGCCTCGTGTCGCAGTACCCGATGGAGTCGATTATCAGACAGAGACGACAAGAGACAGTAAGACAATTGTATTGAATCCTGGGCAACTCGTGTTGGAGTGCCCACATACTGTGCAGCCACCGTGCGTAGGTGTTCCATGGAAAACTTGTAATGATACTTTACAAAGTCAAGGGTAGTCGTAGTAGTACTAGTATCTCCATGATTCAAACGACCATTCGTTGTTGGATCGATGGGGATGGAAAGGACAGAGTGTTTCCACACCCCCCAAAAGGGGTGTCGTTTCAAGTCTGATATGAAGGATCTTAAATTCGCAGCGGTACAGTCAAAGCCCTTCATACCAACAGGTTTGGTGGAGTCGATCCATACTTCCATACCTTCCTCGGTAGAATAGTCAATAATAGTCCTGTCCCAAACATCTTCGAGGGTGGCAGTAAACTTCTTGATCTTCACCTCCTCAGCCGCTGATTGCTGGTCTCCTGCTGTTCTTGTTCCTGTCATCGTCGGATGGGGAGATGACTCGTCGTCGATATCGTCGTCGTGGCTAGGATGATGAGAAGCACTACCACCAACCTGCATTCTTTTTGGCTTTGTGCTGGTAGTAGTAACTGCGCAAACTTGTGGTTTTGGATATCAAAGTGTAGTAGTAGGCAGGCAAAAGTCGTTTTCGTATAAAGAAGAAAGAAACGAGGCGATTCTCAAACGAATCTTCTTGGACGAGGAAACAGTATACTGGCTGCTACTACCACAAGGGAGACGATGATCGTCAAGAAGAACTTCGTCGTCAAAAGCCCGAAAGAAATTTTTTGTATTCCTTTTGTTCTGGTCGAATAATGAACATTATCAGAGAGAATCCATGTTGGGATGTACATTCGGTCTTGGTTCCCTGAACGTCTCTTTCTGTTTTTGCGAAATGCGTCGGTCGGGAACTGTATAGATCCAGTCACATTTGGGTGCTTCGTCGTTGGCGAGTGCTCAGATACGTACTATAGACAGACCGTGAACCGGACACTCCCGACTCCCGACCACTCTGTCAACGTACAAAGCACCAACTCAAAGCACCCAGTCATACATACATAGATTGTTGATCCGAACTTCGCGATACGGGTCCGATCAATGAAGAAGGCAGAGTTTCTTGAGAACATTTTCAAACTAGTAACGTCAAATAGTGAACCCACTTTCCAGCGTGAAAGTTGTCTCGCACAAGTCATAGTTCGCACATTTCCATTCCGAGCTGCACCGTTTGTGCGAAAAGACTTTCTTTCCTTGAAATTTGAAAGATCACAGTCATCACACAACGTCTTGCATCAACCCGTGGATCGTTGTAGCGTCTTGGGTCACGGGTTGCGCGTCGCGCGATACGCCAAATGCCCCCCTCGACTCGCCTATCTCTTGTGGTCATTCCCGCTACAAGATTTTTTCCCGCCACATTGAAATTATCATCGTCTCTCTCTGTTTCCTATCATACCGTTGCACTTGCTACACAGCTCTGAATGCATATGCATATGCTCGAACTTCATCGCCTTTAGAAGGTCGAGTTGGAGTGATGTGTTGACGAAAGAGGCTACATTCCTGGGCCTCCTCCTCCTCTGATTGACCGTACCAAGTGTAGCTATCATCGAATACAGTAGAGGGCGCCTTCTAGAAAGCATCCTTTCAACCATCATCATTACCATCCTTTCAGCAACATCATCATCATGAGAACAAAATCCTCATCTAAGAATCGTCGTAAGAAACGGTTGGTGTTGGGTATGGCCCTCGTTTGTATGGCATTCAATGTGATGATGATATGGAGGGCGTCGAGTAATGACGTTCCTCCACTTCATGTAAAGATTACTCCGACGACGCTAGAGGAAAACAGTCTGTCATCCACATCCTATGATCAGGATCATCCAGACCATCGTCGTCGAAATCGTCGTCGTTATCTTACGATGCCACCCCAAGAATCTTCCGAACATACCGTAGGATTCATCCATGTCGGGAAGACGGCTGGTTCGACGATATCACAATTACTCCGAAATGGTTGTACATCCTTCATTGAAGGTCCATGTCGGACGAATATCCCCAATGAATCCCAAATCTCCAAGGTCGTGGTAAGTATGGTTTTCTTTTGGATGACATGATGTGATCCTACTCGTCATTTGTTTTCTCGTTTGTTTTGTTTATCTCATAAATGTTTCTATCCATCTTCTTTTTTGTGTTTCGTTTGTTCTTTGTTTTCTGTGTGTGTTTTTGTTTTGTTTTGTAAACAGGAACATTATTATCATGTTCCTGATTTTCATCGTTTACCGACGACGAACCATTATGCGTATATAATGACAGTCCGTGATGTTTATGAAAGGACGATATCATCATTTTTATATCATCATCCACAAAATGCTATGATACATCAAGTGAAATTAACAATGAATCATCAAGAATTGGGTCCTAAAGCCTATTCCTGTTTTCATACCTTGGATAAATTTGCTATACAATTAAATGGTATGTCGAATTCCAATCAATGTGATTATCCCTATCCACATAATGTTATCAAGACTGTCAATTGTTCTGCATTAGCATGTGGTGCATTACATGGAAAAGTACGATTCTTTATCCATTTATTCTTTAATTATCGGAATTTATATGATATGAAATTTCCAACAGATACCACACGACAACTCTATGTGATACGACAAGAATTTTTATGGCGAGATTGGAAACAGTTGAATATCCACTTTGGACAAACAACACCAGTATATATTCCACCTACCGATTTCAATCAAAGGAATATTACTGGTATGTCTTTACCTGTCGATAAGAAAATGAGTTCTCATGGGCGACAATTACTCTGTACTTCCCTGCGAGAGGAATACGAGGCCTACTTTCGAATTCTATTGAGATCGAAGAATCTTGGACCAGACGATTTCGAAGCATCACTCCAAATATCTGAAAAACAATGTCCTAATCTGGACCTTCGAGCAATGGTAGACAGGTTGAAATGAGATCCTTTACAAGAATCGACAACTCTCTCACTTCCTACTACTCCTACTATTGTAAGACGTGATAGACTTCTTTGGCGATTGCTTTCGCCATATCTCCATGGGGTGATGCAGACATTTCAACTCGACTCACAACGTAGAGACTCTTGGCGACCTGCTTTACTTCAGGATTCGACAAAACAGCCGTTCCCAACGCCAACAGACTCCGAATGATTCCTTCCGCTTCGTACGTCCGTGCTTGTAGAATGCTGTCGACCAGAGTTACAATGTGTGTGGCAATGTCGGGACGTTCAGCCTTGTTCGAATGAAGAAAGTAGGCGACATTGTGGATAAGGGTAGCAACGGACAGTCGTACATTTTTGTTGCTGGATGACAAAAAGGCAAGAGAACACTTGAGCATTTCTTCCAGATGAACCGCCGCGGCACACAATGATCCAGGTCCACCCTTGAATGCGTTCGAAAAAAGGCGAAGAGATAGCATAGGGACTGCCACTGCAGCCGGACCCTCCAAGCCATCTGTTTTTCCAGCCAGATCCACCGCTTGGGACAATACCTTCGTCCAGTAGACTTCATTCTTGGAACCGGTTGCATCAGGATGTATAATTGTCAGTCGAGCCAAATCTAGCGCCGGGAAAACCTCCGATGGACTAAAGGTGTCGAGCATGAAGGATATTACCTGTAGTTCGGCATCTGAAATCGTAGAAGCGTGATACCGATTGGTAGCCCCCAAGGTACTGATCAAAGACGTCAAGTCTATCAGTTGTGCCTCCGAAAGCTTTCCACTTTCTTGGATCTTGATCTTCATCTTTTCAAGCGTAGTGACCGCTGTCTTGGCTGGTAGATCAAAGGTCTTGTAGCTGGAAATGGGTAGATATTGATAACTGATCATGGGTATACCCGCAGTTGCGACTGTTGTTGTTGTTGTTGTTGTTGTGGTCCCTCCCGCTGGACCACCCAAGGTCGTTGCCTGTTTACCCACTCGTTGTTCAATATAGCCTGCGATTTCATTCAAATAATGTTGTGGTAGCACATGATTATCAATGAAACGCTGAGCGGCGACGAATGGATTTTCACCATTGTTGTATCCAATCTGAAGTTTCGCCACACCACCACCCGTCTGATCGACTTCGATCGGTAAGACATGATCAAAGGCTTCACCGTCAATCATACCACCATCATTAGATCCAGTAACGACTCCCACTTCGATCCACGTCCGTGACGCCGCCGACCATTGGGCCGCAATGGCAGTTCCACCCTTGTTGAAGACATGGACCTGTCCTTCGGATCTTCCAGGAATCGATGCATTACTCTCCCACAGTGGTAGCTTTGCAATTTCTTCCGGAGTTGGTCCAGTTGACTTTTTGGCATGTGCAGCTTGAACTGTCTCTGCAAATGCCTCACGTTCGACGAGGGGTGCCATCCGATCGGTGGATCTGGTAAAAATCCGCATGACACCATCATCGCAACAGGTTATCAAGTCTCCATTGTCTAGACTTAATACCTTCCAGATACAGGCAGGATGTAAGAGTAACTGCGGATCGCCATCGCCATCGGTATTCCAGATAATGACATGGCCATCCTCAGCACCAGCCGCAATGATAGACCCATCATCAATACCTGTCACAGAAAGTAACATCGGTGGATGTTGTTGTTGAAATGACATAAGGGTCGATAGTGAATCACCGGTGTCCATCGTCCGACAACGGACGGTACCATCATTCGATGATGTTAATAATAGATTCCCTGCCTGACAAATATCTCGAATAGGTCCCTCATGATCATCTTTCACTTGATGAGTACACTGTACCTGACTCGTCTTTAGATTGATCGTCCACATCCGGACGGTATATCCTGCAATTGTATTCCCCTGAGCGATTCCTGCGGAACCCGTAGCGACTCTCAACAAGGAAGAAGAAGAATCATCATCACCCTGAGAGGTCATCCATCCAGTGACACAGACGGAATTTTCATGATCTGGTAATGTCGCTATCATAGCTTGACGTTGGACATTCCAGATTTTAGCGGTACCATCCCATGATCCACTTAACAAATACGATTCTTCGTCACCCATCTCAACGACGGCTAGACTTGTAACTGGTTTTTCATGACCTGTCATTGTCCCGATACAAGTATTCGTCTTCCTATCAAACAATCGGATTTGAGCATCCTTACATCCAGTCGCATACATATCCAAATTCGGGATATATACAATCGCAGTCACGGCATGATTATGTTGATATTCAATCGGATGGATATCCCCCGTTTCAATATCAAAGGAATATAAACCACCACCTTGATTCCCCGT
>Ga0194115_10008347_pt1 | contig 10044 bp, 10 predicted proteins | sample TA2MahsurfametaG_3_FD_148656 | JGI IMG/M metagenome (GOLD analysis project Ga0194115, IMG submission 148656) | Freshwater microbial communities from Lake Tanganyika, Tanzania - TA2015002 Mahale S4 surface | ecosystem: Environmental > Aquatic > Freshwater > Lake | place: Tanzania: Lake... | reverse complement strand
AGCACCATTGGTTTTGCGCTCGTAGCGCCGCATCCCCCTTGCGGGAGGCACCGTGGCTTGGTTGCTCGGTTGCCGACACCTCTATTGAGGTGTCTCTTGATGCAGTTGTCAGGTTAGGGGAGAGGTGTGCGGAGCAAAGACCACATCCCCGACACGGAAGGGGTCACGCGCCTGACTTCTTTAACATCACGACTTCCAGCGTTCCGTCGCTGAGGAAGTTGACATGCGACAGGTTCGCGCGTGGTGCGAATCCCGAGAAGTGGCTGTCGTGTTTGACTGCGCGCGCGGCATGCAAGGTGGTGAGCAGCTCGAACGGGGTGTACTCGGCGAACCGGTACATCACCGCGGAGCGCTTCCCTTGGCGTGCGGCTCAGTGATTGAGCCTAAACGCGCCTCTTCCTTAGAACGCTGCAAGACCAACAGCCGCAGTTGACCACGGCACAGCTGAGTATTTGGACGCAATAGTCAATTTGTCCTGCAGAAAGGCCCAACGCGCCGACGCGGTCTTCCCAGTTTGTTTGATCAGCGTTTCCCGTAGTGGGTGACTACTCCCGATGAGGTATTCGTTCCGGGTATGAAGCCGTGAAACATAGTTGGGATGCGGAGTTGAGTCGAACTTCCCTTGTGCACCGCGATTACAAGTCTGACAGGCAAGTACGAGGTTCCACACGCCGTCCAGGTTTGTCGTGAGCCCGTTCTTTTCAAGTGCAAAGGGGAAAACATGATCAATATCTGCGAGGTCGGCATCCCCAACGATGATGACAATCGGGGCGTAGCAGTAGAAGCAGCTGCCCTTCTGGTACCCGTTGAGAGCGGGTCGAGCTGATGTGATGACTTTTCGCTTCGCTGGGCGGAGTAAATTGCCGGTCTTCAGGTCATAGCCGACTACCGCCGTGGTCGTGCCAATTGCCCATGCAGTTTCAACGAGATTCCAACGCGCCTCCGTTTCCTGCAAGGTCGTTGAGCCGACCGCGTGAGCGAGATGGCGCATGGCGTCAGTTATTGCGATTGCTGGTGTCGCAGAAGATCGCTCGTCGAGGAAGAATCGGGTACCTACGTCGGCTGGGCCGACCCGGTGGAATGCGTCAATTACGTTTTGGAAACCGATTCGTGTCGTCGTTCGAACGAGCTCATCCAGCTGGACGTGGCCGTCGTTGTATCGCTTGCACTCCTCGAGGAACTTGCTTCGACCCGAGGTCACCTGTTTCGGGGCATGCTTGAGATGTCGGCTGACGGCCAGTGCATATGGCTCGGCAAGGTCGGAGAGCGGTACTACGTCTCGCCCTTGAGTTGCAAGGTCCACGAGAGCGGTGGCGAGTGCGAACTTATACGACGCGACATTGCGGCCGAATAGCACGATGCTGCGGAACTGGTTTTCGTCGGTTGGTGTAGCGAGTACGAACTGTCGGATAACCATTAAAGAACAGTATTACTGTTAGAACCTCTCTACGACACTTCCACCGACTGGCAAGTTAGTTCGCGACCTGATACCCGAGATCATCCGGAAGACGGGAAAACGGCCAGAGACATGTGTGGTGTCGAGCGACGGTCACACGGAGGCCCTACGACAGAAGCTTGGCGAAGAAGTCTTGGAGCTACAGCAGGCCTCTTTGACATAGATGTCTGAGGAGATTGGCGATGTTTACGAAGTTCTCCTGGCACTTACAGCGCGACTCGGCATGTCTTGGTCGGATATCGAGGAGTTAGCTGAAAGCAAGAGGATCGAGCATGGGGGATTCTCGGGTGGAGTCTGGCTCTTGCGGGTTTCGTCTTAGTCGTCAGGGTTAGAGCGAGCTCGTTCGTCGAATCCTCGCACCGAGTCTCCTCACTTCTTCTTCACCATCACCACCTCCAGCGTTCCGTCGCTGAGGAAGTTGACGTGCGACAGGTTCGCGCGTGGTGCGAATCCTGAGAAGTGGCTGTCGCGTTTGACTGCGCGCGCGGCATGCAGGACGGTGAGCAGCTCGAATGGGGTGTACTCGGCGAACCGGTACATCACCGCGGAGCGCTTCCCTTGGCGTGCGGCGATGAAGTGGCAGTAGTGCGTCACGTCGCGGATCTCGGCCTCGGTAATGGTCTTGACGACGGTGGGTGCTGGGGTGGTCATGGTGTCTCCTTTGGTTGGAGCGCCACGAGCACCGTTAGTGTTTGCGCTCGTCGCGCCGCATCCCCGTTGTGGGTGGCACCGCGGCCCGGTGTGGGCTCGGTTGCCGACACCTCTATTGAGGCGTCTCTTGATGCATTAGTCAGGTTAGCAGAGGGGTATGCGGGGTATGGAGTAGCTAGCGCTCACGTTTGGTGCGCGATGACGTGATGAAAGAACTCGTCTTCACCGCTTTAGCAAGATTGAGGGCAACTCTCAGAATCTTTGGCACGATTCCTAATTACAGATTTCTTGCCAGCCGATTGATGCGGTCAAACCTTGCTGGGGATGGGTCCGGGATTCCAAAACCGTGGCGCATGGGTTGGGAGGATGCCAAAGACTCCTAGTGAAAGAATAGTACTGTGACCCAACATGTTTCCAGATAGTAGTGATCTCGAGCTAGTGAACTCGGTGTTGGTTGCTCTTCGAAGTCTCGGTGCGAAGGTAGATCAAGTGCGGGAGTTCACCCAAGCCCCAAACACGGACTTGTCGACTCAGTCCTTACGAGCGTTGTGTCACTTTAATCAACTGCAGTTTGAGATCATCATGTCCGGTTGGTCAGGAGATTTAACTCTTGAATCCGAACTAACGCTCTTTGATGACGTTTCTGCGAGAGAGTTCGGAGATAGCTCAGACCTAGAAGTACGACATGTCATCGATTGGCTGATCAAAAACGCCCCAACGAAAATCGCAATTCAGCGAAGCTACGGACAACTCCATTCAGATGCTCAGCCCTTTTATATGCCTTACTGGCCCGAGAGAGCACCCGTGGGAGGGACTGTGCATCTGTACGTACCACTATTCGCGGACGCAAGAGATGCTAGTTCCACCTACATTTACGCGGAAGCTACCGATCTTTCCTTTCCTTCAGGCGAATACTTCTATACCAAACACTTCATCAATACCCCACTGTTGACACTGCCGGACGTGCTACCAGCTGTCATCTCTTTTATGGAGAATGCGCAGCGGCTAGGGCAACTTCCGCAAGGTGCGGTCTGGAGAGCCGTAAATCGACACCTTGATGAAGGGCCAGAGTAAAATTGAGCGACTTGGATGAGAAGCCTGGGTCTCACTGTGTCAAACTCTGAGTTTGCATGCCTAAAGCATTGGACGCAGTGACGCTCTCGCTAGTGGTGATGAGCGGAGGAGCGGAGCGGGTACCGCTACGATCTGGACTCAACTGGGGACAGCGACCTGGACGAAATCCCAATCAGGCTTATCTGTCGGTGCCGGGCGAGGTTCGGCGAATGGGGTTCTTCCCGGCGGCGGGACGGAGGTTTGGGGTAGAAACTGATGATGGCGAGCTGTTCGTTTTGGTGCGTGCGCAGGCGAGTGGTAAGGCTCTAGAAACACCCGATGACAACGCATTGCTGGGCCGGTATTTTCGTCAGCGGCTTGGGGTCGAGTCTGGAAGATTGGTGACGCTTGCGCACCTTCGTCGCTATGGGCGTACAAGTGTCGACATTTTTAGGGTTTCAGAGTTGAAATATCGATTGGATTTTTCGATTGACTAATGACCGATTGTCAGTATCTGCAAGTGGATCTAGCGTTCGAAGCCTCGACATTTAGAAGATGGGCAAACTCAGTTTTCGGCTAACCAAAGAGGGTTCAACTGATGGGTATTTGATATCCGTCAGTGTCTTCAAGACGGCGCGAAGGATGATCTCGGCAGCCTTAGGTGGCACCGCCATGCCAATTTGCCTTCGGACGCTCTCCTTGGATCCTTTGAACTCGAAGTCGTCAGGAAAAGTCTGGAGTCTCGCACGCTCACGATTGGTAAGTGCACGATTTTCTCTCCAGTGGTACACGTGTGTTCCACCACCGCCGCTCCCGGTCACGGTGTATGCGGGCTTCTTGGGGTCAAGTCGTTTATAGATTTGACTGAGGCGCGCACCCTCGACATTAAGCCTTAACCGAGGAGGCAACTTAGCGGTCCATGCGTTCTCACCCGGAGCGATATGAGATAGGCGCTCGACAACTCGTTGCGACTGAGCAGTGAACTCATTATTCGTAGCTGTTGCAGGTATCGGAGGAATCTCGATGGCTTCTCTGCAGGTGACCATCCTGCCTGTCGGCTTAGGAACTTTGAATGTTCGATCGAGGTCGCTTCGAATTCCCACGATGACGATTCGATGGCGAGCTTGAGGAATCCCATAATGCTCGAATTTATAAAGGTGAGTTGTAAGTTCGTATCCGAATCTACCTACCTGCTCAAGAGCCGTAACGATTCGTTCGAAGGCCTTTCCCGCGTTGGCACTGGCAAGACCACTTACGTTTTCCGCCACAAAGAAAAGGGGATTGGTGTCTGCCAGATACTCGACTCCGAATTGATACAACGGACCAAATTCTCCCTCGATACCTTTCGACTCGCCGACGCTACTGAAGTCGTTACACGGAAATCCAAACATGAAACCCTCAGCGGGCGGTAACTGGGATATTGATAACTCCCGAACGTCCTCGCAGATCACTTCCAAATTAGGAGAGTGGGGTCGTATGTTAAGTTCATACGTGTCGCAGGTGTCACGGTCGTAGTCAGTAGCAAAGACATGTCGGAATCCGATGATTTTCCCTTGTATCGAGATTGTCGAGCGAGTTGCGCCAACTGCCAAGCCACCAGGACCGCAGTACATCTCGCCCAAGCCAAAAGTTGGAGTTTTTGACTTCAGAACCTGATTGAGTGTTCTCGCGCGGAGTTTTGATGACTTGGCTGCACTGGGCCTCGTTGCAGACATAGTCGTTGGATTACGAGACTGAGTGCTCCGACTTGGCATCTAGGCCACAGTAGTACTTGGGTAAGTTGAAGATATGGTAACGACTTGGGTCGACACTCTGAATTTGGCGAAAAACGACAAAGGGTCGCAGAGAAGCATTCTCGGATACGCGGGTGAGTCTCTCGTGATAGGTAGGGCGTTGGTGTGTGGATACAACCTTTTCTTCAAAGCTTGGAGAGATTCGAAGTATGACGCCGTTCTTGATTACAGGGGCTCTCTATATCGAATCGAGATCAAACAGTTTGGCAAGGCCCAAATGTCAATTAGCACAACCAGTGGTGGAAGGTCCGGCGAACAGATAAGTCGTGCTGCCAGATCGCGGGCTCAAGTGTTATCTGTCATCGATTGCGATTTTCTTATCGCTGTTGAGTCTCTCAGTGGCAAATGCTGGATTGTTCCAACGGAAGTTATAGAGATCCTGGGAAAGCCTCGGCTTACAGTCTCTGCTCTGACGCCGTTTTCTGAGAATTGGAGTCTGTTTATGAACTCACACCGTTACGTCAATGCAGACGGTAAATCGTCACCACTAAGGTACAGGTCGATTGAAGAGTTGAAGAATCTTCATGCAGACATCGGGCTTAGTGGGACTCCTCCAAGTTCCTTTCAGCCAACTCGGCGACACAAGGCAATCGAGATCGAGAGTCAACGCGATCGTCTAGCGCTCGCAATCTGGATACAGCATGCACAACTCGCAAACGTGAGATCTCGAGGCAGCAGATAGAGTATGCCGTCTCAGCGACAAGCGATAAACAAACATGAGCACAGCCTTACTGCGATGGAATGTCTTCCCACGGAGTCGTTCTTCCTCTGAGCATCAGCTTCGGGTTTTGGACGTATTTCGGGCCGCTTTGCCAAAGATAGGGACCCCCCGAAACAGACTTGTCAGCTTAAAAGTCCTAGGAACTGTCAGACCAGAACTTGTCAAACTTGGGTATGAGATGGAAGATACCCATCGAGTATCGCGCCCAGTCCTCTTCGGCGAGAACGACCAGGCACTTAAGTCATACAACGTTGACGGCTGGCATGACCCGACAAAGACCGTGATCGAGATTGAGGCGGGACAAGCGGTCGAGAATAATCGATTTGCGCTCGACCTCCTAAAGGCCCTCTCAATTCAGGACGCCAGGAACCTGATAATTGCCGTACCCGCCAATTATCACCCCGAGCGTTTGAGAAAGGGAGGCAAGTCGCCGAAGAAGGACTTTGATGAGGTCGCCAAGCATCTTGATGGGTTGTACTCCTCCGGTCGCGTTGTTCTGCCATTGGACTCCATCCTGGTGATTGGGTATTAACTTTTGAGAGCGAGCTCGTCGGCGAGTTCGAGATCGCGAAGCCCTGCCACGATCGAGCCAGACTTTTGGTACTCTCTAGATTTTGAAGTTCAGTTGTAGAAACGACGGAAGACCGAATTGGGAGGAGATGTCTTTGCCAAACGAAGCCGAGTCAATGCGAAAGAATGCGATCAGGCTCGCACTTGAAGAGTACAAAAGGAGTGGGTCTACGCGCACTGAGCGGATTACTTATCGGGGAAAGCCCCGAGATCTTCCAGTCATTCGACTTCAACCAAATCAGTTGCTGTTCAACTACAACAACAGTCGACTCCGTGCGCAGATTCTTGATGATCCCAATTGCGCTTTGATAAAGACTGATCCGCTTAGCGATGAAGCTCAGGAGATTCTTGCGAAACTGCTAAAGCAGACCGAAGAATACCAAAGTCTAAAAGATGAAGTGATTGCCTTCCAACAAAAGAATGCGGGTGTTGTAACAGCTGACGGACTCGTTATAGATGGCAATACGCGACTTGCGATCATCCGCGAGTTGAACGCCGCCGGGAATGAGAATGCCAAGGGTATTGATGTGGCCGTGATGCCAGCGGATGCAACCACTGCCGACTGCATTGACGTTGAGATGACTCGACAAATGCTCAAGTTGACTCACCAGCAGTACACGTTTACGAATGAGCTGTTGATGATAAAGGAATACCTTGAGGCCGGTAACACCATGATTCAGCTCGCTGCTCAGCTTGGATATACAAAGCGAAAAGAGCAGAGAGTCAGAGAAAAACTTGAGCTTTTGTCACTAGTAGAAGAAGTTCGCAATATGACAGCGCCCCCCATTCACTATTCCGTTTTTGATGGAAAGAGCCAGCATCTAAGAGACCTTCTAGAGAAATACAAACAGCTTGCGACCGACGATCTCGCAGCAGCAAATCAAATGAAAGCCGCGCGAATATTTGGAATGTTTCTCGGGCTTAACAAGGACTTTACGCGTGTAATCAATGACGACTTTTTCGAAGAGAAAGTGATGGACCGACTGCGGGATGAGCCAGAAGCGCTCAAGTTGCTGAGTGACTTCACGGTTCGGAGTGACCAACCGAGCGGGTTGGACTCAACAATCTTTGGAGAGCCCGAGAGCGCTGGCCTTGATGCACGCGCGTTTGTGGCTAATCAGCTGAAGAGGTTGATTGACGAAGAGGGCTTCATTAAGGAGAATCGTGACGAAGACCTCAACAAGATGGCCGAAGTGTTTAAGGCGATCGCAGTTGACGAAGTGCGCGACAAGAATCTTGAAGACATCAAGTTAAAGCCAATTGCCGCAATGCAGGGAATCAAGGTTGGTCTCGAAGATGTGCTCGTTGTTCTAGACGATGCCTTGCGACGCCCCGATTTTAAGCGCGCCGACTTTGAATATGAATTCGGAAATGTGCGGCAAACCCTTGGTGAGATAGAGCAAAAACTCAAGAAGTGACGCCTGATGCAGCTGAACATCGCCCCAGCTTGAGCTCGCCTTTGTCACTACTCAAAGTTTCACTAACTGAATACGGTGACGTAAAAATCACTCGGAGTGATAGCGCACCAGTCAATGAATGGCGGGCCTTACTTCTGTATTTCAGCCGCTCATTTTCGGGTAACCAGTTACAGCGAGATCATATTGAAGTTCCATTGATCGATTTTGTAGACCGAGTTACTTGGCTTCGCGAGAACTGGGTGCGCATTTACGGGCGTGACAGCATCGATTTCTCTCCAGCCGTAGTCGATGCTGTGGCGGCCGCAAGGAAAGGAAAGTTGCATTTCGCAAATCAACTTGTCTTGTCCTACCCGGACGATCTCATTGACATTACTGTGCTATCACTCAAACGTCAGCTCACTGATTTTCAACTTCGTGATCTCACAGCCTTGATGAGAATGCCCAATGGCGCAAATTTCTCAGTTCCTGGCGCTGGAAAGACCTCGACGACTCTCGCATTGTGGGCTCTTCTCAGGTCTAAGCAAATCGTTGAGAAATTACTAGTGGTCTGCCCACGATCAGCTTTCGAGTCATGGGCAACGGAACCAGAACGCCTTTTCTTGAATCCTGTGCGTACGTCCCAATTCACATCTGAGATCGTTGATGCATCTGTTGAGATTCTCTACGTCAATTTTGAGCAGTTGGAAAATGACCATCGACTTACTCGGCTCAAGAAGTGGGTTTTGCGGAATGACGCCATGCTCGTAATCGACGAAGCACATCGGGTAAAGGCGGGATCAAGATCAATTCGATGGAGGTCATGTAAGACGCTCGCTACCGTTAGTAAGCGCACTGATCTTCTCACGGGTACACCGTTACCGCATGGACATGAGGACCTCCGAAATCTCCTCAAACTCGCGTGGCAGAGCCTTTCGAATCGAGATCTATCAGAAAGCACGCTAAGGATCATGAAGCGAGGTGGTGTCTTCGTTCGGACGACGAAACGTGAACTTGGCCTACCCCCAATGGAAGTGAGCCAGGTGACGATTCCAATGTCGACCTTGCAGAGAGAGATTTACTCTGCCTTGCGACGCAACTTTGCTTCAATCTTTCAAATTGCAGTCCACGAGGAAAGTTTTTTTGCGCGTCGCGGTCGTGCCGTAATGTCGTTGCTTGCGGCTGCGTCTAATCCGGGACTTTTACTTAGGCAGGATGACGACCTTGCGTTTCTTGGACTCGTCTGGCCTCCTAGGGAGATCACTCCAGGATCAGAGCTAATGAAGTTAATGGAAAGATATGCGCGTCATGAGATGCCGCCGAAGTACAAATGGGTTACTCAATATGTAGCGAATGCACACGCCGCGGGTCGGAAGACTCTTGTCTGGAGTTCATTCGTCGGAAATCTCGAAGCGATACGAGTAGCCCTCGATAAGTTTGGGCCTGCAGTTATTCATGGAGCGATTTCACCCGAAGATCGAATTTCGGAGCTTCACAGATTCCGAAATGATCCGAATTGCGCAGTCCTCATCACCAATCCTCAGACGCTAGGAGAAGGTATCAACCTTCACGAAGTCTGCCACGAAGCAATCTATATAGATCGAAGCTTTAACGCGGCACATTATCTGCAGTCAATCGACCGTATTCACCGACTCGGCCTTAAACCGGATCAAACCACCAAGGTATTCGTTCTCGTTACCGAAAACAGTATTGATGAATCCGCCGATCGTCGACTTGCCACAAAGATTGCGAGACTTGGTAAACAGTTGGACGACGAAGGACTTGTGCAGCTCAGCCTCCCAAGCGGAGAAGACGACGAGTTCTCGTTTGCTGACTACGTTGATGAAACAGACCTTGATGAGCTGTACTCGCACCTAAGAGACGACGTTGATGAATCAAGTTCGAACTGAGTTAGTTGCGGAACTCCTTGGTGTAATCGGCCCTGGAATCAGCATCAACGACGTCAAAACGTACTGTCGAATTGCTCCTATCGTTGCGGGTCGAACACAATTTGATCGCGAGTACGTTCTCGAACGACTGATAAGTGAAGGCGTACTGCTGATTAGAGAAGCGCGCGTCTTAGTTAATCAGACCATTCTTGTGAAGTTTCTCGAGGAGAAACTTGCTGGGGGTGATCAGGTTGCGTGGAATCTTGTCGAGGCGACCGACGACTCACTTGCGATTGAGGCGAAGTTTCCCCGCGATCTCTTGGAGCGAATTGGCCAAGCTGGAGAGACTGCAGTTGTGGAGGAGCTAAAACGCCAGCTAGCTCCGGAGCTGCATGAGCAGATCGATCAAGTATCACTTCGCGATGACACGGCGGGGTTCGACATCTGGGCACCACTTGTTACGAAGTCAACTGGATTTGCAAGGTTGGAGGTTAAGACATGTTCTCGTCCGGGTAAG
>Ga0194115_10008345_pt1 | contig 10046 bp, 4 predicted proteins | sample TA2MahsurfametaG_3_FD_148656 | JGI IMG/M metagenome (GOLD analysis project Ga0194115, IMG submission 148656) | Freshwater microbial communities from Lake Tanganyika, Tanzania - TA2015002 Mahale S4 surface | ecosystem: Environmental > Aquatic > Freshwater > Lake | place: Tanzania: Lake Tanganyika... | reverse complement strand
TGTATCATCTGTGCAGTAACTTGTTATCCGTCAATATTTGCAAAACAGCAAAAACAAAACAATGCCATGAGTCCAACACAACAACATTCATCTTTTTTGTTTTTATTAGATTGTGGTTGTGGTTGTGGTTGTGGTTGTGGTTGCAAATATACCGGAGGAGGATACTTTGGCTGTGAATAACAGCTTTGACTGTAGTTTGAATAAGCTGGAGGCGGTTGATAATAAATGCCAATCGTTACTTCGTCTTCATCCATAGGAGGTGCGGTGGCAACAATGTAGTTGCTATTATTCATATTCATATTATTCATATTATTCATATTATTCATATTATTCATATTATTCATATTATTCATATTATTCATATTATTTTATATTGTAGGTTGGTTGGGATAATGATAAAGGATAAAATGAATTTATATTTGTATAAACAAAAAGTAAATAAATTGCATGGAGGAAAAGAAGGAGATAATAAATTTGGTGAAAACAGGAGATTTGATATTGTGTGATGATTTAGAATATAAAAACTGGGGACTTTTGAGTTGGTTAATAAAATTTGCAACAAAAAGCGATTTTTCACATGTAGGTATGGTTGTAAAAGACCCGGATTTTACCAAGGTGGCAATGAAAGGAACATACATATGGATGTCAGGAACCTCAAACATACCTGATTCAGAAGATAACCATATGAAATTTGGAGTACAAATGGTTCCATTTGAAGAATATGTAGGAACGTATGGTGGTAAATTGTACCTTAGAAGAATACATTGCACAAAATATGAAGAAATATTTAGTAACGAAAAATTAAAGAAAATACATGATGTTGTGTATGATAAACCATATGATATTACAATAACTGACTGGATTGAAGCATATTGTAAGAAAGATCCTCATCCTCAAAAGACAAGCCGGTTTGTTTGTAGCGCGTTTATTGGGTATATTTACACCCAACTGGAACTTTTAGCGAGAGACACAGACTGGAGTATTCTTTGGCCTAGTTTTTTTTCAAGTGAAAATCCTGATTTGCACTTGTTAGAGGATGCATATCTTGAGAAGGAAAAAATAATAAAATAATCAAACATCAAACAATTGGGCAAACAATATTTTTTCACAAATACATGTTGATGTTGGGTTGTTCATTTTGATTTGCTTTTATTAGTTTGTCAACTAGGTGAGATGTAACCGTAAAAGGGAACCCGACTTCAAAAGATGTTTCTTTTTCATCAAAAAGGGTTGTGCCTGGATGTATTAAGCGGTACAGATTCAATTTGGTGTAAATTGTTTCAATGCACCTTTTGAGGTTTCGGACCCCGGATTCTTTGTTAGTGTGATGTTGAATAATGTGTTCAATTGTTGAGTCATCCATAAGAATGTCATCTTGTTTGAATGAAACTTCATTGCATATGCGCGGTATCAAATAGTTTTTAGAGATAACAACTTTGTCTTTGACTGAATAACCATTGGTGCGTATTTTGTACATGCGATCTAAAAGGATGGGATTAACCCGTGATTCGTCGTTGTAACTGAATATGAATAAACACTTGCTCAAGTCAAAATGAATTTCTGAAAAGTATTTGTCATGAAACTGACTGTTTTGAGTAGTGTCGGTGAGATGCGTAAGAATGCCGACCAATTCATCTCCTTTTGAGGTGTCACTAATTTTATCAAGCTCATCAAAGTAAATGACTGGGTTGCTGGATTTGCACCGAATTAGAATATCAACAATTTTGCCCCACGTGCTACCCTCGTATGTATATGAATGTCCTTCCAAAAAGCTGCTATCAGTGGCACCTCCGAGTGCTATGAATGCAAAGTCTCGTCCAAGAATTTTGCTGATTCCTTCTTTTACCAAGGAAGTTTTTCCAGTACCAGGAGGTCCATGAATTGCAACTGCAGTACCAATTGCGTTTGGGTTTGATAACCATTGACCAACCATTTGCATAATTTGCATTTTGGCATCATTCAATCCATAAACGGCTGAATCAAGAGTCTTTTTTGAGTTAGTCATGAAGGAGTGACAAGAGTCAATTCCATCTGAAATTGTTATAGGAATGTTTTTGAATTGGTTGAATGGTATTCGCATAAAAGCATCAACCCAATTTTTTAGTTTGCAATACTCACCACACCCTGGGTCCATGTATTGCAACATACCAATTTTCCTTATAGCAACTGCTTTCATGTCACGTGGAATGTCTGATTCCAATAATGTGAGTTTGTATGGTTTTTGAATTTCAGAAATTTTTGAAACAGCGGTTAGTTCATCAATCATATGAGATTGTTGTTTCAAAGACAAATGAGTTTTAAAGTACTCTAAGTCATTTGTGGTGCTCTTCTTTTTCAATAGTTTTCTAAATTTTTTTGAATTGCTTGATTTGTGTTTGTGTGTGAGTTCATCCAAATCTTCTTTTATTTTTTGCTCAGAAGCATCAAGTGTCTTCAACTGATTCAATACGACGCGTTTGTTTTTGGTGTTGGTCAGTAAATCTTCATATGTTTTTCGTAAAGATTTTAGCATATTGAGTTCGTCTGTATACTTTTGTTGTTGTGTTTCAACTGCAGAAATATCAAATTCTTCAGATTCTGAGTCAGAAGACGAGTAAAATGTTTCATCATCTTCATCATAGTACTCTTCTTCATCATCATCATATGTTCTCCAAGAAGCATCGGATGATGAAGAACCGGGAACATAGTCTTCATCACTGTCGTCGTCGTCGTTGTCGTCAACGTACTTTTTACTGAAATCAAATCTCTTTGAAATATCATTGGGTTCAACATGAATGATAATATTGTATTTTTTTTCTTTTTTTTCTTTTTTATTTACTTTGGAGGTTGATGGTTTTTCCAAATTTGTGATTGGTGAAGTGTTCTCCGAAAATATTGAATTGATAAGTGCATTTGCAATGGGGTCATCTTCTTTTGGTGACGTGGTTGAAACTGGTGATAATTTATTTTTGCTTTTTATCTGTGTTGATTCGCTTGGTGTTAGCAATGTGCTGATTTTTTCCAAGGCGTCTACCTTTTTTTTAATGTGGGTTGATGGATATAGTTGAGAGAGCAAGGTGTTGACTTCAATCCGTTCTGTCACATTTTTCAAGGTTTCTGTTTTAGTTTTTTTTGACTTGGGTTTGGGTAATTCTTTCTTTTCTTCGGTTTGATTTGATGTATCATCATCTTTTTTATTTGTGTCATGATCTTTTTCATCTTTTGGTTTGACAGTTTTGATGGGCTTGGGTTTTATAGTTTTGGGTTTGACTGTTGTTGCCTTTTTTTTTGTTTTAGATTCAGGGGTGTTGTCATCTTCGGTTAGTTCATCACTTTCAATAGGAGGAGGAGGATTGTCTGGATTAGTTAACCCAGGTTTACATGTTGGTTCTGTTTTTTTGGAACGTGTTGGTTTTTTGGACATGGTAGAGAGTGAAATTGTCATGAGATTGTTGCCCAATAATCTGAAAATGCGTTTATATTCTTATGATGTATTTTATAATATTGTTTGATTCAATTTTTTGAATAATTTGAAATTTACATAAAAATTGAATTCCAAAACAATCTAAATATTATTTGGTTAGTATAAAGAAGATTCAACTAAATGAGCGGCGGCGCATCTGTGTCAAAAATAGTTGGAATACAATTTAGCATTCTTTCCCCGGAAGAAATAAGAAAAGGTGCAGTATGTGAAATTACGAGTCGTGACACGTACGTTGGTAACAAGCCGGTGTTGGGTGGATTATTTTGTCCATATATGGGAGTTTCAGAACCAGGTATGTTGTGTCCAACAGATGGTTTGGATTACATGAGAACCCCAGGATACTTTGGGAAGATTGAGCTTGCGCAACCAGTCTTTTATTATCAGCACATAAACACCATTCATAAAGTGTTGCGATGTGTTTGTATGAAATGTAGTCGTTTGTTGATCAACAAAGAAGCCCATAAACAGTGTTTAAAAATGAATTCAGATGAAAGGTGGGCATATGTGTTTAGTCACGCAAGCAAAGTAAAAACGTGTGGCGACGAAACAGAAGATGGATGTGGATTCGTAGTGCCCAAAAAAATCAAAAGAGAAAATTTAGCTATGTTGACAGCGGAGTGGGACAGTGAAAGTGTGAAAGGATTATCAGAAGAAGATGCAAAAAAAATGAACATGCAATTGACCCCTGATATAGTATTGAAAATATTTCGCAGAATAAGCGACGATGATGTTTCTTTCATGGGGTTCAGTCCAGTGTTTTCACGACCGGACTGGATGATTTGTCAGGTGTTGGCAGTTCCTCCGCCGGCAGTAAGACCATCCGTAAAAATGGATGGTCATCAAAGAAGCGAAGATGATCTCACTCACATCATTGTGAACATTGTTAAAGCAAACAAAACTCTACAAGAAAAAATAAGAGATGGTGCTCAAACATCAGTTTGGCACATGGTTTTGCAATATTATTGTGCCACCATGGTTGATAATAACATTCCAGGTGCTGCTCCAGCTGCACAGCGTTCTGGGCGAAAATTGAAATCCATTAAAGAAAGAATCAACGGAAAAGGCGGACGTGTGCGTGGAAATTTGATGGGAAAACGTGTTGATTTCTCAGCAAGATCGGTTATCACTCCTGATCCTAATTTATCAATCCGAGAATTGGGGGTTCCATTGAAGATTGCCACAAATTTGACAAAGCCCGTGGTTGTAAATAACATGAATCGCAGGTTTTTGATGTCTCTTGTCCGAAACGGACCAGATAAATATCCTGGGGCAAAAATTTTGGAAAGAAAGGGAGGTGAAAACATTTCATTGCGATATGCAGATCGTGAAAACATTGTTTTACACAATGGAGACATAGTCCATCGTCACATGATGGATGGAGACGGTGTTTTATTCAACCGACAGCCAACACTTCATCGGATGAGCATGATGTGTCATATTGCAAAAATAATGAAGAGAGGAGATACTTTTCGGATGAACGTAGGAGATACAAAACCATACAACGCAGATTTTGATGGCGATGAAATGAACATGCACATGCCGCAAGATGAAGAAGCAGAGGCAGAATTGAAAAATTTGGCGGCAGTTCCATTTCAGATAATAAGTCCGGCAAAAAATGAATCAATCATTGGAATATTTCAAGATTCGTTATTGGGTTCTTATCAAATGACACGACAAAACATAACATTCGGATCAAGACAAGCAATGAATTTGCTAATGGCATTTTCATCGTTGGATGAAACTTTGTTTACAAAAAAAAGTGATAAATTTACAAGTTTTGAAATATTGAGCCAAATAATGCCAGCTATTACGTTGAAGTATAAAACAAAAGGATTTGCAGAAAATGATGATATTGCAACGTCCCCCGGTGTATTGGAGATTACGGATGGAAATTATTTACGCGGACAACTGGACAAAACAGTGCTTGGAGGAGGAAGCAATGGTCTTATTACCAGAACATGCAATGACTACGGAAATTTGATGGCATCAGATTTCATTGACAATTTGCAGAATATTGTAACAGAATACATGAAAACAACCGCATATAGTGTAGGAATAAGCGACTTGATTGCAGACAATTTGACAAAAACACAAATTTTAGAGTCAATCCGTTCAAAAAAGCAAGAAGTTAAAAATTTGATAGACCAAACATATTTGGGAGTATTTGAAAATTCAACTGGAAACACAAATGAGAACGAGTTTGAATTCAAGGTAACAAACATATTGAACAAAGCAACCAATGATTCGGGTTCAATCGGTTTGAAGAGTTTGAGCAAAGACAACCGGTTTGTCACAATGGTAAAAGCTGGATCAAAGGGTGTTGATTTAAACATTTCTCAAATGATTGCATGCCTGGGACAACAGTTGATTGATGGCAGGCGCATTCCTTACGGATTTGAGAACAGAACGCTTCCGCATTTTACGAAATACGATGATTCGCCAGGTGCACGCGGATTTGTTGAAAATTCATTTATATCGGGTCTTACGCCTGAAGAATTATTCTTCCATGCTATGGGTGGTCGTGTCGGTCTTATTGACACCGCAGTCAAAACAAGCACAACTGGCTACATTCAAAGGCGATTAATCAAAGGAATGGAAGATTTGAAAATTGAATATGACATGACAGTGCGAAATAACAAATCAAGAATCATTCAATTTGCATATGGAGAAGACAATATAGATCCAGTGAAGGTTGAAAGCCAGTTAGTGCCACTCGTTTCCATGAGCCTTGAAGACATATACGCACATTATCACATGCCGAGCAGTGATGCCAAAGACATTGTGTTTACGTCTGCCTTTACAAAAGGAGTTATCATGAGAATGAAACGAGAAAAATCAGAAAGTGATACAAAATTCAAAGAACTCATTGATTACATGATTGAAGAGCGTGAACAAATAATAAAATGTGTGTTTCGCGGCAAAGACGTAGACAAAGTATTTATGCCAGTGGGATTTGTTCACACAATCAACAATGTCAAAGGTTTGCAACAAATCAACAATAATTCAGTGGTTGACATAACCCCACTTGAAGCATTGAAACTAATTGAAGAAAAGTACAAACGGTTGGAATTGCTGAATTATTGTCCTCCAACCAGACTCTTCAAAGCAATGTATTATTATTATCTATCACCCAAAGATTTGCTCATGGTGAAAAGATTCAACAAAAAAGCATTGATTGTTTTGCTTGAAATGATTGAGCTGAAATATAAGAGCTCAATTATTGCACCAGGCGAAATGGTTGGCATGATAAGTGCACAAAGCATTGGAGAGCCTACAACGCAACTTACATTGAATACTTTTCATACTGCTGGTAGTGGAGTGGCAGTGAAAGCGAATGTCACACGTGGTGTTGCAAGAATTGAAGAATTGCTTTCCATAACAGAAAATCCTAAAAACACGTCTTTGACAATTTATTTGAAAGCAGATGAAGAAATTGACATTGATCGCGCGAAAGAACTTATTCCCCAAATAGAGTTGACTGTATTGGTTGATTTGGTTGAAAGTTCAACAATATGTTTTGATCCTGACGACATGAACACATTGATACAAGAAGACAAAGAAACTATGTCTCAATTCAATGAATATCAAAAAATGTTGAATGAATGTGCAGAAAATGCATCGGATGAAGGAGAGTCCAGTTCATCCAAATGGATTATTCGCATAAAAATGAACCGTGAAATGATGTTGGAGAAAAAAATAACAATGGACGACATCCATTTTGCAATCAAAACTGTTCATGGGGAAGATGTCACTTGTATATTCAGTGATTACAATGCTGACAACTTAGTGTTTCGTCTTCGTATGAACAACATAAATGGAAAAAAATCACTGAAACCCAAAGAAAATCCATTGGATCAATCAGACAAGATATACATTCTCAAAAATTTTCAAGACAACCTTTTGAATAACATTGTTTTAAGAGGTGTAAAGAACATTTCCAAAGTAACACTTCGTAAACAAATGGATAACTTGAAGAAAGAAGATGGCGGATACATAAAAAAAGAAACCTGGGTTTTAGACACCAAAGGAACGAATTTGGTAGATGTACTTGGGTTGGATTATATTGACATGTCTCGCACCATAAGCGATGACATTCAAGAGATATACAATCTTCTTGGAATAGAGGCAGCCCGAGAAGCGCTTTTGTCTGAAATGACCGCAGTTTTTGAAAATGATGGAACCTACATAAATTATCACCATTTGAGTTTATTGTGTGATCGCATGACCGCAAGTTCTAATATGGTATCAATTTTCCGTCACGGAATAAACAATGATCACATTGGTCCCATTGCAAAAGCCTCATTTGAAGAGACGCCAGAAATGTTTTTGAAGGCGGCTCGTCATGCAGAACTGGATCCGGTTCGCGGAATTTCAGCAAATGTCATGTGTGGTCAAGAAGGGTATTATGGCACAAGCAGTTTCCAGCTCTTGTTGAACCTGCCAGAAATGATGTCAAAAATGGAAGAATTATCTACCAAAAACTATAACCAAGAAGTTGAAATTTCAGAAGCATTGAATAGTATAGACACTGGAGCATGTTCATTGAATAAGCTTACATTTGATTCCAATATTGGAACCATTCAAAAAACCGATCTTGGGAAAGTTGAAGAAAACTATGACATTGGATTTTAGACCAATGGGCATTTTAAATGGGCACTTTATAACTCATATCAAAAATCTTTTTTATGATTTCCAAAAACATACTTTGATGAACCCCTTCTCGTTTTTACATTTAAGTATTTTGTCCTATTGGTATATTACTTTTCAAAAAAAGAAATATAAAATGAACCAGTCTACTACTTGCATAACGCAATACCATGGTTGAAAATGACAATCAAGTGCACACATTCCGGTGCAACAAGTGCCAAAAATTCAAAACGTGTTAAAAAAAGTGGCGGACAAGCAGCAACATGGGTTTGCGTGCGAGGACTGCTGGACTTCCATTGAAACCCGGACGCGATACAGTGGATGTTTGATTGGATGAGTGATGCGTGCATTTTTTTTTGTTGAAATTATACCCGGAGTCCGTGATATCTAATGTCATTTTTTCATTTGTATGTTGATATGAAGTTATTCACCGAATTTAATTGCGGTGTGGAAAAAAGAATGGTAGTTTGTTTCATGACTTCGGAAACAAAGTCGGATTGAATTGACTGATCAAGAGAGAATTTGATATCATTAGAAGAATTAGTAACAATACTGTAAGTAGGAGCAACATCACGAACCCGTCCAATTGTCATGATGTAATAAAAATTGAGGGTCTTGGAGTTTAAAGGTGAGGGTACTGTTTTTTCAGTTGATAAAACAAGAAGGGGTAATTTGTTTTCAATTAGTGCATGATGTTGATGTGCAGAAAACAATACAATAGGAAGTTTAAAATGTTGAGCAATAATCCACAAATCAAGGTGTGTCATAAAATAAAACGTATTCATAATAAAGGTCTCAATATTTGCAATCAATGCTAAGCGATTTGTTATTAAATGTTTATAATAGTTTACTAACTGAACCTTGTTGGTTTGACACAATTCAGTGTATTTTGCTATGAGGATTGTTTTCAAATCAATAACTGTGATATCTGAATACTGAGAATTTTCTTGGTGAATAATTGAGAGAACTACCTGAAAAGTGCATTCTCCTTCAGCATTTTCATATGACAACAATTTCATGGATGGAGGAAAATATTTAGCACTTGATTTTACAAGAGGGGTTACCGTGTGTAATTGACACATTTCTTTGGGTTCATTATCATGAAAAACATAATTATTGGATGGGGTTTCATTTGCATTCAAAGATGGATTTACATCATAAAACGTGTTATGTTTTGCAAATTGGTTTACAACTCCAGTGATTGGTTCAAGATTTTTAAAATATGAAGTAATTTGGGAGTAAAATAAAATGATTTCTTCATCATTTAGGTTGTATTGAATGTGAGGGTGCATTGAGGATGAACGAGACAATATGAATCTACGAATGCGGGTATATCTCAATAATTCATCTGCTAATTTAGCATAGTAAACCACATAGTTATTCAATTTGTTTACTAAGTTGATATCAGGTATAATAATATTACAGTCGTCATTAGGCTCTGATTGAATTCTAATGCATGTATTTGGTTGATATTCCAACCGATTTTCGTGTGATATGCACTCCATGAATATTTTAGAAGAAGCATTGAACTCTTGGGTACTAATAAACTTATCAAGCGCTTTTTCAGAAAATCTAGTAAAAGTAATAAAAGGATCTCCTACTTCTTGACAAATTTGCATTAACTGTTGAATTGTTTCAATATGTCTCTCTTCATGATTGAAGCCATCTTTCAAAATGTCTTCTATTTGTTTTTTTTTGTCAATGTTTTCTATTTTGTTTATTATGATTCTCATGGAATTACGAAAGGTTTGGTACATGTTGAACTCTAAGTTGATTGCGTTCACATAATTGATGCGATCATTATCTTCTTGTGTGGTTGTTTGCAGAGTTGCATCAATTTTATTAATGTTTTCCGTGTTATAAGCAATTGCATTCATTGGGTGTTTTGTTTTTACAAATGGGATGTTTGATTTTGGAATATACGGATTTATTTCAA
>Ga0194115_10008343_pt1 | contig 10047 bp, 9 predicted proteins | sample TA2MahsurfametaG_3_FD_148656 | JGI IMG/M metagenome (GOLD analysis project Ga0194115, IMG submission 148656) | Freshwater microbial communities from Lake Tanganyika, Tanzania - TA2015002 Mahale S4 surface | ecosystem: Environmental > Aquatic > Freshwater > Lake | place: Tanzania: Lake Tanganyika... | reverse complement strand
GCAGTTGGGAAATTGGGTGCCGCTGTTGGCAAGCTAGCGGCAGCATTTGGCCTAATACAAGCAGCAAAGTTTGTCTTTGTAAAAACTGCTGAACTGGAAAGTCAAGCCCGCAGCTTGCAGGTATTGGCCGGCAGCGCCGAAAGGGCTCAGCAAATTATTAAAGAGCTGCAACAGCTTGGTGCAGTCACGCCATTTACAAGCACCGAGCTGATTGATTCAGCTAAACGCTTGCAAGCCTTTGGCGTCCAGGCGGACAAGCTTGTAGAAACAACCCGCCGCCTTGCTGACGCATCAGGCGCAACGGGTGCTGAGCTAAGTGGGCTTGTCACCGCCTACGGCCAAGTTCAAGCTAAAGGCAGGTTGCAAGGCGAAGAGCTGCTGCAGTTTCAAGAGCGTGGTATCGCACTGCAGGAAGAACTTCGCAAGATGTATGGGATGACAGGCGAAGAGTTCCAGAAAGCCTTAAGTAAAGGTCAAATTAGCGCAGAAGCCGTAGAGGTTGCCCTTGTCCGTCTTACAGATGCCGGCGGTAAATATGCTAATGGCGCAATTGCCCAAAGTGATACGCTAAACGGACGGTTTAGCACATTGATAGATGGCATTGAAAGCCTTGCAAGAAGCATTGGCACAGCGCTGTCGCCAGCAATTAAGGCGGTATTAAATGAAGCTATTTTTGCGATCAATACAATTAACCAATTGTTAGCCACTGGCGCCAGGGCTAAGTCGTTTGGGTTAGATCAAGGAGCCCGCAAACAGATATTAAATCAAGCTCTTGAAGAGGCGCAGGATATTGTTGGGCGGACATCGCAAACAGGACGAAGAATTACTAATCCGTTTGAGCGCGGAAGGTTAATACAAGAAATTGCAGCTCAACGCGAACGCGACTTGATCGAAGCCTATGGCATTCGTACAGGGCAAGTCAAACCGCAAGTCACAGCACCGCAAGGATCAACAGCTCTACCACCACTCGGCACAGGCACAAGCGGCACAGGCACAGGCACAGGCCGCACTGGCGGCGCAAAGCAAGAACGAGAAAGCCAGCTTGCCGATATCCTTGCGGCGAATGGTTTGTTTCGTTCGCAAGAAGCTATAAAGGAACGCATAGCAGTAGCAGAGATTGACGGCAATAAGGCCGAAGTTGCACGACTGCAGCACGTTGACCGTAGTGTGCAGCTACTTCATGAGGCTGCCGAAATACAACGCAGCGGTGTTCCTCTAAATGATAAGCAGGCGCTACTAGATGGTGTCCGAGATAAACTTGCTGCTAGCACCAATCAGTATGAACGCGAAATTGCTACAGAAAAGATAGCTCAAACAAAAGCCGCAACAGAGCAGTTACAGCAGATGCAGGATGAGCAGGATTTGCTGAAAGCTAAACTTGCTGGCAATGAAGCTGAGGTAATGCTGAATCAACAAATTCGTGATCTAAAAAAAGAGTTCCCTAGTTTAGATGAAGCAGCCATAAGAGCAACCCTGAAAAGAACAGAAGCACTAAAGAAACAAGTTGAAGTAGCAGAGCAGATGAAACAGGTTTATGCCGACATCGGCATGTCGATCAAGGATGGTGTCGTCGGCGCTATCCAAGGTGCGATTGATGGCACCAAGAGTTTGCAGGAAGTAGCGAGCAACTTGCTACAAGATATCGCCAACAAGCTGTTGGATGTGGCTGTCAATATGGCATTGTTTGGAGCACCATCGGGCATTGGCACTGGCGGTGGTTTGCTTGGTTTTCTTTCCAACGCTAAAGGCAATGTTTACGCACAATCAGGAATCCAGCCATTTGCCAGGGGTGGCATCGTTAACAGCCCAACGCTGTTTCCATTTGCCAAGGGGATTGGCCTCATGGGCGAAGCTGGACCCGAGGCGATCATGCCGCTCAAGCGTGGTCCCAGCGGTCAATTAGGCGTCAGCAATTTTGGCGGCGGTGACGTAAACGTGGTTGTCAATGTCGATGCCAAGGGCAGCAGCGTGGAAGGCGATCAATCACAAGCCAAGGCGCTTGGTAATGTCATCAGTGCCGCAGTAAAATCAGAACTGGTCAGGCAGAAGCGTCCTGGAGGCTTGCTCGCATAATGACTACTTTTCCTGACTACGAACCCCTTTTTGGTGCCAGCAAAAGCAGTGCCCCCGTTGTTCGCAACGTCCAGTTTGGTGACGGTTACTCGCAGCGTCTTGTATTTGGCCTTAATCAAGACCCCAAGGAATGGACGCTTGAATGGAACGTAACGGAGGAAGTATCAGACGAAATCGAAACCTTCCTTGAAGCCCGTGGTGGCGCCGAATCATTTGACTGGACGCCACCGGATACCGCTACTAGCTACAAGTGGATTTGCAGCCAATGGCAAAAGTCAATCGACCAGCCATTCCGCGCTGTCATTCGGGCTACGTTTAAGCAGGTCTTTGAACCCTAATGGCATACAGCGCGTGGTTAGCCAGTAACCCGTACACCGTAGGGCAGATTGCTCGCGCCACTACGATTCAAGTCAGTGGCTTGGTGTTCCGCTGCTCTGTTGCTGGCACCAGTGCTGCCACTGAACCAGCTTGGCCTACAGATATTGGCAGCACCATTACTGATGGGACTGTCACATGGGCTGCAATTAGCAGCGTCTACGAAGAGCTATCTGTACTGGCACCCAATGCAATTATCGAGCTGTTTCAGCTAGAGCTAGATAGCACACTTCATGGCACCAGTGATACCTATTACTTCCACGCTGGGGTCAATGCAAATGTAACAGGCAATATTACATGGAATGGTGAAGAGTATGTGCGTCTGCCAGTTCAAGCCGAAGGTTTTGAATATGCCAACGGCGGAACACTGCCTAGGCCAACCTTGACTGTTTCCAACCTCGGCGGTGAGATTAGTGCCTTGCTGCTGCTGGCTAATGACGTTACGCCGGGCAACGATTTAGGTGGCGCAAAAGTCACCCGCATCCGCACGTTGAAAAAGTTCCTTGATGGTGAGCCTAGTGCTGACATCCACGCCAAGTTTCCAGATGAGATCTGGTATGTGGACCGCAAGTCCGCCGAGACGCGGGATGTCGTGCAATGGGAATTGGCAAGCAAATTTGACCTGGCGGGAATGATGATACCTAAGCGGCAACTCATCGCCAACGTATGCCAGTGGCAGTATCGCTCTGCTGAATGCAGCTACACCGGCAGCAGTTACTTTAATGCCGCCGATCAATCAGTCGACACCTTGGCCGCTGATGTATGCGGCAAGCGGCTTAGCAGTTGCAAGTTGCGGTTTGGCGCCAAGTCTGAACTGCCGTTCGGCTCATTCCCCGGGGTAGGACTGACGCAATGAAGTTAAGCGCTGAGCTACGAAATCAAATCATGGCGCACGCCAAGGATTCTGATCCTAAGGAGATGTGCGGGCTGATTCATGTAATGAAAGGCCGCAAGCGGTTTTATGCCTGCACCAATATCGCTACAACGCCTGATGAGCACTTCATCCTTGATCCAGCGGACTACGCAGCTGCCGAAGACCAAGGCGAAATCGTTGCTGTAGTTCATAGCCACCCAACAAGCCGCCCGGAGCCGTCAGTTGCCGACCGAATCAGCTGCAATAACACCGGGCTCCCGTGGATCATCGTCAATCCTAAAACCGAGGAATGGGGCTACTGCGAGCCATCAAAGTTCGAGCTGCCGTATGTCGGACGCGATTTTGTGTTTGGCGTGGTCGATTGCTACAGCCTGTGCCGCGACTGGTACAAGGGCGAGTTCGCCTTGGAGCTGGATGACTTTCCACGGCACGACCTCTTCTGGGAGCGCGGCGAAAATCTCTACCTAGACAACTACAAATCGCAAGGATTCCGCCAAGTGCCGTTCGAGGAGTTGCAATACGGCGATATGATCTTGATGCAACTTGGAGCGGACTTGCCCAATCACGCCGCCATTTACCTTAACGACCAGCAGATCCTGCATCATGTTCAGGGGCGTTTGTCGAGTCGAGACGTGTATGGCGGTTATTATGTGAAGAGCACTGCCATGGTCCTACGGCATGAAAGTCGTTAAGGTCTACGGCGCTCTCCGCAAAAAGCTGGGACAATGCCGCTTCCAATTTGACGTTGACACACCAGCCCAAGCACTGAAGGCATTATGTGTCAACTTCCCTGGCCTTGAAAAATGGCTGATGGACCGCGAAACGGACGGCATAAGCTTTCGCGCTACGGTTGGCCGCGACAAGATCACGCAAGAATCCCCCGAGGGCTTGGTGCTGCCGTGGTCTGAGCGCGAAGTTTTCAGCATCACACCCGTCATCGTAGGCGCCGGTCGAGGTGTCGGGCAAGTGCTGGCCGGTATTGGCTTTATTGCATTGGCGATTGTTGCCGGCCCTGCTGCCGGTGGTTTTCTCGGCCTAGGCGCCGGCTTAGGTGGTGCGGGCACGGGCCTTGTCACGGGTGCGGTCGCTAGCTCCATCGGCTTCTTTGGTCTCAGCTTGTTGGTCGGCGGGGTAGCGCAAATGATTTCCCCGCAGCCAAACCTAGGCGGCCTACGCGAAGCAGCACGCCTAGAGAGCTTCACCTTTTCCGGCATTGTGAACACGTCGAAACAGGGATTACCAGTGCCGGTGGCTTATGGTCGCCTTTTTGTTGGCTCTGCTGTTATCAGCAGCGGCCTTGACGTGAATCAAATCGAATGACATCCCCATTAATCCAAGGTGCAGGCGGAGGTGCAGGCGGCGGCGGCAAAGGCGGCGGCGGCGGCGGCGGTTCGCAACGCGCCCCAATCGAAGCCGATGATTCACTGCAATCAGTGCAGTACGCCAGCGTGCTGGACCTAATTTCTGAGGGCGAAATCCAAGGGCTGGACGATGGTCTGAAGAGCATTTATCTCGACGGCACACCAATTCAAGGCCCCAGCGGTAGCAATAACTTCACCGGCTACACAACTGCTTTCCGATCTGGTACACAGGCGCAGTCGCACATCCCCAGTACCAAGGGCATTGAATCTGAAAATATCGTCAATGTTGAGGCGACAAAAGCTACGCCTGTTGTTCGGACAATCACTGACACTGACGTAGATCGCGTTCGCGTAACGATTCAACTTCCTGCGCTGCAAATCATCGAAGATGACGGTGACATCATTGGCCACTCTGTCCGCATTCGTATCCAAGTGCAGTACAACGGTGGCGGCTATACAACCATTTTTGATAAAAAGATCAGCGGCAAAACCACTAACAGCTATCAACGCGACTACATGCTCACACTGACGGGTGCATTCCCGGTTGATATTAGGCTGGTGCGTGTATCTGAAGATGAAGTTAGCGCTAAGCGTCAAAACCGTACCTTCTGGTTCAGCTACACCGAAATTTTTAACGAAAAGTTGCGTTACCCAAACAGCGCATTGTCGTTCTTGCGTTTTGATGCGCGGCAGTTTGGTGGCATCCCAAGTCGCAAGTATCTGATTCGTGGCATAAAGGTACAACTGCCTTCTAACGCTACGGTTGATACCACTACTTATCTTGGCCGCGTCACCTACGCAGGCGTCTGGGATGGCACATTTGGTGCCGCGACATGGTGCGCTGATCCTGCGTGGTGTCTTTATGACTTAATGACCAACACGCGCTACGGCGCTAGTATTCCGGCTGCAACGCTGGACAAATACGACTTCTTTGCAATCAGTCAATACTGCAACGCGCTAGTCGGCAACGGTTTTGGCGGTCAAGAGCCACGGTTCCAATGCCACATGCTGCTAAGCAGCCGCGACGAAATCTACAACGTCATCTCTGAGTTTGTCTCGCTGTTCCGTGGCATCACCTACTACGGCGCTGGCTCCATGGTGGTGATGCAGGATAGACCAACCGACGCGCAATATCTGCTGGGGCCAAGCAACGTTATTGACGGCAACTTCATCTATAGCGGCAGCTCACAAAAAGCGCGTCATAGCACTGCGACTGTTGCTTATCAAAGCTACGAAACGCTTGGGGAGGTGGAGTTCGAGTATGTCGAAGACCAGTCTGCGGTTGCCAAGTACGGCGTTATCAATAAAGAAATCAAAGCGATGGGCTGCTATAGCCGTGGCCAAGCGCATCGCCTTGGCAAGTGGGCATTGCTGTCAGAGCAAAACCTGACAGAAACCGTCACCTTTGCAGTGAGCATTGAATCAAGCATCATCCTTCGACCTGGCATGGTGATCGACATTGCCGATCCAGTTAAGTCGGGCAGTAGGCGGTCGGGCCGGATCAGCTCTGCTACCACCGCTGCAATAACGGTTGACTCTGCTGTCGGCCTGCCCACCACCACGGCAAATTCTCCAACCATCAGCGTGCTGCTGCCTACTGGTTTGGTCGAAACTCGCGATATCAGCAGCATTGCCGGCAGCGTTTACACAGTTGGCGCTGCGTTCAGCGAAGCCCCCAACGCGGGTAGTGTTTTCTTGGTGCAGACGACTGACATCCAATCAAATCAATTTCGTGTTATCTCTGTCACCGAAGGCGAAGGTGGTGTTTACAGCGTTACAGCATTGGCCTACAACTCCAGCATCTACGAGGCAATCGAATCTGATATTACGCTTGAGTTCCGCGACATCAGCAATCTATCAGAGCTGCCTGATCCGCCGTCAAGCATTACTGCATCAGAGCATTTATATCAAGACGGCCAAAGCGTTTTGACTGCTGTTGAGCTGAGCTGGATCAGCCCGGAACAACGTGTCGCAGGTTTTCGCGTTGAATACCGACTCGATGACGATAACTGGTTAGAGATCAATACAAACAACCCATCCGCACGTTTAACTGGCTTGCGGTCTGGAGAGTTGTATGTGCAAATCCGTAGCGTCAATGCTCTGAACAAGATCAGCAGTGCTGCCATCGCGCAGTTCACCTTGGTAGGCAAGACTGCACCGCCAGGCAACGTTCAGAACCTGACGATTGAGACAATCAGCGCCAACAGCGCACGACTGCGTTGGAATCAAACCGTTGACCTAGATGTTAAAGTCGGTGGCCGCGTACACATCCGTCACACTAGCTTGACCGACGGGAGCGGCACTTGGAGCAGTTCCGTTGATCTCATTGAAGCCATATCAGGCGCATCAACCGAGGCCGTTGTGCCATTGGTTGAAGGCGAAATCCTGGTAAAGTTTGAAGATGAAGGCGGGCGCCAGTCAGCAGCAGAAACCAGCGTCGTCGTGGATTTTCCAGATGCACTGGGGCAGTTTCTGGTTCAAGCACGCCGCGAAGATGCCGATGCACCGCCGTATCAAGGAAACAAAACAGACGTTTTTTATAGCGCCGACCTAGACGGCCTAACGCTTGACGGCACTGCCTTATTTGATTCCATTGCTGACGTAGATCTTATATCGTCCTTTGACTATATGGGCGATATAGTAGCCAGTGGCGAATATGAATTTCTAAATACGCTTGACCTTGAAAATGTTTACGCTTTAGATTTGCAAAGGTATTTTGTGACTAATGGGTTTTATCCTAACGGTGCCATCGATAGCTTGCTTGAACTGATTGATCTATGGGACGACTTTGATGGCGGCCTCGTTGACCAGGTAAACGCTAAATTGTATCTGAGGCATACAGACGACGACCCGAGCGGCTCGCCTACCTACACGGGATGGCAAGAGTTTGTAAACGGCACATTTAAAGGTCGTGCCTTTCAGTTCAAGGCTGAGCTGCAATCTTTTAATAGTTCGCAGAACATTGTCGTTGACGAGCTGGGTTATCAGGCAACCTTCCAGCGGCGGCAAGAGCAAAGTGTTGGGCCAGTGGCTAGTGGCGCTGGCACTGCAACCATAACTTACAGTTATCCATTCTTCGCTGGCACCGCAACGCTTGGCGGCTTAAACAGCGCCAGGCCATCGGTTGCCATTGTGGCGCAAGACATGAATAGCGGTGATTACTTCCGCGTCACCAACAGCACAGGACCTAGCTTCCAGGTCACGTTTTTTGATAGCAGCAACACACCTGTGAGCAGGAATTTCCTGTGGACTGCGGTAGGATACGGTAAAAGAGCGTAAGACCAGATGGCACAACACGATTACGTCATAGCCAACGGCACTGGCGCAGCCGTGAGGAGTGATCTAAACGGTGTTCTTGGTGCAATCGTCAGCAATAACAGCGGCGCGACAGAGCCCGCAACCATGTATGCCTACCAGTGGTGGGCGGACACGACGACTGGACTGCTGAAGATCCGCAACGCAGCCAATAATGCTTGGGTGACAGTTGGCACGCTAGCAAGCGCCAACCTTGGGCTGCTGAGTCTTGCAGGTGGCACGCTCACTGGTGCGCTGCTGGCAGATGACAGTGGCAATGCTGTATTGCCCGCCATTGCATTTGACGGCGACCCTGATACTGGCATTTTTAGGGCCGGCGCAAATCAGTTTGGCATCGCCACCAATGGCGTTGAGCGCGTGGAGTTTGGCACCAGCGAAGTGGTGTTCAACGATGGTGGCGCCGACGTTGACTTCAGGATCGAGGGTGATGCAAACGCAAACCTGCTATTTGTTGACGCTTCTACGGATCGATTGGGCATAGGCACGAGTTCGCCGGGGACACTGCTCGAAGTAGCTGGGGTGGTTACTGGACAGAGTTTCATCCCCACCAGCAGCAGCGTCCCCACCAACGGCGTTTATCTACCTGCCGCAAACACCGTGGGTGTATCGACTGATGGGGGTGAACGGCTGAGAGTCACATCAACCGGCCAAGTGCGCCTTGCCGGTGCTGGTATCACCTTTAACGGTGATACGGCAACAGCAAATGAGCTGGATGATTACGAAGAGGGGACGTGGACTGTTGAGTTTTACGATGCTACAACCGGAGGAAATCAATCTTCAACAACCGGCACCGGTTATTACACCAAAATAGGCAATCAAGTTACGGCTTTATTTGTAGTAGGCAACATCAGCACAACTGGAATGACATCGGGCAACACTATCCGATTTACCCTGCCATTTACTACTTTTGCTTCCGCTGCTGCGCGTGGTACGGCGTTCACGGATACCATTACATTCTCAACAGGCAGAACTTATGCTGTAGCACAACTGAGTACAAGTAGTTCAAGAGGCACCATAGTGCAATTGGGAAGCAATGTGACCGACGCCACTACGACAGTCGGCAATTTAACTTCTGGATCTGCTGACATAGCCGTAAACATTACATATTTTGTTTAACGCCTCTGGCGCAATCCAGTAAAACTACGGCTTAAACCCGTTATGTCTGGAGGACATTCCTAATGGCTAACTTCACTGAACGCCACGAACACAAGATTGAGATTATTCCGCCTTTTTCCATTTTGCAGTGTCGCCGTGCCAACATTATCGAAAAGGATGGCGTCGAGGTGGGCCGCACCTACCACCGCCACGTCTGTGTGCCTGGCGACGACATGACCAACGAGTGCGAAGAGATGCAGGCGATTGCCACTGCGATCTGGACGCCCGAAGTTATTGCGGCCTATCAAGCCAGCGTGACAGAATCTGCTAAATAGGACAGTGTTAAATGGCTGTTAAGTCAAAGACCGCACTAGGTCGCGTCGAACACAAGCCCGGCAACCCCAAACTCACCCGCCAAGGACAAGGCAAACGCAGCAAACCTAGTCATGGGCGCAAGAAACTACGCGGCCAAGGTCGCTAAGATAGCTATGTAGTTACTGCTGCCATGATTGAAGTCATCGCCGCCGTGGCCGGCGCTTCCATTTCAGTGGCTGCAATGGGCGCCATGGGGTTTAGCCGCCGCAATGATGAGGCACGTGATGCCGTCATCCGACTGACCTCAGCCGTGGAGCACATCGCTACCCAACTCGAAGTGATGCACGTTGACATTAAGGAAACCAACCGCGAAACGTTTCAACGGCTTGGATTGGTTGAGCATCGTGTGACTAAACTAGAAGCACACCCGCGCCCCTAACCGTGGATTTCCTGTCTCACCCTGCATTTTGGATTTGCGTTGCTGCTGCATCTGAGTTGATCGGCATGTCCAGACTCAAAGACAACAGCATCATTCAATTGGTGTTTCATATCCTGAACCTGCTTAAAGCAAAAAAGCGCTAGAGGTCGGCTGGCGGCAGTGGTGGTTTGAACTGACGCTGCCGCTCAAAATCGACCAAG
>Ga0194115_10008341_pt1 | contig 10052 bp, 25 predicted proteins | sample TA2MahsurfametaG_3_FD_148656 | JGI IMG/M metagenome (GOLD analysis project Ga0194115, IMG submission 148656) | Freshwater microbial communities from Lake Tanganyika, Tanzania - TA2015002 Mahale S4 surface | ecosystem: Environmental > Aquatic > Freshwater > Lake | place: Tanzania: Lake... | reverse complement strand
TATTTTATCATAATCCAATAAAAGATGAAGAAAATGAGGAAGAAATAAATGAGTGAAAACACCGAGCCATTAAAAATTGTTAGTTGGTCTATTATTGCAGAATGGAATAATGGAAAGAAAGAAAACATAGGTAATGTAGATAATGAAACAGCACAAATGGTTGATGATTATTTAACTGATTATGAAAAACAAGTTAATGACGAACTTGCCAATAAACACAAGTAAAAAGATATAAATGAAAAAATTAAATTAGTAGATACAAGTGAAGAGGCAAAACAACTGACGGAGGCACAACTAGAATGAAAATAAAACCTAACAAGCATTGTAAGACTTGCGATTTAAAAGGCGATTACACTTGTTTAGAATGTGAAAGCATACAAATAAAAGATAAGGGCTTTTATGTTTTAGAGTGTGAATATTGTATGGAGTATCCATTAAAATCTTATGTTGAAGATGAACTAGGAGGAATATTCTGTAATGAACATTGTTTTAAACAAATGCCTTACGAAAACAAATGGAAAATAGTAAGGAGGTCAATATGAAAATAAAAGATTTGATTGAGGACTTGCAAAAGTTTGACAAAGAAACAGAATTAGATTTTAAAATTTATTCTGGGAATGAGGATACAGATGAAGATGATATACCTATTAAATACATAGGCGAGATTGATACATCATTAATAGATGATGAAAACCCTAGACTTACAATAGGATTTGAGTCTAGTAAATAATAAGCAAAGGAGGAAAAATGAACTTTAACCAAGACCCAAATAAGAATTTTTGTATTATTTTTATGTTCTGTATGTGGTTGTTGTTTTTTATTGCAATCGTATCTTTTTAAAAATAACCCGTAGCACGTTTAATGCTACGGATTATAAAAGAAAGGACTACTATGATAAATAAGAAGTAGTAGTAATCATATAATAATAACTAATAGGAAAGGTGTCAAGTAATGTTAGATAACAGAATGGACTATAAATTTCTTTATAAAGTACAGCTATTTTTGAGATATAACTGGGATTTTGAAAAGAAAGACTACGAACTTTGTGAGGAAAAACAAAGACAAAAACACATCTTTAAAACAATGAGATATATCAACAATAAATTAAGGGAATATTTTAAATGTTAATTGTAAAATTTTATATTTTTGATATGACCTATACACGTAAGGAGTGTAAATGATAACGATAAATAAATTTAAGAAATGGCTAGAAACGTCAAAGCGTGGCGATAAAATTACCTATCACATTGGCGAACTTGCAAGAGAGATTAACCCATTACAAAATTCATCAGATAGTGCGTATGCTTTACGAGATTTGGCACAAGCAGTTAGAGACACGTATGGGGAATGGAAACTATTAGACAAAGCGTCAAAGATAACGCCTACTGGTAAAATAGATTTATACCAAAAACCTTTTACAACTAAAATAGACCCTTATACACAACAAGAATACAAAGTGTATGAGTACGTAGCGGTAAAATTATGATTGAACAAATTAAAATTTGGGTAAACAATATGATAGTGCCGTATGATGAGGTTGTTATGAGAAAACATAAGTTAGATAAATACCATCAAGGCAGATACGACATACTACGTGAGATAGAGCGATTTATATATTTAAAGTCACGTGAAACCAAATGACACTAAACTTATTGAAGAATGGGTCAAAGACCAAGAGTGGTGGTTTAAGGACACACAAAAAATGATAATTGCTTGTCTTGCGATTACTGTAAATTGGAAATTCTATAAAACTTTAAATGTGCAACTATTTTTAGATAAAATAGATTATGATTTAAGGATTTATAGCAAACATACTAGGAAGAAATGATTGAGGTAGAGATAACTGACGATGATATTTCTAAAGGACAAGGGTTAAGTAAAAGTTTGTCACCGATTGCTCTTGCCCTAAAAAGAAAATTTAATACTAATGATGTAAATATAATTACATTTATTGGTAAATATAAATCAACTTATCACCACATAAAAGTAAACAATAAAACTTACACTAAAAATGAAATTATAAATTATGATGAATTTTATTCATTTGTCACTCGTTATGATATGTGTTATAAAAACAACAAAAATTTAGTGAAACCAATTATTTTAAAATTAAATGATTAAAAATTTTTACTATTATGTTATTTCAGATAGAAATAAACATAGAACTTTATTAGAGAGATTAAGAGTTTTCTTTAAAATGCGAAAGCATTAAAGATACGAACTTTGTATATTCTAATTTATTCATTTTAAAGAATATACAATGCACGACTAGTCGTAGGGGATAGTATGAATTAGGAACTTATACTATCCCCACAATAACTGATTATTTATTCTTCGTCACTATCAAGGTCATCGTCCTCGATTTCGCTTTCCAATTCTTCATATTTCTCACGAATAGAATCAATATCTTCTTGTATTCTATCTAAAATATCAGAAATGGTTTCTTTTTTCTTTCCCATAATTACTCCTTTCGGCAAGGATTATCCTTTATAAAAGTGATGGGATAAAGACACTACGTTGCAATTAAAATAGATGTAAATAAAGCAGTTGATGAATGTATGACAATCTTACGCATTTCATCTAATTGTTTTCTATGATATTTTTTGGCTTCAGTTTCTAATGATTTTTTATATAATTTATATTGTTGATAGTATTTATCCCAAGCAACTTGTTTACAATTAAACCATATATCCCCACGTTCTATTGCTAGTATATAACGTTCTTTGACGTGGTCAGGGTCAAATCCCGCCCAATAGCAAACTTTTTCAAAATCTACGCCCATATCCATTATCCAACGATGTGCTTCTAGTTTGTTTATTGATGATTTTCTGTCATTACGAACAACTAATGTATCTTCAATGGCATTAAACAGTACGCCACGCCATAATTTTTGTTCTGGTAGTAATTCTTGAGTTTTTAATGCTGTTTCAGCAAAACTAATGCCCATAAGTTTTAACAAGGTAGGTGAGTAAGTCACGATAATACACTACCACTTCTGGTTGGGCTTTACTGGTTTTGAAATATTCATATTCTTCATATACGCCATTTATCAAATCAGAAATTGATTGCCCTGTAAACCTCGTCTCATCTGCTCGAATGAATTTATCTAATATGTCCATTGACATATTGTAGGTCTTATTTAACTGCTTTTCCACCTTTGATGATTTTAAATTGTAGAATAGACGCTTGTTTTTTAAGTTTTTTTTGTTTGTTAATTTCATAAATATAATGAATATCAGAATTAAACATAGGGTCAAAGTCTTTATAACCAAACTTATTGCCTAAATATAGCTGAAACATAGTTCCAGCAACTAATTTATATTCTTCTAATGTAAGTTTTTTTGATAATAATTGTAATGATTTATGAAAATCAGAAATTACTATATTCTGCTGTATTTTTGTAGTCATTTATCCAGTTTTTTGGTTTAATATGTCCCTCTCCATTACAGCTTTCGCAAGTCATAGTCAAATTATAACATTCCGTGCTTTTTGATGTTATATAACCATTTCCTTTACAGTTTTCACATACGTTAAATTTAACTTCTTTTTTACTCCACAGTTTCCACATTGTCTTTCCTTTCTTGTTTAATTATTTTTTCACCAAAATATTTTATTATTGATGTTTTTGGGTCAAAGTTTAATTTATCTGTACTGCAAGAATACAAAAAAAGCAAATTAAAAATCATCATTGTCTTGATTAAAATTGAAATCTTCATAAACATCTATTATATTCTCCTTCCACATATCTTTTCTACCTATGTCCAAATCCATTTCTTTTTTTAATTCCGCCCATTCTCTACGCTTATTTGAAATTTTAGCTTTATATACTTTACCAAAATTTTCAATTTCCATTTTGTTTTTCTGCTAATTGGTCACCTTTAAAAAGCATTTCTACATACATTGAATAATAATGAGCAGATGTTTTTTCATCTTTTTCATTTTGACTTTTTTTTAAATATTCTTCTGCTTTTTTATAATAATCGTTCATTTTTTAGAATATTTTCCATTTAGGATTTTTTTCTTATATGCTTCTTCTGTCATATTATTTTTTTTAGCTTGAAATTGTACATACTCGTGTACAAGTTTTGAAATCATAGAAGCGGGCGCTCTAAATTTGTGGTCGCATAGAGCTTTAAGAAGCATATAATCTTCTTTTCGCACAGCTACACTTTTCCATTTTGTTATGTCCATTATTGTACCTTAATTGATTATCCCATATTTATAAGATTTGTTTTACAAACTGTCAATCTAAAAAAATATGTTATAATTAAAAAAATGTTTAAATCTCTTATATTTATTTTTCATATTTGTATTTCAGATATTTCTTTACCTTTAGGATTTTACTGTATACAACTTATGGAAAGTCCATTAATTTTTTATAAAACAATGGAAGAGTGCAATATTTATGCAAATGAAAAAGTCATCGAAATCAATGAGATGCTTAAAAAAGATAATAAAAAAGCCATTCATTTTAAATATGTATGTCTTGACACAAAACATTACGAAAATAGTTGATAAACCCTATCCTAATATGATAAGATAATCTTATGAAATCTTATCGTTTCATAATTCGGTATGGTGGCTTTAGAATAGACCACACCTTTAAATCCGAAAACGATGATGAGGCGAGAAAAGATATCATAAAAGAACTTTTTGATGGCCGTGGTTCGTGGTTCGAGGAACTTGGCACAACGCCCAGCAAGATGTTCATAACTTATGAGGAAGTAAATGTCGCTAAATAATGAAAGTACATTGTTAGCCAAAAAAATGAGTTTGGAATCACAATGGAATATGTCATTTTTAGAAAACGGTATAGAAACTTTTAACATGTATAAAATAGAACAAGAGTTAAAAGAAGTTAAAAGACAAATTAAAGAACTCAGTTTGTTAAAAGAAAAAATGAACTATACTGTAAGTGAAGAAGATAGATTAGAAGCTATCGGCGGTTAAGTTATAAAATTTTGAAACTTTTTTTATAAAGTTTTTAGCACATTCTATTGTTGTGCAATGGTCTCTTGCGTGTTGTAATACTACTTTTCTCATCATTGTCATTTCAGGTTCTTGTAAAATTTTATTGATATCTACCTTTTCAGTTAACACGTAATGATATTTTTTATAAGCACTAATTAATAATTCTTTAGGTAAATTCACACAGCAATTTTTTGGAAACTTTTCTATATTTGGAATAAGTGGAATACAACCCTGTGACATCATTTCATAAAATCTATAACTATCCCATTGTGGTTTTGTACCTCGTGGATAATGCGTTAATGCACCATACGCTAAACCAAATATAGAATTAGCATACATATCCAAATATTCAACATCATTATTATAAATGTACGTTTTTTCGTCATACGGTATTAATGGTGCAAGTGTATGTTTAGGATTTTCATTAATAGTTTCTCTACAACGCTCTAATGGAACTGATAACGGAAATGGAAAAAGGTTTTTTATTTCTTGACTATCAAATACTAATTCACGTTTAAAATATATCCACTTGTTAAACAGTCTAGCATCTAACATAGCATCGTCTTCACCATCTATAAATGCAATAGGGGTTTTAATATTATTTAAGAGAGAATAACTATATGGAAATTTTCTTCTTATAGAGGCAAATACAATTAAGTCATAGAAATTGTTAGTGGATTTTTCTAAACAATTTTCTCTATCTGTATTACTAAATCCTAAAAGTTGATGATAAAGTGTAAATCCTTTGCCGTGTAACCTTGGTTCAGGATTTAATTTTGGGGCATCTTTAAACATAAAGTTTAAAGGATCCGAATCTACAACATTGTTCCCATATAGTTTATATAAACCATGAAAAAGACAATCTTGCGCATAATCATTAAGTTTATTAAGCCCTAGCAATAGTATTTTCACTAACACCCTCTTGTAAAATTTTCATATTCTTTTCGGTATATTTGATTAAATCATCTTCAAATAAAAAACTCCAATCAGGTACTTTCTTATTAGTTAAATGCATGTTCCAAACCTTTTGCCCAACTTTAGTTAAAAAAACTGCTTCACTATCATTGTAAGTTTTATAAAATAAACTTCCTGCAATCTTTGCTTTTGTTAAAATATGAAACCTATGATTACCACTCATTATTTCATTTTTATCATTTATAATAATAGGATTTAATAAACCATTTTTTTCCATGTCATTACGTATAGTAACTTTAAAATCGTGATGTGGTATATGATTTGTATTTATTTCATTAAAATATTTTAAAACTAGTCTGTGTGGAAAAATTTGATATAACGGATGTGCAATGACCCGTGAAGCGTGATCCGTTGTTTTAAGTAGCTTGTCCAAAATCATCACCTATTTTTATATCAACAACACTAGGTACTTTAAACTCCATACATTGTTCCATAATCGTTGCAATAGATTTAGCTTCTTTTTCATCTTTTACATTGAAACATAATTCATCATGAATTTGTAAAATAGGCAGAAACCCAGCTTCATGGCAACTAACAATTGCCTGTTTCGTTTGATCGGCTGCGCTACCTTGAATTAATCTATTAAGTGCTTTGTAAGTCATAGCACGTTTAATATTGTCTTTGCCATATTTAGCAACTGCGTTTTCAAAAGTTTCAGGCGTATGGAGACCCCAATCTTTTGTTTCCCATAAATCAAATCTACATTTACGACCTTTTTTAGTTCGTATTGCACCTTCATCATTTGCTTTTTTCATACATCTATCAGATAATAGTTTTACAAATGGAACCTTTCTATTATATTTTGCTATTAACAATTCTGCTTCTTCTTTTGATAGTCCTAGAGAATTAGCAAGTTTGTTTTTGCCCATTCCATACATTAATCCTAAACCAATAGTTTTAGCTTGAGACCTATCTATGCCAACTAAATCTGCGATAGTTTGGTGAAAATCAGCATCAGCATTTGCATAGGCTTTAACTAATTCTTGTGATCCCTCATAACCATCGCCAATAGATGAGGCGTAATGTACAACCATTCTTGGTTCTTGTTGTGAATAATCAAATGAACCCCACTTATGATCTTCTTCTGGTAAAAATAAACCTCTAATTTTTGCACTATATTCTTTATTTCGTGCTGGTAGTTGTTGTAAATTTGGGTTTGACATAGATAATCTACCAGAAACTGTACCGCCTTGATCAGAACGTAATTGATTTATTTCTGCATGGATACGACCTTTATGCTGATACTTCATTACAGAAGATAAAAATGTTCCACGAAATTTATTAATTTCTCTTGCTTGTACAATTAGTTTAGATATTTTATGTGGTGAGTTATGTAACCAATTCTGTGTAAATGATGGTTCACCAGTTTTTTCGGTTTTGGGGTAGGCTATTCCGAGTTTGTCGAAAGCGCCCGCAATTTGTCTTGCAGCCCAAATGTCTATTTCTTTTCCTGTTAATTTTTTTATTTCTAAAAGTATTTGCTTTTCTTGTACCCCAAATTCTACTTGCAATTTTTCTGCTTTGGATACATCAACCCGAACACCCCTCTGGCGCATCTTCAAAAGAATTGGAAGAAGACTAGACTCTAGTTCCCAAATGGTTTGTAAACTTTGATTTTGTATTTCATGTTTAAATCGTTGCCACAATAGGTACGTGAGCCGTGCGTCTTGCTCTGCGTAAAAGCCTACGTGTTCCGCAGGAAGTTTCCACATTTCCATTTTAGGATCAACGCCATGGTCTTTTGCTGCTTCAATCAAATCAGTTTCAGCTTTTAATTCGCCTAAATAGTCTCTACCTAAATTATTTAATGAGTATGAATATCTATTTTCATTTATAATTCCAGCTGCGATCATTGTATCAACAATTTCTCCATTTACTTTTATACCCATTGCATACAACCAACCTAAATCATATTGCGCATTATGAAATATTTTTCGATTAGGTAATGCACATATTGTTTGCATATATTGAATAACGTGTTCAGGTATCATATTACCACCACCATAATGAGCAAATGGGAAATAACCTTGCCATCCTTCAACAGCTACAGCAAATCCAATAACTTCGCCTTGTTTTGTAGCCCAACCAGCACCTAAACCACTATTTAATCCTTCATCTCTTGTTTCTAAATCTATGGCTACTTCAGGATAGGATGATAAATCTCTATATTCATTTGGACACGACCACATACTTTTTTTAAACGTCATTGATAATTGTAAACTTGTCATGAATAATCCCTTTCTATAATCATTTCTATATAATGTATTGCTTTTAGTAAGTCTTGTTTTTTTCCTTTGTCTTGATGACGACAGATATATTTAATTGCATTACCTTCTGCAAATAAAATTTTATTATCATTAATAAACTTCGATGGTTGAATAAGATATTTTTTATAATGGTCTCCACCTATTTGTTTAAAAAATGTTTTATTGGTCATTTTTTTCTTGTAAATAAACTAAATAATCCCTTCCTATTGGGTAGTTGTATTTATACTCTGTAGATAATAAATGCAACGTCTTTTTAGCTCTGGTTATACCTGTATAATATACTTTAAGTTCATCCACACGCTCTTTTTTATTCTTTCTATTAAAATCTGAAGCATAATCATTTTTTGATGAGACAATGACATGATCGGCTTCTCCTCCTTTTACAGAATGAATAGTGTCAATTATAATTTGTGGAGGTTTATCTAATTGTTCTTGCCCGTAACGTTTTAATAGTCTTATAAAGTTAATTTTTTGTCTTGGTTGAAAGTTCCTTCTTAAAATCCACCACCATTCTTTTGATTTTTGTTCTTCAGATATTCTTAAACCACACCATTCAGTAAGTTTTTTGTAATCGTACTGATTATAATCAGGTTCATTTATCCAAAATTTTTCAGTTCTATAATTTAAAGATTCAATATCTCTTATATATCTGTATAGATTTTCTGCCATTTTTTTATCTATACTTTTATTATTTGCAATACGAGTCCACGATTTAATAGCTAACCATTGTCGTTGGTCAAAAGATTTATTTCCCTTGTTATCTGAAAAATATAAACCTGCTTCTTTAGCAGCCATACGAAGTTCATTTACAACTTTACTAACTCTGCCTAATATATACCAAGTCCCTTCAAATTGATTAAAAGGTATTTCTTTAAAATTTAAATAACGTTTAACTAGACCACCTTTACTTAATGTATCAAAATCTTTTTCAACACTATCTAATATACCCCGTCTAACTATTTGCGAAAAATGATGAATGGCATCACCAAATCGTCTCGTTTTACGAAGTACAACTTTTCTGCCTGGAAAATATGTAGTAAAGTATTTTGGATCTGAGCCATTCCACTTATAAATAGCTTGGTCATCATCTCCTGCTAAATAAATTCGTTTAACATTATCAGCCATCTTAAAAATAACTGACCATTGTAAAGGCGTAAAATCTTGAGCTTCATCTAATATTAAAATATCTAAGGGAGGAAAATTTACTTCATTAATAGAACGCTCAATCATATCCGTAAAATCTATAAAAGATTTTTCTCCACCACCGTTTTTATAATGTTCATATGTTGAAACTTTTCTTGTAAATATATCTATAGAATCTTTTTTATAACTTTCTGCTTTATAAACTTCTAATGGATGTTTCATCATATTTCTTGCTTTATCGTAAATACCTAATGACCAATCTTTGTATACAAAATCATCATCGTTTAATCTGTTATCAGTATGCTTGATAAATTTTTCTTGAAGAGCAAAATCTATTAAACAATTTTTAGTATCAAAAACTTCTTCTTCAAAATATCGTCTACAATATTTATGTAATGTTCTAAATCTTGAAAAATCTTTTTCTGTATATTGTGGAAAAGTCATTAAAGCTCTGTCTCTTGCCGTGTTAACCGCTTTATTGGTAAAGGAAATAAATGCAATCATGTTTGGTTTAATACCTTTAGCTAAATGTTTTTTTAAAACTCTTTCTATTAGAGTGTGTGTTTTTCCAGTCCCAGGCGGACCAAAAATTTTAATTGTTCGTTTATGTATTTTTTTTAGTTTCTGGATTTCTAAATTTTCCAACATGATATTGCTCGTCCATTTCGCTAACAGACTTAGGATTAGGTTTTTTAA
>Ga0194115_10008340_pt1 | contig 10052 bp, 9 predicted proteins | sample TA2MahsurfametaG_3_FD_148656 | JGI IMG/M metagenome (GOLD analysis project Ga0194115, IMG submission 148656) | Freshwater microbial communities from Lake Tanganyika, Tanzania - TA2015002 Mahale S4 surface | ecosystem: Environmental > Aquatic > Freshwater > Lake | place: Tanzania: Lake Tanganyika... | reverse complement strand
ACGCGGTCACCGAGTCCGCGATCATCTGCACGGCGATAGCAGCCAGGATCATCCCTGCAACCCGGGCCAGGAGCACCACGCCTGCTGGACGGACGATCCGCTGCAGGATTCCGCTGAACCGCAGCGCGAGAAGCGTCACCGACAGTGCCAGCGCGATGCCGAGCAGCACCTGGAACCACTCGCCGGCACCCTCTGCCTGACGGAAGAACACGATCGTGGCCACGATTGCCCCGGGGCCCGCGAGCAGTGGTGTCCCGAGAGGCACCATCGCAACCGAGGTTCGTTGCTCTGGTGATGCGACCTCGAAGGAATCCTCACGGCCCTTTCCATACAGCAACTGGAGAGCGACCAACAGCAGCAACAGCCCTCCGGCACCTTGGAGAGCGGGGACGGACACATTCAGATAGTCCAGGATCGTCTGCCCGCCGATCGCGAACAGCGAGATGACGAGGAACGCGGTGCCCACCGCCAAGAAGGCGGCCCGGTGACGCTCCTTGTCGGAGAGGCGGCTCGTGACGGCGAGAAAGATCGGCACGTTGCCGGGAGGGTCGAGGATCACGAGCATCGTCACGAGGACCTCGCCGAAGAAACGCACGATCCGACGCTAGAGGATCATGTCGGAGATCGTCCACGCACCGACGGGACAATCCCGCGGCATCGTCTCAACTCGGGTTCTGCATGCGTACCGCCAGGCGTCGGTGAGTGGTGAGCATCTCGGCGACCCTCGGGGACACCAGACGACCATCCCGCACCACGAACCGACCGTGCACGATCGTGTCGCGCGCACCGACGGGCCCGCACCTGAGCCATGCCTCGAGCGGATCGGCGATCGCGCCCGCGAACAGGGGCCCCTCGAGTGACCACACCGCGACATCACCCACGGCACCGACCTGGAGGGAACCGACCTCTCCGACTCGGCCGAGACACCCCGCACCACCGACCGTGGCCATCTCGAGTGCCATCCGTGCGTCGGCCGCCGCTGCCCCGTCGCGCAACTTGGCGAGCAACATTGCCTGCCGGGCCTCGAGCCACAACGAGGCGCTGTCGGCGCTCGATGAGCCGTCGACACCCAACCCGACGTGCACCCCCGCGCGCCGCAACGCGGTGACGGGTGCGATCCCCGAGGCCAAGATGAGGTTCGACGAGGGGCAATGTGCCGCGCCGATCCCGGCACGACCGAGCTCTGCGATCTCGGTCTCGTTCGGCATCACGCAGTGGGCGACCCAGGTGCGATCCGACAACCAGCCGACATCTCGCAGGTACTCGAACGGTCGGCACCCGAACATCGCGAGGGAGAAGTCGTCGTCCTCGGCGTTCTCCGCGAAGTGGGTGTGGAGCCGCACATCCAGCTTCTCGGCGAGTTCGGCTGATCTCACCATGAGATCGCGCGTGACGCTGAACGGCGAGCACGGGGCGAGCGCGACGCGCACCATCGCACCGTGGCTCCTGTCGTGGTGGCGCGCGACCGCGACCTCGGACTCGGCCAGGATCGTGTCGTCGTCCTGCACCACGTCGTCGGGAGGCAGACCACCGTCCTTCTCCGACAGCGACATCGACCCGCGCGTCGGGTGGAAACGCATGCCGAGATCCACCGCCGCGGCGATCTCTGCCGAGAGCAGATCTCCGCCACCGCGCGGATGCAGGTAGAGATGGTCGGTCGAGGTCGTGCAACCCGACAGCGCCAATTCGGCGAGTCCGACCCATGCCGAGACGTGCGCGGATTCCTCGTCGAGGGCGCGCCACAACGGATACAACGCCTTCAACCACCCGAACAGGGGACTCGTCGTCATCGGCGGGAACGCCCGCGTGAGGTTCTGGTAGAGGTGGTGGTGGGTGTTGACGAGTCCCGGTGTCACGAGGCACCCGGATGCATCGACGACCTCGTCGGCCTCGGGTTGTGCATCCCTCGGCCCGCCCACGGCAGAGACGAGGCCACCGGTTATCGCCACCCATCCCCCGCGGATCTCGCGCCGTGTGGTGTCCACGGTGGCGAGGAGATCGGCGTTGCGGACGACGAGGTCGGCTCGCGAGCTCATCGCAGGGTCTCCAGCACCATCGCGACGTCGGAGGGCGTCGTCTCCGGGTTCACGATGCACAACCGTAGGCATGGCACTCCGTTCCACGAGGTGGGCACCGCGAACGCCAGACCCGACGCGAGCGCGTCATCACTCCAGCGCTGGTAGTCGTCGGCCGCCCATCCGATCCGCTCGAGGAGCAGGACGCTCAGTTCGGGCTCCATCACCAACCGGAGGTGACCGGCACAGGTCACCATCCGGGCCGCTTGCTCGGTGGTGCGCAGGGTGGTCTCGACGGCCTCGGTGTAGGCGCGGGTGCCGTGCGTGGCGAGGCTGAACCACAGCGGCAGACCCCTCGGGCGCCGCGACAGATGGTGCGCATAATCGGCGGGGTTCCACTCCTCGCGCACGTGGATGGCATCGAGGTACTCGGCGCGCTGTGTGTGGGCGGCACGGGCGATGCGCGGCTCCCGGTACAGCAGCGCGCACGAGTCGAACGGTGCGAACAACCATTTGTGGGGATCGACGATGAACGAGTCGGCCAGTTCGACACCGGTGAACAGGTGCCGACGCGACGGCGCACACAGCGCGGCGCCCCCGTATGCACCGTCGACATGGAACCAGGCACCGATCCCGGCGGCAGTGCGACCGATTCCCGAGAGATCATCGATCACTCCGGCATTGGTGCTGCCGGCCGTGGCGACCACCGCACAGATCCGCTCGCGCTCCGCGGCATCGAGACCCTCCACGACCCGCCGCACACCGTCGCCGTCCATGCGTCCCCGTTCATCGACGGGCACGGGCACGACATCGGCATCCATCGCACGGGCCGCTTGTGCCACGCTCGAGTGCGCCGCACCGGAACAGGCGATCAGGGCTCGTGTCCGATCGAGTCGCCCACCCGCGCGGTCCCGCCACGCCCATCGGGCAGCAATCAGTGCCGACAGGTTTCCTGCTGTGCCGCCCGAGACGAAGGTTCCACCGGCACCCTCGGGGAGTCCGGCGAGCGAGGCGATCCAGGCGAGCGCCTCGTTCTCGGCGAACACCGCACCGGCGCCCTCTTGCCACGATCCTGCATAGACGTTCGCGGCCGACACGGCGACGTCGAACAAGCCCGCAGCCTCGGTGGGGGCGGCCGGAACATAGGAGAAGAAGCGGGGGTGGTCGACACTGATGCATGCGGGGGCCAAGACCTCGCGCCAGATGCGGAGGGCCTCGGGGCCCCCGATGCCGTCGTCGGTGACGGTGCGACCGGCACGAGTCCGCAACACGGAGGCGTCGACGGGGTGATCGAGGGGTGGATCCATTCGAATCCGGTTCAACGCGTACGCGAGGACCTTCCAACTCAACCGCTTCGACCGGCGATCAAAGGAGTGCATGCGTGTCACGGGTTGCCTCCCGGTCCGGGACGACTGCGGTCCCGGCACCCTATGTGTTGGTGTCGAGGAGCTCGCTGCCCTCGTGGCGGGCCTCGCCGTCCTTCCAGAGGAAGTGACCGATCACACCAGCGAGCAGCACGGTCGAGAGCCCGACCACGATCGGGAACGCCAGCAGTATGAGAACGAGGACCACCGCACCGGCCATCACGTCACTTCTTCTTCCGTGCGGCGGGCTTCTTCGCCGTCTTCTTTGCCGACTTTTTGGTGGCCGACTTCTTCACCGGGGACCAGTTCGCGGCTTTCTTCTTGGCGACGGCGGGACCAGCGGGCTTCCATGCCCACGCCTCGATCTCCACGGCTCCACCGAATGGCAACGACGCGACTCCGATCGTGCTGCGCGCCGGGCGGTGCGCGCCGAATCCCTTGGCATAGGCCTCGTTGAACGTGCCGAAGGTGTCCATGTCCGTCAGGAAGCAGAGGGTCTTGGAGACATCCCTCAATGACGCTCCCATCGAGGCCAGTTGAGCCGTCAGGTTCGCGATCGCCTGCCTCGTCTGGGCCGGGACACCCCCGCCCACGAGCGCTCCGTCCTTCATGCCGAGCTGGCCGGACACGATGATCCAGTCGCCGGCGCGGACCACCGGTGTGTACGGGGGATGTGCGGGGGCTGCCATGCCCACGACACTACGCCACACCGGTACCCACCTACCATTGGTGAGATGCCAGTTCCCGGCGAGATGTCGCGACGTCGGTTCCTCGGGGTCGGCGCAGCAGTCGGTCTCGGCGCCGTGGTCGCGGCCTGCGCTGGCGAGCCCGATGGCGGTGCATCACCGACCGAGATCGTCCCCGGCATCGAGGGCACTCTCCAGATCGTCAAGCGGTTCCCCCCGAACGGACTCGTTCCCGGTCGGGTGAGACTGCCCCTGTCGCTCGCCGATGCACGTGGGATCCTCGGCAACGATGGAACGCGAACCCTCCCCGATTCACTCGCAGTGACGATCATCGACCCGTCCACGGGTGAGACGGTGGCAAGCGCCAATGCGAAACGCCACGGTGACGATCTCTCCGTTCCGTACTGGCCGGTCGTGGTCGACATCGACTCACCCGGCATCTATTCGTTGCGCCTGGATGCGACCGGGCAGGATCCTGGAGGCACGACCCAGAGCAACGAGGTGTCGTTCCAAGTGGATGCGCCGGACACTGTGGCCATGCCGGTGCCGGGTCGTGCACTTCCCCCCTTCGACACTCCGACGATCGTGAACTCACGGGGGGTCTCACCCATCTGCACCCGTGCCGGCGGACCGTGTCCGTTCCACGGGGTCACCCTCAGCGACGCCCTCGTCCGTGGCATTCCCGTCGTCTATTTGGTGGGGACACCAGCGCACTGCACGACGGGGACCTGCGCGCCGGCACTCGAGTCACTCATCGCCGTGGCATCCGAGATCGGGGAACGCGCGGTGTTCGTGCACGCGGACATCTATGCCGACGAGGAGGCCACCCAGGTCGCCCCGGCGGTCACTGCGCTGAAGATGCAGTTCGAGCCCGCACTCTTCGTCACGGATGCACGGGGAACAGTGGCCACGAGACTCGACGTGGTGTTCGACACCGATGAGATCCGCGGCGCACTCGCCACGGTCGGGCTCAGTTGATCCGGTTCAGCTGAACGACTTGCCGCACCCGCAGGAGCGGGTCGCATTCGGGTTCGAGATCGAGAAACCCTGCTCGGTGAGTCCGTCCTTGTAGTCGAGGCTCGCACCCTCGAGCATCGGAGCCGACGCAGGGTCCACGACCACGCGAACCGCACCGAAGGTGAGGGTGATGTCGTCGGTGGCGACATCGGAGTCGAAGTACATGTCGTAGGAGAAGCCCGAGCAGCCCCCCGACTTGACCGCGACGCGCAGTGCCATGTCGGCCGCGCCCTCGGCCTCGAGCAGTTGGGCCACTTTGCTGGCCGCAGAATCGGTCAGGGTGATCATCGCTGTCCTCCGTGGTTCGGAATTCACTGGCTGGTGACGGGAATCCTACTTCCCCGGTCGGCGATAGTGCACACCCCTTAGACTTTTTTGCTGTGACCGATCGTCCCATTCCGCCCCCCACGGAGCAGGATGTGCGCACTCTCCTGCGGGCCGTGATCGACCCGGAGTTGGGCGACAACATCGTCGATCTCGGCATGGCCGGTGACATCCGGATCGCCGACGGCACGGTGACGATCGGCGTGAAGCTCACGATCCGTGGCTGCCCCCTGCGCGCCCAGATCCAAAAGGACATCCGAGCGCGACTCGAGGTGCACCCGTGGGTGCGCAAGGTGAAGATCAACTGGGGCGAGATGACCGCCGAGGAACGCTCCGCGGTCATGACGAGGGCGCGTTGGAACGCGCGGGAGAGTGCGACCGACACCGCGGTACCGGTCGGGGCGCGCGTGCTCGCAGTCGCGAGCGGCAAGGGTGGGGTCGGCAAGTCGTCGGTGACCGTCAACCTCGCCGCCGCTCTCGCCGCGCAGGGCATGACCGTCGGTGTCCTCGATGCCGACATCTGGGGATTCTCGATACCCCGCATGCTGAACATGCCCGACCGACTCCAGGCCGAACGTGTCGAGGGGCGCGACAAGCCGATGATCATCCCGAACGAACGCAGCATCGAATCGGGTCTCCTCAGGGTCGTGTCGACCGGGATGCTCGTCGACGACGAGGGCACCGCACTGATGTGGCGCGGACTCATGCTCACCAAGGCCGTCGAGCAGTTCCTCAACGATGTCCACTGGGGCGATCTCGACTTCTTGTTGATCGACATGCCGCCCGGGACCGGCGACGTGCAGATGGGACTGGCCCGGATGCTCCCCCGCACCGATCTGTTGATCGTGACAACGCCGGCGGTCTCGGCACAGAAGGTCGCGATCCGCGCGGCCGACATGGCGCGTCGCAGCTTCCTGCGCATCGCGGGGGTCATCGAGAACATGAGCACGTTCACGTGCGCGCACGGCGAGGACTACGCGCTCTTCGGCGAGGGTGGCGGACGCGCGCTCGCCGAGGAAATCGGCGTCGAGTTGCTCGGCCAGATCCCGATCGAGCCAGCCGTCGCCGCGGGGGGCGATGCGGGCGAGCCGGTGGTGCTCTCCGGGACCGGCGCGGCCGCGGCCGAGTTCACGCGAATCGCTGCCCTGATCATCGCCGAGACCCCGGATGCGACCGAGATGTCGGGATGCTCGGCGCGCACCGACTCCGACGCCGTCGGCGTCACCGTTCGACGCGGCTTCACCGAACCATCCGATTGAACACTGCCGCGCCCTCTGGAACCCGGCGGACCAGTTCGATCGTGCGTAGATTAGTTTCCATGAGGGATGCACTCGGGTCGACCCCGACGAACGCGCACGAGTGACTCGGAATGGTTGAGATCAGATACGCACCTTCGAAGCCCACGAGAGAATGGGCCATGCCGGCACCCGGCGACAGCCTTCGACAGGGAGATGTAGTCCAAGCCGATCGTCCGGCGGACGAAGGACTATCCGACCTCTACTTCATAGCAACAGGTGACTGCGATGTAGCCAACGACAAACACTTCGGCAAGTTGCTCGCACTTCCACTCGTTCCCCTCGCGGACTATTACCTGCGATTCAGGGTTCCTAAGCTGCTTACGGAACTGCGCGTCGGGAAAAATGGACTCGAAGACCAGAGCGTGTTCGTCCTAAACGAAGCACTGCGCCTTGCCGGGGAGAATGCACTCCCCTACAAGGACGGGCTCGCCTGGATGGAGCGTTCGGGCCCGGCAACGATCTGTGAGCACCTGCGACCGCAGGTCGGGCCTGACTCGCTGAAGCAGTTCGGACAACTCGAGCAACGCCTGATTTGTATGTGCACGGCGCTGAATTCATTTCCGTCGAACGGATCAATCGCTGCAGCTGCGACATTCGTCAAGCAGGCCAAGGACGCCGTAGGTGAGAGACTGAAGAACGGACCGAAGGCGTATTTCGAGAAAGATCTTCAGAACTTTTTGAAGAGCAGTCCCAAGGACATCTTCCTGCTATCTGAGATCTCCCTTGATCACGATCCGGGATTCGTGGTCGCACTCAGATTCCCCGAGCAGATCAACTCGGCCGACATTTCACTCGACGATTCGACCTCGTCACGCAGGTTGCGGAGGATCTCACGGATCGTGTACCCGTACTCGACCGGCATCCTCCATCAGTTCGCCAATCTCTTCACAACCGTCGGATTTCCGGACGAGCAGAAGGATTCGCTGACCATCGCCGCCGAACTCATCGTGCAGGCCTGGGAGTGGGAGGATGCACCATCATGAAGGAATTCGAGGTCTTCACGCTGTCGGCGACCCACCGCATGGACGACAACGGATTGTGGACCTTGGTGGGTGAGGAAGGGATCGATGTCACCGACCTCCAGCAGAACTTCGGACTGACGGTCGCCGAAGCCGGCAACTACCGGTTCTGGGTGAGCGATGCTGACACTCGCGCGGCGAGGTTGGCGATCGTGAGGACCGGACCGATCCTCCAAAAGGCGACGGTGCTTCAATTGACCCGTGTCCTCGAACGCTGCCGCGGATTCATGGAGGTGTCCGCCAGATTTCCACTAAAGGTCCCGCACAACTGGACCCCGTTCATACAGGACGATCTCGTCGCGTTCTACGCAGCGGGTAGGAACGTGTTCGTCTCCAACCCCAGATGGATCGCCAAATACCACCCGAGCGATGTCGTCTACTTCTGGAGCCTTTACCCCGGCGAGGAGACCCACAGGCAACTCCTTGAGCACCAATCGATCGACGAGACAGCGATTCAGACGGTACGAACCATGTGGCCGCAGGTGCATGCCGCAGCAACGGCCCAATTCGCCGTCAATGCTCCCGCCGCGCCGTCAGGCAGTGGTGCAATCGTTCTGGAAGTGCTTCCCCGCTCGTACCATGCATTTCAGACGTACTCGCAGTGGATGGAGCCGGGGCAGTTGTCCGACCGGCAACGCGATTTCGTCCTCTACGGAAGTTCCGAGTCGATACCGGTGAAGGGCCCTGCGGGCAGCGGAAAGACCCTAGTGCTCGAACTAAAGGCTCTCCACGACACCCTCGATCTCCTAGGGCGAAAGGGCAATCCCAGGGTCCTGTACGCCACACATAACTGGTCCATGGCCCTACAAGTGGACGAGGATCTGAGGGTGCTCGACGAAGGCCTCGGATCGACCGATTTCATAACCGTCGCACCCTTGACCTCGGTCATCGCGGAGATCCGACCGGTCTCGCCCGGGGTCGAGATACTCGGTGAAGACGGCGAGGAGGGGCTCTTCTATCAGATAATCAAGCTCGAGGAGGTTCTAACCGAGTTCCTCGACTCGAAGTTCGTCCAGTTCAAGTTCGAGGCCACCAAGTCGCTCGTCGAACTGGTCGCTTCATCCACCGGACAGACGCCGGAGAGCGAAACATTCCGACGTGACCTCCTCGGGGAGTTCACCACCGTCATGGGCGGAGCAGACATTCAGATCGGACCGGATGACAGACGCAAATATCTCGAACAACACCGCCTCCCCCAGTGGCTCGAACTACCGACTGCGATCGATCGTGAACTCGTCTATGAGATCTACTCGATGTTCCTGCAAGCCCTGCAGGAGGAAGGATTGCTCACCGTGGATCAGTTCATGTCGAGTTCCCTTAGATGGTTCAGCGGCTACGAATGGGGACCCCTGAGGCGCACCAAGGGCTACGACCTCATCTACGTGGATGAACTTCATCTCTTCAACCAGCAGGAGAGAGCGGTCCTAAATTTCCTCGGCAGAGACGCCCGTCAGAACCCCCGGATCTACATGAGCCTCGACCCGATGCAGTCCCCCACCGGTCGCTACGGCAATTTCGTCGAGGACAGAACACTCGGGGGTGCGTCGTCCGGGGTGGTACTCAACGAGGTTTTCCGGTACTCCCCGCAGATCCTCGCCTTCGTGAAGCATCTGACGCAGAGATATCCGACGGAAAACCTCGGGGCGAGGTTCGACGTCGATGTCTCGCATGCGATGTCACGTTCCGAGGACGGACCACTCCCGGAGATCCTCGACTGTCGCCGATCTGCCACCTCGGTACTGGATGTCTGTTTCGATCTCGCCTTCAATTCGACGGATCCGAGGCTCCGCGTCGGGGTCGCCGTCATCGATCAACTCCAGGCCGATGAGTACATCGGCTCGGCCCAGAGACGCCAGTCAAAGAGGAACATCTCCACCATCAAGAACCGCGAGGATCTCGCAGTTATCACGAAGTCCCGGAAGGGCCTCGTCATCTCGCATGCTGAGCACCTCGCCGGTCTCCAGTTCGACGAGGTGATCATCGCCGGTCTCGGCAACGCCGGTGATCTCGTTCATTTCCAGAAGTTCATCATCTTCCTCTCGCACATGTATCTCGCGGCTTCGCGAGCCGAGAAGCGTCTGAGAATCGTCCTCAACTCTGGCGAGGACGGCATGCCCGAAGTTCTCCAGACTGCACTCGACAACCACCTCGCGACACGGACAGATCTCTAGCCGTGCGTTGCGGTTCGTAGAACCGACCGTCAGAGGTCGTCGTAGCCGGGTTGACCCGGCATCAGGATCCCGACCACGCGCCCGTCGGAGTCGACTCGCAACTTCGGCAGGATCGTCGTTGGCACGCCCACCTTGGCGGCCGCGGTGAGGACCTCGTC
>Ga0194115_10008339_pt1 | contig 10053 bp, 7 predicted proteins | sample TA2MahsurfametaG_3_FD_148656 | JGI IMG/M metagenome (GOLD analysis project Ga0194115, IMG submission 148656) | Freshwater microbial communities from Lake Tanganyika, Tanzania - TA2015002 Mahale S4 surface | ecosystem: Environmental > Aquatic > Freshwater > Lake | place: Tanzania: Lake Tanganyika... | reverse complement strand
CACCAGAGTTATCAAGAGATGAGTTTGCACTCTATGACTTAATTTGGAAGCGAACTATTGCCTCCCAAATGTCAGATGCAAAAAAACAACAGATGCGGGTTGATTTTGATGTCAAAACTAAATCAGGTGATGATGCAATATTTAGGGCAAATGGATCAGTAATCACTTTTGCTGGATTCTTAGCAGCCTATGAAGATATTGTTGAAGACAATGCAGATGTTGAAGATTCTAATCGCAGATTGCCTGCGATGAGCGTGGGTGAAATGATTAAAGTTAATGAATACAGCTGTGAGGGACATGAGACAAAACCACCAGCAAGGTATACCGAACCAACATTAGTTAAAAAACTAGAGGAGCTTGGAATTGGCAGGCCATCAACCTTTGCATCTATTATGCAAACCATTCAAGACCGGGGATATGTTGCAAAACGTGGTCGGGCATTAGTCCCTACTTTCTTAGCATTTTCAGTTACAGGATTATTAGAGCAGCACTTTACAAAGTTAATTGATTACGAATTTACCGCATCTATGGAGGAGGATTTAGATCGCATTGCAAATGGTGATGAGGAGAGAGTTGCATGGCTTACGAAGTTTTTCTATGGCACAGAAAATAATCCAGGATTAGCTGATCTATCGTCTAATCTAGGCGCAATTGATGCCCAAGCAATTAACACCATGAAGATGGGTGAAGACATTGAGATCAGAGTTGGCAGATTTGGTGCCTACCTGCAACAAGGACAAGGGAATGAAAGAAAGTTTGCTAATATTCCAGAGCAGATGGCACCAGATGAGTTAACTCTTACCAAAGCAATTGAGTTACTAGCTAAACCATCTGGTGAGAGAAAATTAGGAGTTGATCCAGAAACAGGACTTGAGGTGATCGCAAAATCTGGACGTTTTGGTGCATATATAACTGAAGTTTTTCCAGAAGAGATAGTCGAAGAAGGCGCTAAGAAAAAACGAAAGAAAAAAGATGCACCAAAACCAAAAACTGCCTCATTACTTTCAACTATGTCCCTAGACACAGTTGATTTATCTGACGCGCTTCGCTTGTTATCACTTCCTAGAACACTTGGAACATACCAAGATGATGTGATCACTGTGCAAAATGGTAGGTATGGCCCTTATATGAAGCATGGATCAGATTCACGCACTCTTACAAGTGAGGATCAATTGTTTTCTATTGGTTTAGAAGAAGCAATTGAAATATATAAACAACCTAAAGTTAGAAGACGTGGTGTTGCAAAGCTACCACTTAAAGAGTTAGGTAAAGATCCACAAACAAAACGTGAAGTAATTGTTAAAGATGGCAGATTTGGTGTTTATGTAACAGATGGTGAAACAAATGCAACATTAAGACGTGGTGACGCAGTTGAGTTACTTACATTAGAGCGCGCACTTGAATTACTTGCCGGAAGACGAGCTTGGGAGATTGAAAACCCAGGTGGATCAAAAAAGAAAGGCAAGAGAGTGAAGAAAAGTGCACCAACACTCACTGAAAAAACTGTGAAAGGTGCTGGAGCGAAAAAGAAAGCCAAAAAGGCTGCAACTGGTGTTGGAAATGCGCCAAAATAGCGTTCGCTAGTCACAAGTAGACTTCCATCATGTCTTTGCCATATCCAGCAGCACCCGCGCAATCTGAATCAAGAAGCGTGCTTGCCATACCTGCGTTTAGGAAACTATGGCAAGCAATGGCGTTTTCATCTTTTGGCGATTGGCTTGGGCTACTAGCTTCAACTGCATTAGCCCAGCAATTAGCAGGTGGTGATTATGCAAAGGCAAACTTTGCAATTGCCGGCGTATTTATTGTCAGATTATTGCCAGCAGTAATTTTAGGTCCATTTGCTGGTGTTATTGCAGATAAGTTTGATCGTAGAAAATTGATGATTGTTTGTGATGTTTTGCGCTTTTCGCTATATCTCTCAATTCCAATTGTTGGAAATTATTTTTGGTTGTATACCGCATCGATTTTGGTGGAAATTGTTACCTTATTTTGGTCGCCTGCAAAAGAAGCATCCGTGCCAAACCTTGTTCCAAAATTAAAGTTAGAGAGTGCTAATCAAGTATCACTTCTTGCAGCCTATGGAACTGCGCCAATAGCTGCAATCCTATTTTCTACTCTTGCATTATTTACAGGTGCAATAAATGCAGCGTTAGGAAATAACACACCAGCATCGGCTGCAGATCTAGCTCTTTATATAAACGCTGTTAGTTTTCTATTTTGCGCATACACAGTTTGGCGATTAAAAGAGATTCCAGCAGGGCCAAGTAAAAAACTAAATTCTTCTTCCATTGGCAAATCTCTTTGGGAGGGCTTCTCATTTATTGAAGGATCTAAGATCATTAGAGGCCTTATCTTTGGAATGTTGGGTGCTTTCTTTGCGGCTGGAGCTGTAATTGGATTAGCTAGAACTTTTGTTGATGATCTACAAGCTGGCGAAGCTGCTTATGGAATTTTATTTGCTGCTGTATTTTTTGGGCTAGCACTAGGTATCTCAGTTGGGCCAAAGGTATTTGCACAATTTTCTCGAAGAAGATTGTTTGGAATCTCATTAACAATTTCAGGTTTGTTATTAGTAATTCTCTCTTTGGTATTAAACCTAGTGCTTTCAATCTTTATCACCGTTTTACTTGGTTTATTCTCTGGAATTTCGTGGGTGACTGGATTTACCATGCTTGGGCTTGAGGTTGAAGATGAGGTGCGAGGAAGAACCTTTGCATTTGTTCAATCACTAATAAGGGTTTCACTTGTTTTAGTCTTAGCAATTTCACCATTGGTAGCAGCTGCTATAGGTGAGCACACCTACTCATTTAGAACCACAACAATTACCTATAACGGCGCAGCCTTTACGATGTTTTTTGCTGGGCTTATTGCAGTTTTAGTTGGAGTTATTTCATATAGACAAATGAGAGATCGCCCAAACGTTTCACTCTTAAGTGATATCAAATCAGCATTCCGTGGCGAGTTAGGTGCGATTACAGGTCAGGTGACAAGTGGAGTGTTTATCTCATTTGAAGGTGGCGAAGGTTCTGGCAAATCAACTCAAACAAAATTGCTAAAAGATTGGCTTGAGAAAAATGGTGAAGAGGTTTTATTAACTCGTGAACCTGGTGGGACTACTTTAGGTAATCAATTACGGAATATTTTGTTGGACAATAAAACTGGCGTAATTTCACCTCGCGCTGAAGCATTGATGTATGCAGCAGATAGAGCTCACCATGTCTTCTCTTTAATTAGACCTGCTTTGCAAAGAGGTGAGATAGTAATTACAGATAGATACTTTGATTCATCAATCGCATACCAAGGCGCTGGCAGGATATTACTGCCAAGTGAGGTAGCAAGAATTTCTAGATGGGCAACAGAGTCATTAACTCCGACCTTAACTGTAATTATGGATCTACCCGCCGAGATAGGCTTGGGTAGATTGCATTCAACTGATCGATTAGAGAGTGAACCACTAGCTTTTCATGAAAGAGCAAGGCAGGAGTATTTAAACCTTGCCCACCTTGATCCTGAACGCTTCTTGGTGGTGGACGCATCTTTAACTATCGAACAAATTCATCAAATTATTATTGAACGAGTAGGCACTATTAAAACTTTAAAAAGAAACCTGAAATAACTGTGAGTGTTTTTTCATCTTTGATTGATCAATCTCAAGTGGTTGAGATCTTAAAAGATGCTGCCCAAGCAGCTCATAATTCAAATTATTTAAGTCAGGTAATGACAAGCACCTGGCTTTTCACCGGCCCACCTGGCTCAGGGCGTTCCAATGCAGCGACTGCATTTGCTGCCGCTTTAGTTTGCAAAGAGGGTGGTTGTAGTAAATGTAATGATTGTCTTTCAACAATACTTGGGACGCATGCAGATGTTGAATTGATCAAAACTCAAGGGTTGTCTATAAAAATTGATGAGGTTAGAGAATTAATTACCAGAGCCTCTTGGGCGCCATCTGTTGCAAATTATCGTGTTGTTGTAATTGAAGATGCTGACCGCTTAACTGATTCTGCAGCGAACGCACTACTTAAAGTAATTGAAGAACCAGGCTTAAGAAATATTTGGTTACTTTGTGCTCCGACTTTAACCGATGTTTTGCCAACTATAAGGTCTAGGTGTCGACACATTTCGTTGCGAACACCATCTACTAAAGCAATAACTAATATATTGATAGAAAGAGATGCAGTGGATGCTAAAACAGCAGAGTTTGTAGCACGTGCCTCAGGTGGTCATATTGGGCGAGCAAGAAGATTGGCAACGGATGCCAATGCAAGACAAAACCGGGCAAATGTTTTGAAATTACCTTCAATGATCAAAGATGTTGCCTCAGCATTTAAAGTAGCACAGCTTTTAGTGGACGCAGCCAAAGCTGACGCACTAACTGATGCAGAGAAAAAAGATGAAGATGAGATTTCAAAATTGAAAGAGGCTTGGGGTGCTACGGGTAGCAAAATGGCTAGTGGTGGTTCAAAGGCAGTGAAAGAGTTAGAGAAAGAACAAAAATCTAGATCAACAAGAATGGTTAGGGATTACTTAGATCGAGCACTTTTAGATCTGGCAACGCTATATAGAGATGTGTTGCTTCTACAATCAAACTCAATTGATTCACTAATTAATCAAGATTTGATAAAGCAAATCAAAATAATGGCTACTTCAACTAATCCAGCCAAAACTCTTGGCAAAATTGAAGCGATCTTAAAAACTCGACGAAATTTGGCCCAAAATGCCGCACCTTTATTACTTATTGAAGCTTTGATGTGTGAATTACGTTAAGAAAATGGTAATTAGCACCCTCATAAGTAAGGCAAAATACTCTCATGCGTCTTGACCATGTTTCCTATGTTTCCTCCCACGATCAGATCTCTGATGTTGTCAATCGAATAGGTTCACAGATTGGAACCGCATTTATTGACGGCGGAATTCATCCAAAATTTGGCACAAGAAATTTCACAGCGCCATTACTTAATGGTCAATATATAGAAATTGTTTGCCCACTTGACCACCCAGCAACTGATTTGACACCTTTTGGTATGGCTGTAAAACAGAAAGCGCTCGATGGTGGCGGTTGGTTTGCCTGGGTAGTGAGCACAGACAATATTAAAGATTTTGAACTCAAACTCGATAGAAAAGCCATAGAGGGTTGTCGAAGAATGCCTTCAGGTACAAATCTAAAATGGTTACAAATCGGGGTACTGTCCACACTAAAAGAACCATCTAAACCTTTTTTTGTGCAGTGGTTGGTTAACGAACACCCATCAAAAACCTCAGAGCCAGTAGCAGCTATTCACAATATTAATTTTAATGCGGTCAAAACTGAGGTTAATGACTGGTTGAAGATTGACGTGGACAGGATTTTAGGAACTATTGGATCGGAATGGGAATTATCGCCAAATAATTTGTTGCCTAATGGCATTACAAAGATACAGTTTAAAGTGAATAACTCGTATATTTCAATAGAGTAATTCCAATTTACATAGGTAAAGAACCATAAGAGTCGCGTTAACTAACGAAAAGAGTTAATAAATTTATCCCCGGATTTATAAAAGAACACACCAATAGCAAACTTCGAAAAAATTTTCCTAAAAATAGTTAAAAATCTATTTTCGGAAATTTTGATGTTCTTAAATTTAGTAGCTTCCCAAGCCCCAGGAATACCGGTTTCTATCAGGCTGGTATGCAGAAAATCTTGACCGGCCTTTGCGTAGTAAAAGCCGAAGATGCAAGCATTACTTTTAATTTGTTCTAATTGATAGATAGGAAAACTCTTTACATTATTAACCCATTCCCTAACTTCACTCCAATTACTCGCTTTAAGACCTACTCCAATATCGTCATACTTTGTATCAGCAAGCATTAATACTGGCCTTAAATGGAAAGCAGACTCGATGCCGATTGTGCTTCCAATTGTTATAGTTCCCACACTTTTATTCAACAAATCATAAGTGGATATATCACTGTCTGGCATAATTATTCTGGAATTTGATCTTAAAGGAATACTCATCATTTTTTTCATAACAGAATTGGACTTATTCAAAAAATTTGGATGCAACTTAATAATCAAATCAAAAACACTTTGCTCCTCAAATATATCAATTAATTTTAAAATACATTCATACTGGGTACCCAACGGTTCAGCCCATTGATCCCAAAACCCAAACATCTCTTCATCGGAACTCACATAATACACAATGAAATCTTTCTCATTATTCAAATAAAAATCGGTTCCAAGATTGTATTTGTTTTTTTTACTTGACATGTCATTGAACCATACACTGCCTTCTGCAATCTTATCTTTTAAGGGCAAGTCAGATTCTTTCCAAATATCTTTCATTACTTTCTGATTATTCAATCGATTATGAAATCCTTCTGCACGAATCTGAAATCGATTTCTTAACGTCTCAAAGATAAATACTTCCCTTTTTAAATCCCTTGATGCATCCCAAACTGCTCTTTCGTGTAAAAATCTACCATTATAAACGTAGACCTCTTCAATCTTGTTTTGAATTAAAAAATCTTTAGTTCCAGCATAAACAGTAAGATAAGATTTGAGTAAATTCAAAGTCAAAACAGTTATTTCTGTTAAGTTCACATAACGATCCCTGGTGCGATTTATAATTTCATTTGCCAATGCTGCACCAGGCTTGATCTGATCAACGCATAGAGTATGGAGTTCTGATAGATCACTAATTTTATTTAACTGTGCTTGAAATTGAACTAAAACTGTGTTAACCCAATCCCCATTAAAACTAATTTTAGTTGAGACAATTGCATTAGGGTTTGCTGCTTTGATAAGATTTAGTATTTTCCTTGGCGTGGAGCCGAATAGACTTGTAGCAGTTTTGGCCATTTTATTTGGTAATAAGGTTTGGTTCCCCCAGAAGCAGAAGTAAATATCGCCGTTATTTTGATTTTTCTCAGCCAGTATTTCAAGCGATGCAGCTAGGTGAATACTGCTGGACGCAAATTGGAATATGCAAGTTCTTTTCACTGAATAATTAGTCTCTTATGAATTTTCAAGGTCATGGTTGAAACCATTCTAAATTGTTTCGGTACCAATAAACCGTGGATTTCAAACCCTCATTGAAATTAACTAAGTTTTTAAAACCCAAATCTCTAAGTTTATTTCCATTTAGTGCATATCTATAATCATGGCCAAGCCTGTCAGGCACAAACTCAATTTTAGAATCTGAATCATTGAATTCATTCATTAATAATTGTGTTATTTCTAAATTAGTTTTTTCTTCGTTTCCCGCGATGTTGTATACCTCACCTATTTCTCCATTTGTTGACAACCAAGCAATAGCTCTAACGTGATCAGACACATGAATCCACTCTCGAACATTCTCTCCATTGCCGTATAAAGTTAGCGGTTTATTTTGCAGCAACTTTGTTATGAATGATGGAATTAATTTCTCTGGATGTTGATATGGACCATAATTATTTGAGCAGCGAGTTATAATCACTGGTACTCCATAGGTTTTTGAGTATGCAAGCGATATCAAATCGGCCGCTGCCTTAGAAGCGGCGTAAGGAGAATTTGGTTTTACAGGAAAACTCTCATCCCAAGTTCCATGTGGTATGGAGCCGTATACCTCGTCTGTAGAAATTTGGACATATCTTTGAACTTTTAGTTTTTTCGCGCACTCTAATAAATTTTGAGTTCCCAATACATTTGTTTTCATAAAGACCGAGGGATCGACAATAGATCGATCTACATGGGATTCAGCCGCAAAATTTATAATTAAATCACATTCTTTTGGAATCACTTTGGAAATATTTGGATCGTTAATATCGCCTTTAATAAATTCATATCTTTTATCACTTTCTATCAACTTTAAATTTTTTAAATTTCCAGCATATGTTAATGCGTCATAAACAATTAATGCAGTTGGGTCTATCCCAAAATTAGTTAACCCGCCAGTAAGGGCTTTACGTACAAATTCACTGCCGATAAAACCCGCGCCACCCGTAACAAATATTTTCAAAATAGCACCACCCAGTAAGTTAATTAAGAGTTTTAACGTGAACAGGATACTCTATAGGCATGAAAGGCATAATTCTTGCAGGCGGTACAGGAACAAGACTTTGGCCTATAACAGAAGGTGTTTCAAAGCAATTACTTCATGTTCACGACAAGCCAATGATCTATTATCCCCTTTCGACATTAATGTTGGCAGGTATAAGAGAAATAGCAATAATTACTACCGAGCAAGACCAGCCAACTTTTAAGAGATTATTAGGTGATGGATCAACGCTCGGAATAAAAATAGAATATTTCATTCAACATGAACCAAATGGCATAGCTGAAGCATTTATATTATGCGAAAACTTCATTGGAAGCAGTCCAGTCGCATTAATTTTAGGTGACAATATTTTTCACGGACAGGGAGTAGGAAGAAATTTAAGAAATTTTTTAAACCCAAGAGGTGCTCATATTTTTGCATATCAAGTTAATAACCCTCAAGATTTTGGCGTAGTTTTCTTAAGCGACGATTCAAGGCCTGTTGATATAGTTGAAAAACCTACTGACAAACTAAGTAACTTAGCGGTACCAGGTTTATATTTCTACAACTCAGGGGTATCAAAGATGGCGAAATTAGTAAAAAGAAGCAAGCGAGGTGAGTTAGAAATAACCTCACTGAATCTGATGTATTTAGAGAGTAAATCGTTAGAAGTTTCAGTGCTTCCAAGAGGAACTGCATGGTTCGATGGGGGTACAGTTAAAGCATTGCACGAAGCAACTTCGTATATAAAGTCGATCGAGGAGCGCCAGGGTCAAAAAATAGGTTGCATCGAGGAAATATCTTGGAGGAACAAATGGATTACAGATAAAGATTTGAAAACAAAAGCTGAAAAATACCAAAACAACGAATACGGTTCGTACCTAAATTCGCTTTTGAATAAGTAAAGCAAAGAACTTTTACCTATATTATTAAGAAGGAGCCATGAGTCCAGGCAAAATTAAGTTTAGTGATTTTCCTCCTGATTTAGACCCCAAAGATAATATATATAGAGATGCCATTATCACTGCTACCGAAAGAATCAATCTTGATTTAGATGTGCACTTTTATGGTTGTTATCCGAATATAGAATTCACAAAAAAATTTAAGGCTTATATTCGTTCAAAATTATCTAATAACGGTATGGTCAATTGGCTAAATAGTCAGCAAGGCATAAGAGTTCCTCACTATAAAAATGAATTTAATATATGGGTAACTTTTGAGAATCGGCGCCCACCTCATGCCAATTATGACCAAACCTTGTCATTTGATTGTGATACTTATAATGGTCATAATTTTTATTTTCCTTTAATTTTTCAGTACATGGATATCAGGGGAATGAATAGCACATATGCAAAACATAAAATAAGTCCAAAAACGGCTATGTTGAAAAGAGATATCTCAAAGATTCAGCTACAACAAAAAAATAGTTTTTTGGTGAGTTTTATTAATAATCCACACCCTATAAGATTAAAAGCATTACAATCCTTATCAGAAATTGACAAGGTAACCACATATGGCAGATCTGTAAATAACTATGCCGAAGATAAAATATTCACGTCAAAAGAATTCTGGTTTAGTTTGTGTTTTGAGAATGATCTATACCCTGGATACGTTACTGAAAAGGTTCTAGAGGCTTGGTTAGGCTGGACTATTCCACTTTACTGGGGAGATGATGTTTCTGGCTTTTTGAATCCAAAAGCAATAATTAATTTAGCAAATTTCTCAACAATGAAGGAGTTCGTCAATTTCGTATCTAAATTGTACTTAGATAAAGATAAAATGATAAATATAATTAATCAACCTTTATTTATCAAAGAATTTAAGTTTGAAGATTTAGTTAGTTTTTTTCATCAAGGTTTAAAGAAGAAACTTGCTCTTCAATGATTCTTTTTGATAAATTTGCTCCATCAATATATATTCGTTTATATCCATGACCAATCAGCATAGATTGCCATTCAAAACACCTATTAATTCTCGTTATTGGCATAAATTCAATTACCGTGCATTTGCTACTCCATAATGCATTTACTAAACCACCACCATGAATACCTGCTAC
>Ga0194115_10008337_pt1 | contig 10054 bp, 5 predicted proteins | sample TA2MahsurfametaG_3_FD_148656 | JGI IMG/M metagenome (GOLD analysis project Ga0194115, IMG submission 148656) | Freshwater microbial communities from Lake Tanganyika, Tanzania - TA2015002 Mahale S4 surface | ecosystem: Environmental > Aquatic > Freshwater > Lake | place: Tanzania: Lake Tanganyika... | reverse complement strand
TGATGGATGATGGATGATGTGGGACCAGAGACTACTATACACACAACAACGACAACAACAAAACAAAAATAAAAACAGGATATAATCATCATCATAGTATAGTAGTACATTCCCTCCCCCCACCCGACCCTAGTAGGAATGCAACTGGGCTTGATGAATATCATCTATTCTGAGAGTAACTACGGCAGCTAGCGTGGATTATCATCATCATCAAGTGACGGCCCCAGAAAAGGGCCGACAAGAGGACGGGGAGGGTGGAGTCGTCCTGACATTCGGGAGGATCTCATCATGTGACCAGAGTATCTTGTGAAAAAAAGGATAACATCAAAGAGGCTCGTATACGGCTCCGTTTCCTCGTCCACCTTGGATGGACGTTTTGGTCGTAAACTGTTACAAGTCAGGAACGATCAACGACGACGGGAAACCGAAAAACGACAATTCCAAGATCCATCCAACAAAACTCCGAGATCCACCCCAGTTCAAGAGTCTACTTTTGATTTTTTTTCCCCACGGATGTTTTCATTTCATTTCTTTATTGGAATAATAAATCGTATTGATTCATTCCTAAACCATTCAACGATCCTATCTGCGACTGTCATTTCATTTCCTTCTTCTTCCTCACGCATATGATAGGTGTGTCGAGAACATAATGTATCCTCCTTGGGTATGGACATGAATTCTATCCGACCCCCATCGTCGGTAGTGTTTCCACCCATTGCATGATCGATATTCTTCTCGATGGTTTCCTGTAGGGAATGTAACCATCCATTCTTAAAGGAAGATGAATATATTGTCGGTGTGGGAGACATATGATACCCTATACCGAAGGAGGCAAGGACGGGGAAGATTGAAAAGGTACTATCTGGTGCCGCAAAGGCCTGCTTTGCCATGATCAGACGAGCATAGGCTAAGGATATTGTCTCATCCGGTCCATTATGGATCGTAATTCGTGCCTTTGGGAATTCTTCTTGTAAATGCTCTACCATCGCATAGACGACACGTTGACAAGTATAACTCCGAAAGGTATCTTCTACGTCGACGGCACGAGTTTGAGAAGAATAACCAAGTAGGGACATTGTCATCGTCGTCGTTGCCGATGCTGTTCCATTTTTGTCGTTGTTGTTGTCATCCCCATTGGGATCGTTGTCGGTGATCGTAGCATTCTCCATTGTGCTGCTGGTGGTGGTATTCCTTATCGTCGTCGTCTTCGTCAATCCAAAGGGTTGTGTAACAATACCAATCGATTTCACATTGGGATTGATACGTTTGGAATATTCTGTAAATTTCAAGAAACGGAAAAAGGGATTATCCCTATACATGATATCACCACAACGAAAATGAATAACGACTTCATCCAATGTCACATTGGTGAGTAGACCTGAAGAAAAATTGGACATATGATGATGATGATGTGGAAGTTGTTCCGAATAGTAGCTTTGACCTATTCCATCCTTTTGTTCTTCTTCTTCTTGTTGAATGAGGCTGGTTACCCAACTATGTGCCGGATGGTGGACTTCATCTTCTCCTTCTTGTTCTTCTTTTTGAGGAAGACCGACTAATGCAATTGCCATCCAACGAAGATCAAATCGAAGAAAGTGGACCATCCAACCGACATGTAAATCTCTTTCTCCACATGATACAGTATGGAAGGATGATTCATTCCCATAGTGTCGATCGAGATACCGTTTCGTGGCTTGGGATGAAAAATGACCCATCAACCATGGGAGTATCTCATCGAAAGATTGATTATCATGATCCCCGCCACCCCCGCCGTTGTCCTCCTCCTCCTCCTCATTCTCCTTACACATTAATTGAATATCGACATATTTTCCAAAATTGACTTGGGAGAATGCTGCCAATAATCGGAATTCATAAATGAATTGTAACCAATTTCCTGTCCCTAATGCAGAATATTTGGATATATTCTTACAATCATATGGTACCTGATATAAGATATGATAATCCTCATCGTCTGGAAAAAACCGTGAATGTTGTTGTTGTATCCAACGACAAAAGTGCTTATGTGGCATCTCTCTATACCCCGTTTCTGATCCGACGATGGATGCAATCTTAGTCCGATTGTACTCGGGACGTTGTGGTAGTGAAGATTGTGGTAATGAGGTATTTGGTGCGTCATTCTTGTTGTTGTTGTCGTCGTCGTCGCCTGTAGTAGGAGGCAGGAGCAGGGAAGAAGAAGAAGAAGCTGATGATGATATGGGCAGATTGGTGTCATCCTTCTCAGGGAGAATCGTTGCATTGATATGGGTAGAATTTGATGACGACGATGATGATGACGATTGTAGGACTATGTCTCTTCGTTTCTCGTCTCCTTCTTCTTCTGGAACAACGGTCCATGATGAGACTACCTCCTCATTTTTCTTTGTAATGATAGAATCACGATTCCCCCGTAACAAGGTCGATGATGACGATGACGATGAGTTACCGACGATTGATGTGGATCGTTTCGAAACTTCTTTTTCCACATCTTCATGGTTGATGGTGTTGTTGATGATATTGTTGCTGTTGTCGTTATCGTTGATATTGTTGTTGACGTGAAAAGACAAAAGTTCCGTCTTGTATTCATTCATGACGACACGACTTGAAATAGTCCGAATCATCAAGAATCCTAGTACTACCCCTACTACGACTAATTTCTTCCATGATTGGATAGGGATTGCCATCTTTTGGTATATCAAACACAAAAAAAGATTCGTGCTTTTTGGCAGTGTGTGTGCGTGTGTTGGTGCGTGTCGTCTTTACGGTCAGAAGGATGGCCGGACGTGGTGCGTAAGGGTATGGGTATCTCAAAAGTAGGGTCTCAGTTGATTGATTGATTGAATCATCCACAGATATCACTACTGTCAATCCCCCTGTTGGACAGTCATGCAGTTCACGTTTGTGACGAAAATGTTTTTCTTCTTTCTCAAAATGCGTGATGATGTGACCGTCGAAGAAGCTTCGGACATTGTGTCCATCGTCCTCATTTGACCAAGCCGATTACATACCGACATTGTGACAGTGGACAGTGGACCCATGTATGCATATGACCTATTGTGACACTGTCTGGCCATCGCCCCGGATTCCCTTTGATGTCCCCCCCCCCCTTCTCCCTTTGCCTCTCCCCCTTTTTTTTCAAAGATGTTTCGAAATCACGAAGAAGGCAGATCTTTATTCGTTCTTTGGGGTGATTGATAGGGATGAAGGAAGAGGTTTGGATGCCTTATGTTATTATGGTACTACTGCACCCATTCTTGACAAAAGCGGACTTGTGCACTACACTCTTACTAGGACAAGCCCCAAAGATAACAAACGCTCCTGCTATTCAGAATAAGGTCTCACCACTCAACTCCACAACTTACAATTGAGCTTTGTAAGGGTATAGCTGTAAACGGTTCATTCGCCACTTTGCTTGTTATGATTACCTACTACTTATGATGCCGACGTGGCTGGATGGCAACTATAAGCTATGTTTGTCTTAATCTTCTTCTTTCCAGTGTCGATTGCAATCTACGTTCCTGCTTTTTGAGAGCCTCTTCCCCTTCAATTGCCACCACAGCAACTTCACACGACCAATGTTGTTTGTTTTACGTCCGTCAAGATGCAGCCTTCATCGTCGCAAGAATGACTGGGTTTGGCCTTTATATAGAGCCCTGGCAATATCGGCGGTGGGGCACCTTCACTCCCAATGTTGTTGATGAAAAGAGATGCAGCTCTTGCAAATGACTGCCTGGTGCGTATCTAGTAGAGCCTTCTTGGGAATCACCGCCGGGTACATTCCCCTCCCAATGTTGTTGTCGCCGGCTTCAAGATCATCATCCAGCAATTGGCAGCAAGAAGGACTGCTGGTTCGTTTCGAGAGAGAGCCTTGGCTAATGGCCAGCGCACCCCCCCCTCCTCCTCCCCCCAAGAAATTGAATGTCGTTGTTGGGAAAGATTGGGGTTTGGAGGCGGAATGTTGGCTATAAGAAATCGCCACTGACACACTGTTGACGATGGGTCTCTCTCTCTCTCTCGATTCTCACACGCACAACCCACTCACCCACACTTTCTCTTGGCGCCACATATCAACCAGCAGCAGAGAAACCATCAACACACGAATGTAATCGGCAGTAGGAGGAATTCGGTCCTGCTGCTTTTCCCGTATGTACCGCATCTAGGAAATTTGGATTCCCCGAGTGCTACTCTTTCGTCTAACCCACATATGGAATGCCCCGCCTCATCAAAGGCAAAGACGTGACATCCACCACAGTAATGATCATGACAGCTGTAGATGTTTGCGGAACAAAAGTTGTGGAGGACAGTGCACGGAGATAGAAGGCAATTCACAAGAGGCTTGTCCCAAGGACAACGACTCCTCCCACATAAAATTCCACATCGATTGTTGTCGTTGTTGCAGAAAAGACGACCAGCACATTCGCCGACAGGATATTGATTGTCCTTATTGAAACAATCAGAAAGACTAGAACAGTATCCCATGGGACGGCAAACTCCTCGTTGACAATATTGCTTATTCGATTCCAAGCAATCATTGGAAGATCTGCATTGGGCAAGATCCGTTGACGGAGGGTTGGTACCCGCCTGACGGTTCGCACGAGATTGTTCCATGGTACGTCTCGCCAAGTCCATCACATAGTAGGACAGCAGGAAAGTCCCAAGAAGAATAAGTCCTACAAACACATTAACAACTTTACATCGTCTGGATTTCGATAGTTGTGTGTTGGGTGGAAGTTGAATCATTGGTTTTTCAGGACGTCCTACCAACATTGGGAAGCATTTCACCTCTGGGCAGTTTGAATAAGTCACAATACATGGTGCTGTACCCATCGCCAAGGTTCCAAGATAGTGGTTGGCCGTTGTGAGAACCGAGTCGTGTGACCACAGTAGTGGAGCGACTCGTATGACTGAAACCGACTTTTAGCTACATACCGTATGTATGACATTTAATATGTACCTAAAGACTATCATACACATGATATGCATTTGTATGTACTGTATGTGCAGATCTTGTCATTAGGAACAAGTTCTACGGAAGGCCTATGGAAAGAAAGCGGAATACTAACTGTCAGTGGTAAATCTCAACGAGCCACTTCGCTACGCGATGAGAAAACCCAGCTGAGCCACTTTCGGAAATTCACTGTCACTGTCAATTCGTGGGGTACTGTTACTGGAAAGATGAAGAAAATGAGAGTGGGGGGACAGTGATAAAGATACGCGTTCACAGTCACGGGTAGAGATAGCGGCGGATACGGTAGTGATGGGGGTGAACCGACGACAACGACCGATAGGCCACCACGCTGATTGTCCTCTCAATCCTAATCTATGCGTGGCTACCGGCATGTATATACCGTACCGCTTTGTTCGCTTGTCGGTGTGTACGTCCTTCCGTCCTGTAAAGAGGAATCAATCTCCCTGGTCACAACAATTGTCTCGACTTCCCCCTTTTTTAAGGTTCACAGCGGTCATAGAGTCTGGATTCTCAACAGTTGTCGACAAGTTCCTCTATGCCGAGTGCATGCGGAGTCTTCGGACCCCCAAAAATGGATGACCGTAGATCCTGCAGAATATTAGATCACGTTGAGCTTGCATCATCGTCTGGGGCACCTTGGATTGAATGACAACAGAAAAGGGTGGACGCGAAAGAAGTTAGGCCAAGTGGGAAACAAGTTCCATGGCGTTCCGATAGCAAAAGATTCATCCATGGGAAAACGAGATTCGAGATTCGAGATGCCAGTAGCGGCGCACCCTCCGGAAGAAATGTGTCCGGCGAACGGATACTTGCTTCATTCTTCTCTATTTGAAAACGGAATTTTCGTCGGAAGACATGCGTGATTGAGGAAAAGGATGTCACATCCGTGTCCTTCAAGATTCGCTTGACACTTCGGGTGGATCGGGCAATGATTTTGCCGGAGGTTTGTCCCTCGGAATTTCGAGATCCAAAAATTTGATCTGCAGGCACCTCCATCAATTTTCCCGCCAATGCACACAAAACGAAACGACGTGTGACCGGAAAGGAAAAAGCCATGGAGTCTATCGTTGAGGCATCAATCCCTCACGCCGCTGCCGTCGTCAAGGAAGATCCCTCCCTGGATATTCCACTACCAGGATCCATCAGCGTTACGCTCAATAAGGGGAAAACAACGGTACTTGGGATTTCATTTGATAGCAATGACAGTGGTTTGTTGACTATCTCAAAGATTTCAAAGGGAGGTCTGTTGAGTCGCTCACCCCTTAAACCTGGATTCCTCGTTCAATATATCAATGATGATCCGACATTACACTTTAGCCGAAGTGAAGTCGTAGATCTCCTCAAGTCACTCGTCGGTACGGTCCGTATCGTAGCCCAAGATCCGTCTGGTGATGAGTCATATGCTGTCGCCATGGTCTTCAAGCCGACACCGACTTCTCCGCTCGGTATCACCTTGAATTCCGACGAAGAAGATGGGTGCCTTACCTTAACGAAGATCAAACCGGATGGGTTGTTCACGAAGTCTGTCTTGGGTCTTGGTGACGAAGTTATCGCCATCAATGGCGTATACTGTGAAAGGATGAAGCTCAATCAGCCGATGAAACCGAAAGAGGCAGCCGATCTTGCCCGAAAAGGTTCTGAAAGTTCGACGATTTTTGTTCGTCGTTACAGAAAACGCACACTTGACGAACATTTCGAAAAGAGAGCAAGGAAGGAGGGTAGAAGAAAGCCATCATTCCTTGAAGATGGAACCGTCGCAACGGCGGATGAATCAAGTAGAGGGATTAGGGATTCCAACAGTGAATTGTTGCATCCTGATATCCTCGTTCGGAAAATCTCATCGATTCATCCCCGTGTATCCTCCTCAGCATTGCCCCGTCCTGGATCTGTCGGTGTAACGGTTGTGAAGGCAACCGAGACGACACCGATTGGTATTTCCTTTGCGGATCCGACTGTGGATGGTGATGATGGAGGTCTGTTGATGATCTCGAAGATTACACCGGGGGGCCTATTGAGTTCATCCCCTTTGCAACCTGGATTCTTTCTTCGTTCGATCAATGGCGTTTCGACTGTAAACTCCAGTCGTCAAGATGCCGCAAAGCTTATCAAGTCCCTCTCTGGTCCCGTCAGTATCGTGGCGCAAGATCGGTCGGGCGATGATTCGTATGCTGTTGGTATGGTGGTTAAGCCTACCCCAGATACTCCGCTTGGTGTTCGGTTCCTCTTGGAAGACGAAAACGGGCGTCTTATTTTATCTAAGATTAACCCGGATGGGTTATGCTCGAAGTCTGGTTTGGCTGTCGGTGATGAAGTGATCGCTATCAACGATGTTCTCTGCGAAGGGATGATCGCAAAGAAGGCCGTCAGTCTCGTCAAGGAAGGTACCGACAGTGTGAAGATTCTTGTCTGTCAGCAGACAAGTAATACGATCGTTGAGGAAGCAGCATCATTGGAAAAGGAAAATGATGTCCCTGACGAGCATGTGAAAGAGACAGTCATTGACACCCTGGCTAAGATTGCAGGTGAGTCTGAAGAGATTGAGCGGGAAGTTATGGACAATGACGTTATGGAACCAGAGGTGACTGAAGAGGAGGGTTTGGAAAAAGGAATGACCGGCACGGAATCTTTGGACAAACAAGACGAAGGAGTCATAGAGTCTTCCGTAGATCCGGAACCGGTGGAATTCCAAGAGAATATTGCAGAAGATGGATCAGACAAAGAGGAATCTGAGGAGAAGGAAATCGAGATACCCTCTACCGAGGCCATGATTCCAGATGTCGTCATTCTCACCGACAAAGAAGAGGTGCCGGCCTCAGCCCCAGGATCGTCACGTCCTGGACGTGTAGGTGTAACAGTTGTGAAGGCAGCGAAGGAGACACCAATCGGTATTTCCTTTGCGGATCCAAGTTCTGAAAATGATGATGGAAGTTTGTTGATGATCTCGAAGATTACGGCCGGGGGCTTATTGAGTTCATCCCCCTTGCAACCTGGGTTCTTTCTTCGTTCGATCAATGGCGATTCGACTGTGAACTTCAGTCGTCAAGATGCCGCAAAGCTTATCAAGTCCCTTTCTGGTCCAGTCTCTATCGTGGCGCAAGATCCGTCGGGCAATGATTCATATGTTGTCGGTATGGTGGTCAAGCCTACCCCAGATACTCCGCTTGGTGTTCGGTTTCTATTGGAACAAGAAAGCGGGCGTCTTATTTTATCGAACATTAATTCGGATGGGTTATGCTCGAAGTCTGGTTTGAGTGTTGGTGATGAAGTGATTGCTATCAACGATGTCTCCTGCGAGGGGATGATCGCAAAGAAGGCTGCCAGTCTCGTCAAAGCAGGTACGGAGGGTGTCAAGATTCTTGTCTGTCGTGATACGAGCAAAGTAGTAGCATCAGGGGTACCAGCCGAGCAGTCTGAGGAGAAGGAAATCGAGGTATCCTCTTCTGACGCCATTATTCCAGATGTCGTTGTTGTCGCCGCCACGGAAGAAGTGCTGGCATCATCATCTCCGGGATTGCCACGTCCTGGATGTGTCGGTGTAACGGTTGTGAAGGCAACACAGGCGACACCGATTGGTATTTCCTTTGCGGATCCAAGTTCTGAAAATGATGATGGAAGTTTGTTGATGATCTCGAAGATTACAGCGGGGGGACTATTGAGTTCGTCCCCTCTGCAGGCTGGGTTCGCGGTTCGTTCGATCAATGACGTTCCGACTGTGAACTCCAGTCGTCAAGATGCAGCGAAGCTTATTAAGTCTCTTTCTGGTCCCGTCTGTATCGTCGCTAAAGATCCGTCAGGCAATGATTCATATGCTGTCGGTATGGTGGTCAAGCCTACCCCAGATACTCCGCTTGGTGTTCGGTTCCTATTGGAAGAAGAAAGCGGGCGCCTTATTTTATCGAACATTAAGCCGGATGGGTTATGCTCGAAGTCTGGTTTGAGTGTTGGTGATGAAGTGATTGCTATCAACGATGTCTCCTGCGAGGGGATGATCGCAAAGAAGGCCGCCAGTCTCGTCAAGGAAGGTACGGAGGGTGTCAAGATTCTTGTCCGTCAGCAGACAAGTGATACCATCGTTGCGGCAGCAGCGTTATCAGAGGGGGAAATTGTTGTCCCTGGAGAGCATGAGGTGGAGATAGTTATTGACACCCTGGCAAAGATTGCAAGGGAGTCCGAAGAGATGGAAGAGGAAATTATGGGCAATGACGGTACGGAAACAAAGGTGATTCAAGAGGAGATTTCAGGCAAAGGAATTACAGACATGGAATCTTCGGACAAACAAGACGAGGGAGACATGGAGTCTCCCGGGGATCCGGAAGCGGTGGAATTAAAAGAAAATATAGCGGTAGGTGCAACGGCGAAAGAGGAAGCCGGGGAGAAAGAAGTCGAGACATCCTCTGCTGAAGCCATGATTCCAGATGCCATCATTGTCGCGGGTGTGGAAGATGTGCCGGCCTCATCATCCCCAGGATTGCCACATCCTGGATGTGTTGGTGTAACGATTCTGAAGCCATCGAAGGAGACACCGATTGGTATTTCCTTTGCGGACCCAACCGCGGATGGTGAAAATGGGGGTTTGTTGATGATCTCGAAGATTAGAGAAGGGAGCCTTTTGAGTTCATCCCCTCTGCAGCCTGGTTTCTTGGTTCGCTCGATCAATGACGTTTCGACTGTGAACTCTAGTCGTCAAGATGCCGCGAACCTGATCAAGTCCCTTTCTGGTCCCGTCAGTATCGTGGCGCAAGATCCGTCGGGCGATGATTCATATGCTGTTGGTATGGTGGTTAAGCCTACCCCAGAAACACCTCTTGGCGTTACCTTTCTATTGGAAGAAGGAAGTGGGCGTCTTGCTTTGTCGAAGATTAAGCTGCTTGGAGTTACCTTCCGCTCGGAAGAAGAAAGCGGACGTCTTGTAGTATCGAAGATTAAAGCCGATGGGTTATGTTCGAAATCTGGCTTGAGCGTGGGCGATGAGGTAATTGCTATCAACGATGTTTCCTGTGACGGCATGGTCGCAACGGAGACCGCTAGCCTGTTCAAAGCAGGTACAGAAAGCGTCAAGCTTCTAGTCTGTCATGAGACGAGTAAAGT
>Ga0194115_10008333_pt1 | contig 10057 bp, 7 predicted proteins | sample TA2MahsurfametaG_3_FD_148656 | JGI IMG/M metagenome (GOLD analysis project Ga0194115, IMG submission 148656) | Freshwater microbial communities from Lake Tanganyika, Tanzania - TA2015002 Mahale S4 surface | ecosystem: Environmental > Aquatic > Freshwater > Lake | place: Tanzania: Lake Tanganyika... | reverse complement strand
AGCGAGATAACACACGTGTGTGTCACTGATACGGCGCAAACTAACAACTTTAGTTCTAGAGGCGCTGAGTATGTTGCTATATTTTCAAATCTCATCCCGTCTGTTGAACTATCTAAATGCGTACCCTACTTCAACATTAAGTTTATCCAAAATGTTCCTATGGATGGAACAGTCAAGATGCCATTCCTAACCTTGGAATCTTTCTTGGGTGCCATTAAGGTCGACACAGGCATTGCAGGTCAGGGCGCGGGCACACCGTATGGGATAAAGGCAAATCCAGTTGATATGCCCACATCAAAGTTAGGTACAACGGTCACGGGAATTGAACTATTCCAGGCACCCCAGACTCTAGTGAGGCCAGGCATTGATATTTTGAACAGCTATACCACAAATCGAGGAATAAGGGTGTTAGATTCCATGCAACCTTTGGCATCAATCGAGAGCGTAAATTTTGATGTTTCAGCATTGAGTCAGAATTTCATGACGACAAATACAAGAATTGATATGACGATTGTTCTTCATGACAAGTCAAGACTCGCCGAATTGTCACCTCTAATTACGCCGGGTGTTTATCCGACGATAAAAGCAGAAGTTGAGTGGGGCTGGTCACATCCAGACACGAATAACTTTACCAATAACAGATACGGAAAGTTTCTTAATGCGCTTCGAAGCAAGCAAGTTTTCTGTGTAAATTCTGCAACTTTTAGCAATAAGGATGCGTCATCTTTAAGCATTAAATTGCAATTGACGGGTTTAGGAGAATATATCTCGTCAAATACATCCATCTACACAGGTGATTACGTCTCATACGAGCTGATACGCGCAAAGATGAATCAACTTTTCACCATAATCCAGGAAACAAGCAAAGACGGAAAACAGACAAAACAGGTCTTTGTCGGGACCACAGAACAACCTGTCGCGCTGAGCAATTGGGAGACCTCAGACAAGTGGGTTCAGTATCGTGACTTTAGAGCAATTGCCGATCTAATTGATAGAGTTCAAAATGGATCTATCAAGATCGCACAGCTAGTTGACAAGTACAGGAGCATACTCACTGGAATTTCTACACAAGAATCAACGGATCCGTCAATATCACGAAACATGTCTGTGTACTTACAAGATGAGCTACGATCAACTCTCGTATCATCTTCAATTGAACAATCACCGTATCTTAAAACGTATGGTCCTACAGCGGGTGAAAAGCCTTCCAGCGTGACAAGTTACCTACGCAATATAGCGGAACAGATGGCGCTGGACTCAGGCAACACAGACGCCAAAGGAGATGCTGTTCCTCTTCAAACTGTAACATTTGGTGATTGCGTCTATAGATATTTTAGTGTTCCAATGTCACTCACGGACACGTATGATGAGATAAGAGTCACAACATTTGATTTTAATGACCACGCAGGTAAAATGGCCGGTTTTAATATCGGTGCATTTCCTATACTTGCTGCCGATGTTGCATCAGCCCTTTTAAAGCCTAAAATGACTTCTCAAAAGGCTACGCAACAACTCATAAAGATCGTGTCAGACCCTTCAGCAACCCAGTATGGAGTTAAGCAGGCATACGTTGCTAAGGCTGAAGCAGAACAACGCGCTGCTGAAGCAGAAGAAAATGAAGATGATGCGGTCGCTGAAGAGTTGCGTGATTCAGCGCAGCGAGAATTTGACAAAACTATGACGGAAATATACACTAATAAGGCTGCAGACGGTCTTGCAGTCTCCTTTGAGCCTAAATTTTTAACGCCACGTATCAAGATGCATACAGAGGTAGCACCTGTCAAGTCGGGCGACACATTCAAGCAAATCCTCAATGTTTTTATCTATGATGAGGCAAATTCAGGTTACAGAGGCGTCAATTTGCTCACATCTATAATGCAACAGCCTGGAGGGGCAACCAATATTATTACTCGAGGAAAAGATACAACGGTTTCTAGCGCAGATGGAAAACCTGCCGCGACCTCTGTTAGTAATGGAACGTCTAATTCATATACGGTAACAGTTGACAGAGAGCGTGCGAAAAGAATTATATCGGGTGCCATACCAACGCTACGCATTGGCACAGAAGGCTCGCTAATAACAAATGCAAGCTACAACACGACAGCCGGCGGCGACCTAGCAAATCTTAACCTGCTTAGAGGCATGAAAAACAGCGGTGGAGCGTCTTCAGCAGGGTCATTTCCAGGAATTGACGCAGATTTGTTTGTAATACCTGCAACTCTAACAATCACAATGCCAGGAATGCCGCTCATAAATCGAGGCCAGACATACTACGTTGACTTCGGCACAGGCACAACTCTTGATAACACTTACACGGTCATGACAGTCAAACACAACATGAAACTAGGAAGCTTCACTACGTCTGTCACGCTAAATGTGACAAATCAGGGTTCAATTAAGTCAGTGACCTCCAAGCTACAGACAGACTTGAAGCAGCTTGAAATATACACAAACACACAGCTGCCATCAACAAATTCAACACAGGCATCACGTGCCGGTGGAGTAGTTGTATAGACGAGTCGTCATTGTAAAAAGACTTTACCACACACATAATTTAATGTGTCTATATTTCTATCGAGTCGATCAACAGGCCTGTCTAAAAGCATCATCATCGCAGGTGACGACATCACGGTCACAGATGTCGATGAATGTCCTGAAGGTTCATGGCATCTGGGTGAAAAAGCACACTTCGCACTTGGTAGAGTCGCTTCAGCAAGATCAATAAATCTTTCTGTCCTTCCGAGCGATCCTAGAATTGAGTGGTGGAAACAGTGGACGCCAACGCCTAGAATTGATCTTGTCTTAAGCAAGAAAGCGGTTTCAGCACATATTAAGACGCTTATTGACGCATGTAAGAGAGTCATAGAAGATTCCTACTATGCGGGTCAATACCAGACCCAAAACCTCCTGCTTGACTCATTTCAAAGTGCGAATGTTGATTTGAGTCTTCTACGACAGCAAGATGATAATGTCATAGACGCCTTCACGGCAAACGCAGAAGGTCAGTGCGCAAGGATTGAGTACGACAACTACGGATCCTCAACAGGCAGAATGTCTGTCAAGTCAGGTCCTAAGATCCTGACGATGAGCAAGGAACTTCGACACATCTTTCGATCCTCATGGGGAGATGAGGGAACACTGTTGAGTGTCGATTACAATGCGCTTGAACCTCGCGTCATCATGACGCTGATGGGTGTCAAGACGCTTCCTGCAGACATCTACACGTCGATAGGAGAAAAACTCCAGCTGGCACATGTCAGTCGAAAGACTCTAAAACTCATGATCCTCGCGATCCTGTATGGGATGGCAAGAAAGAACTTCATCGTCAAGTTCATGTCTGAACAGGATCCTGACGTTGCGTATGACAGGATCCGAGACGAGCTAGGCGTCAAGGACATCCTCACAAGAATCAAGCAGGACATGCAGGACGGTTTCATAAGAAATCATTATGGGCGCCCTCTAAGCTGTGAGAACGAGAGCCTATATGTCAATCACTTCACACAATCAACAGCCGTTGATGTCGCCTGTGAGGGCTTCTTAAACCTTGTGAAAGACAACAGCGACATCATTCGACCCATCTTCATCCTACACGACGAGCTAGTCGTAGATGTCAAAAACTCCGATCTTGAGAAGTTGAAGTCTAGAATCGGATCTGGCATCTATATTCCTAGCCTCGAAACCTCATTTCACGTCACAACAAAGGTGTTCAATGCAAGAAAGAGTGATCAGTAACTTCGAGACATTCCAGAAGATCCTGTCAAAGACCGGAGACCGGTCGGCTGCACTTGAGAGTTTTCTCGAGACATATGGAGAACGCATTGCTGTGTGTCCATCACACAATCTGGCCAAGCGCTCAACTTCAAACGCAGGTGGTCTCGTCGAGCACGCTCTCCAGACTTTTAGGATTGCAAGGAAGTTGGTCGAAGCGACAGGTGTGCAGGTAAGTCCCGAGAGCTTGGCCATAGTGTGTCTTCTTCACGAGGTGGGCAAGATCGGCGACGAGAGCAGAGACTATTTCGTTCCGCAGACATCGTCATGGCATGTTGAACGCGGGCAGGTCTACACCTACAATCCTGACATTCCCAAGATGACACACCCACACAGGACCCTGTATCTCCTCCAGACGAGTGGGGTTCATCTAACATTGGACGAGTGGATCGCAATCCTCGTGCAGTCAGGTACGTCAAGTGAGGAGAATCGATTCTATGCAGGGTGCGAAAATAATCTTGCAGTTGTGCTCCAGAGTGCAATCAGGATGGCAGTGATGAAGGAAGAGGATAATTAGAATATAAGATGTCACGCGCAGAAGGTCGTCTCAACCAGTACTCGTCAAGAGGCGTCGCCGTCCCAGTCGCAGGTGCGATCGGAGGCGGCGATGATGCTGCTCAAAAGATTGGCAGGCCCTATGTCCCACGCCCATTTAGAAGTATGGGCGGATTCGAAGGATCTGCAGATTCTACTTTTTCATATAAGCTAGGACGTCACCATGTTGACGATCGAGAAGACGCAGGTGACACTTTCAATTTTGACTCCATAGCGACGAGGAAACTGGCAGGTCCCAGGCGCCTCTCAAAGAATGTAAAAATGAAAGATTTAGGAAAGCCAAGCCTCGTTGACTTTGAACCGTATGGAGCAAAGGCCATCATGTCGACCGCAGTCCAGTATGAGACTTTGCTTAGAGAGTACACTGATGACCTGCTCCACACTGACTTCGATGAGGAGGATGACCTCGAGCTAGACGAGTTTTCAGGCACAGGATCGATAGCAGGTTACACCATTCCCCTTGGTGCTGGCCCTGAAAGAAAGAAAGACTTTTACAAGAAGATGGCAAAACCCTTCGGTGGATCCTACCTACAGGACCCCTCGAAAATTAAGCCAAGACCTTGAAAACCACCTCACATGGGTTTATTATAACCCAGTGAGCTTACCTCACCAACCAAATAAGCTACACATCGTAGATTACAAATTGGCAGTTGTAAGTTGCACATTAAACATTAACTACTAACTAGGATAAAAACATGGCAATTAATTTTGATGCGATTCGCAAGAAGCTTGATAATCTCTCCGGCAACAACAAGAAGAGCTCGGCCTCCTGGAAGCCCAAGGAAGGGGAGGAGTACACAGTTCGCCTCCTTTCTTTCCCGAACAATGACGGCCAGCCGTTCAAGGAGTTGTGGTTCTACTACAACATCGGTAACAATCCAGGCCTTCTTGCACCCTATCAGTACGGCAAGACCGATCCTATCCAGGACCTGATCCAGAAGCTTCGTGATGAGGGCACCAAGGAATCCTACGAGCTTGCCAAGAAGCTCTACCCGAAGATGCGCTGCTACGCTCCTGTCATCGTCCGCGGCGAGGAGGACAAGGGTGTACAGCTCTGGGCATTCGGTAAGCAGGTCTACCAGTCGCTTCTCGCAATCATGGTTGATGAGGATTACGGCGACATCACCGATCCTGAGTCCGGTCGCGATGTGAAGGTCCGTTGCTTCAAGCCCAACGGCAAGAAGTACACCGAGACCGAGGTCATGCCACGTGGAAAAGCAACGCCACTCAACACAAATCAGGCAACTGCAAAGACCTGGCTCGGCAACATCCCAGACGTCTCCAAGCTCTATGAGCTCAAGTCACCCGAGGAGCTCACAAAGATTGTGAATGATTGGATCAACGGCGGCATGCAGGACGGAGACGGTGCAACTCGTGGCGGACCGGCTTCTACCGCAGCAGTCACAGATGAGGATGATGATACGCCTCCAGCAAAGACCACCAGCAAGCCCGCAGGAAACAAGACCTATAAGTCCATTGACGATGCATTTTCAGACTTGATGGACGACTAACGTTTTCAGGCGCAGGTGTAATTCCACACCTGCGCCTGTATTGTTTTATGCATAGGAGAAAACATGGCAAGACCCGCAAAGGAAAAGCGCGGTGAGGAGATAACAGGTGACTTTACCGCCGAGTTGATCTCATCGCTTAACAAGGAGAACGGCTCAAGAATCGCCTACAATCTGGCTGAGGATGAGTCACCCACACATGTCAAGCGTTGGATCTCAACCGGGTCAACGTTGCTAGACTATATTGTGGCAAATCGACGTAATGGTGGTCTGCCTGAAGGGCGCATCATTGAGATCTTTGGCCCGCCGTCAATTGGTAAGTCACACATCGCAACACAGATCGCTCGTTCGACTCAACACATGGGAGGCATTGTTGTCTACATCGACACGGAGAACGCTACCTCTGTTGAAAACCTCCAGGCGCTAGGTGTCGACGTTACCAAGCGTTTCGTCTACGTCGACACTCACTGCACCGAGGAGGTGTTCGATGTCGCTGAGAAGACGATCGTAAAGGCGAAGGCAATGCAGAAAAATGTGCCTATCACAATCATTTGGGACTCGGTTGCAGCGTCATCGCCCAAGGCCGAGTTGCTAGGTGACTATGATAAGGACAGCATCGGTCTTCAGGCTCGTGCAATCTCAAAGGGCATGAGGAAGATCACGGGTGTGATTGGTGACCAGTCTGTCCTCATGATCTGCCTAAACCAGATCCGCACCAAGATCGGCGTCCTCCACGGCGACCCAATGACTGTACCTGGCGGCATGGCAATCCCATTCCACGCATCAACACGCATCAAGTTAGGTGCAGGTCAACAGATCCAGAACAAGAACGGAGACATCATCGGAATCAACGTCTCAGCAAAGACAGTCAAGAATAAGGTTGCGCCACCATTCAGGACGGCAAACTTCCAGATCCACTTTGGTAAGGGGATCGTGGAACATGAGGAGATCTTTGATGTCCTCCGAGATGGCGGTGAGAGAGTCATTGGCAATAAGGCTGTCTGTGTTTCCGGTGATGGGGCATGGAAGGTGTTCTCTGTTACAGACCTTGACAAGGGCGCTGCCATCATCGAAAAGAAATTCCACAAGGCAGAGTTTGGCGAGCTACTCAGGAATCCGGAATACAAGGAATATCTCGATGACCTGATCGAGGCTGTGATGGTAAGGTCTAAGGACGATCCTGTCATATCACCAGGTGAGGACGAGGAGTCTGAGTGATGACCGGCGAAGGATGTGTCCTCCTCATTGACGGACTCAATCTGTTCCTTCGACACTTCACGGCCAACCCAGCAATGGGATCAAATGGCAACCACGTCGGAGGAATCATCGGCTTCCTATATGACATGAACTCAATTGTGCAGCGATTCAAGCCACACAAGGTCTATGTCGTATGGGAGGGTGGTGGTTCCGCCCGACGGCGGAGCATCTTCCCTGAGTACAAGGCACATCGTCGGCCCGAGCGGTTGAACAGGATCTACGCAGATGAGATAAAGACCACAGTGTCAGACCACGACAGCCAAATCAAAGATGTCGTCGCATTGCTCAAGATGCTGCCTGTAAACCAGCTATACGTGCCTGACTGTGAGGCCGATGATGTTATCGCATACATCAGCAGGTATGCGCATCCCCAGGATCTCAAGGTTATCCTGTCATCTGATAAGGACTACTACCAGCTCGTGTCAGACAAGACAGTGATCTACTCGCCCACGTCCAAGAAGATCATCCAGGTGCAGGACGTCATTGATAGGTTTAGGATACATCCCAACAACTTTGCCCTTGCCAAGGCGGTGTGCGGAGACTCCTCAGACAACATTCCAGGAATTTCAGGTGTTAAGTTTAAAACCCTATCTAAACGATTTTCAAATTTAACAGACGAAAACCCAGTTATGCTGGATGATTTTTTCGTTGCAGCTCGACAAGCTGCCGCCAATTCTACAGTTAAGGCACATCAACAGATTGTGGATAATGTCGATATGATTCGTAGGAACTGGCAGCTTGTCCATTTGGACACCGCAATTCTTGCAGGAAGTCAGGTTAAGAGAATACAAGATCTATGCTCGTGTTGTAAGATCAATCGAGACAAGATAGGATTCATACGCCATCTTCTAAAGTTAGGCATACAGACATTTAACGTGGATTTACTTTTCTACACACATAGTCACATTGGAGCATAATGTGTCGCAAGGCACCGCACATTTTAGTCAATACGGCAAGTCCTTCCAGGAAAAGGTCTTTCAAGGCCTCCTGACAGACAGAACATGGGCAACTCAGATGACGGAGATCATGACTCCGGAATACTTCGATTTAAAGTATCTGCAATACCTGTGTAAGTCTTACTTCTCATACCACCAGAAGTACAAGGACTTTCCCACACTAACCTTGTTGATCACCATCATTCGTGATGATCTCAAGGAAGGCAAGGATACAATCCTCCGTGACCAGATCGTGGAATACTTGCAACGCATCCGCGTCAATCCTGACATGGGTGACCTGCAGTTTGTCAAGGATAAATCGCTTGACTTTTGCAAGAAGCAGGCAATGCGTGAGGCGCTGGAGAAGGCTGTTGAATTAATCGCTACAGATAACATTGACTCCGTTGTCGACCTAATGAAGAATGCTCTTGCGGCAGGAACTCCTGCAGCAATTGGTCATGATTTTTTTGAAGACACAGAGGCAAGATTCGTAAAGACCCGGCGACAAACTTGTCCAACAGGCTTGCCCCAGATTGATGCGCAGGACATCCTCAACGGCGGTCTTGGCCGAGGTGAACTAGGAGTTATTATCGCACCGACAGGTGTAGGTAAGTCACACTTCCTAGTTCAAATGGGCGCGGAAGCGCTTCGTGTCGGTAAAAATGTGGTTCATTACACCTTCGAACTTTCTGAGACAGCAGTCGGACTTAGATATGATTCCAACCTCTGCGAGATTCCAAGCAGCGATGTCATTGACAGGAAAGAAGAAGTTCTTGACTTCTACAAGCAAAACTCGCTCGGTCGACTGATAATTAAGGAATACCCGACGGGTACTCCGTCTGTTCAGACAATCAGGAATCACATAGAGAAGTTGCTCTTGAAGTCCTTCGTGCCAAGCGTCATCATCATCGATTATGCAGACATCATGAAGTCCTCTAGGAGGTTTGACTCTCTACGACACGAGCTGAAGTTGGTGTACGAGGAGCTTCGAAATCTTGCAATGGATCTTAATGTTCCCATCTGGACAGCGTCACAGGCCAACCGCGAGGCATCTAACTCGGAAATCGTCGGGCTCGAGAACATGAGCGAGGCATACGGAAAGGCAATGGTAGCCGACGTGGTGCTCTCAATCTCACGAAAGCCGAATGAGAAGGCGACGGGCGCAGGCCGTATCTTTGTCGCTAAGAATCGCGCAGGTCGTGACGGTATGCTGTTCCCAATGACTATTGACACCGCAATGTCTAAGTTCAGACTCATGGATACGAATGAGATGACGCTAGACGACGCAATGAAGTCAGACGGTCACAGCATGAAGAAGCTTCTCAAGGAGAAGTGGGACGAAGTTAACGCAAAGTAATAAACGTATATTGTAAGATTGGAGTCATATCATGTCTGTGAATGAACGAGTTGTTGAGTATTTCGGCGGAGACGAACTCGCCGCTGACGTTTTTAATAAGTACGCTTTGCGCGACGTCAATGGTGATCGTCTAGAGGCATTGCCGACGGATACGTTTCGTCGACTTGCTTCTGAGTTTGCCAGAATCGAGGCAAAGTACCCAAATCCCATGCCTGAAGACGAGATCTTCAAGCTGCTGGATGGTTTTAAGCAGGTAGTACCCCAGGGTTCGCCCTTCTCAGGCATCGGTAATCCATACCAGCTGCAGTCTCTGTCAAATTGCTTCGTTATCGACCAGCCTCACGACTCCTATGGTGGCATCCTCTTTTCCGATCAAGAACAGGTCCAGATCATGAAGCGCCGCGGCGGCGTAGGCATGGATGTGTCAAACATTCGCCCAAAGGGCCAGCCTACCACCAACGCCGCGCGCACCACCGACGGCATCGGTGTCTTCATGGAGCGGTTCAGCAACTCCACCCGTGAGGTTGCCCAGGGTGGCCGTCGCGGCGCCCTCATGCTCACAATCGACTGTCGCCATCCCGAGATCGAGACCTTCATTGACATCAAGCGTGACCTGAAGAAGGTGACGGGTGCCAACATCTCCATCCGCTTCACAGACGAGTTCATGCAGGCTGTGG
>Ga0194115_10008326_pt1 | contig 10062 bp, 9 predicted proteins | sample TA2MahsurfametaG_3_FD_148656 | JGI IMG/M metagenome (GOLD analysis project Ga0194115, IMG submission 148656) | Freshwater microbial communities from Lake Tanganyika, Tanzania - TA2015002 Mahale S4 surface | ecosystem: Environmental > Aquatic > Freshwater > Lake | place: Tanzania: Lake Tanganyika... | reverse complement strand
TCTGAAAAAATATTAAAATTAAGTGTGCCTTCTGATTTATCAACACAACAAAAAACATTTAAATGGATAAAAGAAATATATTATCCATCAGTTGTTTCAAAAAATAATTTTATTAATGAACAACTTGAAAAATTTGGTTTAACTGCAAATAAGCTTGAAGAATTTAAAAAAATAACTTCACAATTAGAAATCTTAAGTTCTCATATGAAAAAAATTGAACAATTTTTATCTATTTATGATAAAGATAATTGGGTTTTTGATATTGAAGAAACAGAAAATAAATATAAAAAGTTTATTTTTAAACCAATTGATGTTTCTGCATATGCAAAACAATACCTTTTAGGATATGCTGATTATGTAATATTTATGTCAGCAACAATTGTTTCACATGAAGGGTTTATTGAAATTATAGGATTAAATAAAGATGAAACACTTTGTATAAAAGAAGAATCTCCATTTGATCCTGAAAAAAGTCCTATTATATTTTCACCTGCTGGTAGTATGTCATCTAAAAACATTGAACAAACACTACCTTTAATGTGTAAAATGATAAAAGAAATACTTAAAACTCATAAAAGTAATAAAGGTATAATTCATACACATTCATTAAAAGTTGCCGATTATTTAATTAAAAATATAAAAGATCAAAGGCTTTTATTGGCACATGGAAGTGATAGAGATAAAATATTACAAAAACATATCTCAAGTAAATCAAATACAGTTTTAATATCACCTTCAATGGCAGAAGGTGTCGATTTAAAAGGAGATTTATCAGAATTTCAAGTTATTTGTAAAATACCATTTCCTTATTTAGGTGATAATTTAGTTAGAAAAAAAATGAATAAATGGAAATGGTGGTATAATACACAAACAATAAGAACTATAATTCAAAGTGTTGGTAGATCAATTAGAAATGAAAATGATAGTGCTATAACATATATATTGGATGATGATTGGCAAAAAATAAGGAATAATTGTTATGATATATTACCTAAAAATTTTATCAAATCATTAATTTAATATTTGGTAAAAAAATGAATAAAAAAAAGATTAACTTATTAAAATACATTAAAAAATTAATTGAAAATTTTGAAATAAATGAAAAAGATGTATTTTCAAAATATGATATAAAAAATATTCCTATAAATTTTTCTGGAACAGGTTTTCTATTATATTTTGATAATTCAACTAATTTAGTAGAAAAATTACCTAAAGAAAAGTTATATTTAACTCTTACAAAATATGATAGAAGAGTTCCTGATTGGCTTGAAGATCATCAAATAAATGATTTTATTAAAGACAAAAGAGGTGGAGAATATGATTTACCTAAAGGCAGAATTAATTTAAAATATGAATCAAATTATTTAAATGCAGCATTAAGAGAATTAAATGAAGAAACTAATTTAGATATTAATGCAATAAAAGATATTAATAATTTAAAGGAAATTAATATAGATAATAGGTTACTAATATTTGCTGCAGAATTTAATATTTCTGAAATGCAAAATATTAAACTAAGAATAAATAAACATAGTAGAAAATTAGAACATTCAAATATAGAATTTAAAACATTTTCACAAATTACAAGAAATATTGTAAATAATACTTTTATAATTAAATCAATATTAAATTTATCTCGTTTATAAATACATATAATTTTATATAATATTTAAAAAAATGGTAAATATTATATGAATAATAATCTAATAGAATTAGCTCTTAATTTAAAAAAAATAAATAATAGTTTTAAAAAAGAAAAATTTAGAATTATAGCAAATAAAAATGTTTATAATTCTAAATTTTTCTTTTTTAGTTTTATATTAAATAATAAATATTTAAATAAAAGTCCTTATTCACATATAATTTATAATTACTTTAAAAAAGCAGAAAGAATATTCCCAGGAGCTTCTAGTTTACTATCAGAAATGATTTCTGATAAATTGTTAGGGTATACATATAATTTTAATAAAAATGAATCTGATAAAAAATTTGAATCTATTATGAATTATTTAAAATCACATACAGATGAAGAATCATTTAATGTATTTAAAAATTTACTTTTATTTAGTGGACCTGATGCAACAATAACTTGTGATTCAACAAATAATAATGAAATTTTAATAACAAAAAATTGTAATCCTTATTTTGAAATAGATATAGATGAAGATTTTAAAGGTTTATATTTTTCTAATTTAAATAAAACAACAAAAGAAGTAATATTATCAATTGCAGATGCTTATATTGAAAGAGATTCTGATGTAATGAGATTATTTGAATTATCAAAACAATATAATAATATACCAATTGTTTTAATTTGTAGAGGAATTTCTGATTATGCAAAAAACTTTATAAAACAAATAATATTAAACAATAAAATTTATTTATATCCTTATATTTCTAAATTTAATGACAAAGATCCTTTTTTATTTGATGATATATGTAAATTAAATAATCAACAAAAAGTTTCATGTGAATCAGGTGATATTTTAGTTACATCTTTATTTGACAAACATAAATTAACAAAATTAATTTTAGAAAAAAATAAAATATCTTTTATAGAATTTGATAATAATGTTATTTTTAATGAAATTAATAATCAATTAAACAATAATGATTTAAATAAAAATGAAGAAGTTATAAAGTATTTACATAAAAGAAAATCAAGAATTTCACCAAACAATGTTAAAATATTAATTCCTAATGAAAAAATTAAACTTTTAAATGAAATAAAAAATTTAATAATAATGTACAATATTTCAGCAATTTATGGTGTATATAATAATAAAGAAAATAAAAACCTAGAATCAGTTTATAAAATAGATAATATAGAAAAATTATCAAATAGTTTATTTAATAATTTAAATAATATGGGTTATAGTGTTAAATTAAAAAATCTGCAAGAAGAAATTAATAAATGAAATCTTATATTAAACACTTAATTGAATGTCAATGTATTTTAAAAATTTTTCAAAATAAAACAAAACCAATTTTTCATAAATTTATTGTTTTTTCAATAATAGATGATGATGATAATTTTATTGAAAAATACGTAGAATGTAATAATTGTAATGCAATACATAGAGTATTTGATGTTAATAATAGTGAAATAATACATGGAAAAGATAATGTATTAGGTTTAGTTACAAAAATACAAGACATTAAATTTAATCTAAATAATTCAGATAAAGGAAAAAACATTGTTAATATATTAGATTCTAATTTAATAAATGATATAACAATATGGGAACATGTTGAATTTCTATTAGAAAACAATATAGAAGGTTTTGTTCAACTTGAAAAAAATGAAATAAAAAATAATATAGTTTTAAAAAACCTTTACATTGATAAAAATGGTTTTAAAATAAAAAACGAAACATTTCAAAGGTATATTTAATAAGATGAATGATTTAGATGTAAAATCATTAAAAAAGTGTAGAGATATAACTCAAGAAATATTAAATTTTGGTGTTTCTCAAGATGAAATTAAAAAAATAATTAATTTATTAAGTTTAGAATTAGAAGATATAGATCTAATGAAAAAAATAGTAGATTTAATTAAAAATGAATCTTTAGAAGAAGAAATAAAAAAACCTAAACAAAAAATAATAATATAAAAAAGGAAAATAAAATGTCAGAAGATACAAAATTTGTTGAAAAATTTACTGATGAAAAAGAGAAAAAACCTGTAACATTTGCAGATCATCATGAAGAGTTAAAACAATTACTACATTCAATTGAAACTGATGTATTAAAAGCTGATAAAGGTGTAAAAAGTGCAAAAGTTAGTATTAGGAAAGTTTTAAGATTGCTAAAAGCTAAATCTGCAGAATTTGTAAAATTTAGCCTAGGTAAGGTTGATTAATAATTTTTAATTTTTCTATTATTTGTTTTTCTATTTGACAAATACGCATTCTTGTAATATTAAAAACATCACCAATTTCCTGCAATGTGAATTCATCTTTTTCATTTGCAGCATTTATTATGCAATTATTGTATGAATCAATTTCATGCCAATAATTGCATTTTTTATTTATACAATTTTTATTACAAGATTTGTGTGCATCAAAACATGTCATGTTTTTAAAGTTATTCATATAATTCCTTTATAAATAATTTATTTATTATATAATAAATAGTAATAAAGAGTATAAGGTTTTACAATGAGCGAAAAAAATAAAAGAAAAAAATTTATAATTGATACAAGTGTTTTATTGTATGATGCGAGTTGTATGAAAAATTTTAGAGGTAATGATATTATATTGCCTCTTATAGTACTTGAAGAAATTGATAAATTTAAATCAAAAGAAGGTATTTTAGGCGAAAATGCAAGAGAAATGAATAGATTTCTTGATGAACTAAGAATGCATGGTTCATTATCAAATGGAATTTATATTAAAGAACATGACATAAATATTTCAGTATCATTAAATTATGATTTTGATAATTTATTATTTATAAAAGAAAATAATGATAATTGGATAATTGCTTGTGCTAATTGGCATATAAAAAATGATGAACAATCAACAATTAAAATAATAACAAAAGATATTAATTTAAGAGTAAAATGTGATTCTGTCAATATAAAAGCAGATGATTATTTTGCTGATTATATTAATATTAAAAAAGAACAAGATGGTTTATATCAAGGACATATTGAAGTAACTGTTGATATTGATATTATAAATTCATTATATAAAAATCATTCATTAAGAGTTGAACATTTGGAACTTGATTATGATTTATATGAAAATCAATTTTTAACACTTAAAACAGAATTTGGTCAATCTGCACTTGCAGTTAGAAAAAATAAAGATATTGTACTAATTCAAAGTAAAAGTGAAACATTTAAAACAGGAATAATATATCATTCTTCTGAAACAATTACACCTAAAAATAAAGAACAATCTTTTGCATTACATTTATTAAAAGATGAATCTATTCCTCTTGTTACATTAACAGGTGTACCAGGAAGTGGTAAAACATTTTTAACATTAATGAGTGCATTAAATGAAATTGAACATAAAAGAAAAAATAGAATAATTTTCACCAGACCAATTCAAACTGTTGGCAAAGATATTGGATTTTTGCCTGGAACATTAAATGAAAAAATGGCACCATGGTTAGCACCAATAGTAGATAATTTCAGAAATCAATTTGGAGATTTATCATATTTTGAATTAATGATGGAAAAAGGCATTATAGACGTTGCACCTTTAAGTTATATTAGAGGTAGAAGTTTTAATGATTCAATTATTATTGTAGATGAAGCACAAAATGCAACAGTTCATGAATTAAAAACTGTTATTACAAGAACAGGAAAAAATTCAAAAATAGTACTTTTAGGTGACGTTGAACAAATTGATTTACCATATGTAAACAAATTCAGTAATGGATTAACTATTATAATTGAAAAATTAAAAGATGCACATCTAACAGGACATATTAATTTTACTAAAGGCTATAGATCAGAGCTTGCAAATTTAGTTGCAGAAAAATTAAATTAAATAATTTGTAATAATATTTAATATTAAATTAAAAAAAATAAGAATTTAATATTATGACACAAAAAAAATATGATTTAAACAGGATGAGAAAAACTTATCCATTAATAAGAAGAAAACCTGTTTATGCTGTATTGGATGATTCACAAGTTGAAACTGCAATAATAGATATAAGTGATGGTTTACCTAAAACTTATTCATTTATAAATGAATATTTTTCTATTCCAGTTTGTGTTGCAACAGCAGAAGATGAAAATGTAAATGTATTTATAACATCAATAAATACACAAAATGTGACAATAGAAATTTCTGCAGAACCACCTGAAAATTGTTTTATTCATTTACAAATATTTAAAAATACAAATTAAAATGTCATATAAACATATTACCGATATAATCATACTAAATGAAAATGAAACTAAACAAATAAGATTTAAAAAAAATTTGTTTAATAAAACTCCAATAATTAATATTTTATGTTATGAAAATAATTCTTGTTTATTAAAAAATACAAATAAATTTGGTTTTGAAATACAAAATTGTTCAAATAAAAAAATAAAAATTAATTATGTTGTTTTAGAAAATAAAACATTTACAAATAAATCATTTATAAAATCATTAGATTATGAAAATATAATCACAATAAATGATCTTGAGAATAGTTATACAATTGATTTAGATACTTTATTAATAAATAAATTTCCAAAAAATGAAAATATTATATATGAAATATATGAAAATACTCAAAATGGAAATTTATCATTAAATAATAATATTTTATCTTATAATACATCTAATGAATTAGAATCAGATACATTTATAATAAAAGCAAAATTAGAAAAATATCAAGATATTTTTGAATTAATAACTTTTAATTTAAACTTTATTATTCAAAATGAACTAAACATGACAAATATTGTTAATGAAAATTTAAGTAGCTTTAAAAATGTATTTTATATTGATTTAAACACATTAATAATAAATAAAATACCTGAAAATGAAACAGTTGTATATGAAATACATGAACAACCTCAAACAGGAAATTTATTTTTATTTAATTCTAATGTGTCATACACAAAAGATTTTAATTTTCAAGGTGGATTAATAGATTTTAAAATAAAAGCAAAATTACAAAATTATGAAGAAATATTTCAAATAATAACATTTAATTTAGATTTTGAAATACAAAAATTTATAGAATTATCATATTCATATAGAAATGAAGAATTTGAATATGATATAGATCAATTTATAGTAGATTTAAATTCTTTAATTATAGATCAATATCCTCAAAATGAACAAATATCATTTTCAGTTTCAACACAACCTCAAAATGGTCAAATACAAATAATTGATGGTGTGATGACTTATACAAAAAATAATTTATATTATGGAAATGATTCATTTTTTATTAAATTTTTCTTTAATAATTATCAAGATATTGCTTCATATATTTTTTTTGATTTGCTTTTTAATGAACCTGTACCACAATTTGAAACCATTGGAAATTTAAATTTTAGTACAACATCAAGTTCATTTTCAGCATTACAATTAAAATATAATCATAATTATACCTCAAACAATTCAACTGCAATATTTTTTATACCAACAAATGATTTAAATAATATAAATAATTTTTTTAGTATAGATCTACTAGATAATACAAATGTAAACTTTTATATATTAGTACAATTAATACAAAATGCTACAAATTTAAATCTATATTATATAAATGATATTAATGATATAGAAAACAATAAAATACAAAAAGGTCGAATATTCACAACATTTTATAATTCAGGAGCAATTTTAAGTGTTGGATCAATATATTATTTCTGGTTTAATTCATCAAATAACTCATGGTATTATTCAAATGAAAGATTTCCGTATTTATAGTTAAATTTTATTATTATAAATATATTTATAATAAAAGTTAAAAAAATATATGGAATAAAAACATGTCTAGAGATTTTTTAAGTTCTCAAATAAGGACAGGAAATATAATTGGTAATAATAATAATAATTTACCAAAATTAATAATTTATCCTGATAATTTTGCTATAGATAATAATGGTACAAAATCTGCAGGATTAAATTCATATTTATCAAATAGTTTAAATTTTCCAGAAAATACATTGCTTTTAGTATATGGCAATAAAACATTAGATGCAATAACACCACAACTTGATCCTGAAAGTTACGCATCAGTTTTTTCTTCTGATGTAAAAATTGAAGGAACACTTTTTGTTAATATATTAAGAGATATAAATGGTAATTTAATCGATTTATCAGGAAATCAATATATTCCTAATGGAGATTCAACATTTTTAATAAATGCAACAAATGCAAGTGATGCTGATTATTTATTAGAATTACAAATAAAAAATAATACAACATTAATAAATAATAAAAAATTAAATACAATAGAAAATATTTCTATTTCTAATGATCCTCTTATAGATTATGATAATAAATTTTTATTTTATGATAAATTAAATAGTAAATATAATCTAAAAGATACAACATCAATAACAAAATTACCAAGTATTAAAACACATTCTGATGTTTTAACAGATACATTATTAGAAGAAGGCGATCACCCATTTAATTCAGATTTATCACCTTTAACAGAAGATAATTTTTATGATACTACATTAAATACAGTAACTGGTAATGGATATACATTATTGTGGAGTACAATAAAGCAAAAGTTTTTACCATCTGAAATTAAACAATTTATATTTAATGGCACAATAGATACAAAACAAGATTTATTAGATTTAGATACACAAAGTATAATATCAGGAACATCTTATATTGTTATTACTGATGAGTCTTTTGATCCAGTAAAATATTCAACATTTTATTCTTATAATAAACAAACTGATTTATGGGTTTATGGTGGATCATTAAAAGGACAAACAGGTTTACAAGGACCTCAAGGTTTACAAGGACCTCAAGGTTTACAAGGCGATCAAGGTCCTGCAGGTTTTAGTATAAACCTACTAGGTTCAGTTGCAACAATTGAAGATTTACCAATAGATAATAATACTTTATCTCAAGGTGATGCATATTTTGTTGAAGAAGATGGACATTTATATGTTTGGAATGAAAATATTACTCCAAATCAATTTGTTGATGGTGGTAATATTAAAGGACCTCAAGGTGAACAAGGACCTCAAGGTGAACAAGGCATTCAAGGAGATCAAGGTCCTATTGGCCCTCAAGGTATTCAAGGTTTAAAAGGTGATCAAGGTGATCAAGGTCCTATTGGTCCTCAAGGACCTCAAGGTATTCAAGGCTTAAAGGGTGATCAAGGTGATCAAGGTCCTATTGGCCCTCAAGGAATACAGGGATTAAAAGGAGATCAAGGTGATCAAGGTATTCAAGGCATTCAAGGTTTAAAGGGTGATAAAGGTGATCAAGGCGAACAAGGAATTCAAGGTATTCAAGGTATTCAAGGCTTAAAAGGCGATAAAGGAGATCAAGGTGATCAAGGTCCTATTGGTCCTCAAGGTGAACAAGGTTTAACAGGATCTCAAGGTGAACAAGGTCCTCAAGGTATTCAAGGTCCTCAAGGTCCTCAAGGTATTCAAGGTTCTCAAGGTATTCAAGGTGTTGCAGGTACAGGAATAAATTTCAAAGGTTCAGTTGCAACAATTGAAGATTTACCAATTGAAAATAATCAACAAGGTGATGCATGGATTGTTTCATTTGATGATTCTTTGCATATTTATGATGGTGAACAATTCGTATCAGGAGGTTCTATTCAAGGACCTCAAGGTATTCAAGGTCCTCAAGGTATTCAAGGTGAACAAGGTATTCAAGGTGAACAAGGTATTCAAGGTTTAAAAGGTGATCAAGGAGATCAAGGTCCTATTGGTCCTCAAGGTGAGCAAGGAGAACAAGGTCTTCAAGGTATTCAAGGCATTCAAGGTTTAAAGGGTGATAAAGGAGATCAAGGTGAACAAGGAGAACAAGGTCTTCAAGGTATACAAGGTATTCAAGGAATTCAAGGTCCTATTGGTCCTCAAGGAATTCAAGGCATTCAAGGCTTAAAAGGCGATAAAGGAGATCAAGGTGATCAAGGCCCTATTGGTCCTCAAGGTCCAATAGGTGATCAAGGACCTGCAGGTGAACAAGGAGAGCAAGGTATTCAGGGTATTCAGGGTATTCAAGGTCCTATTGGTCCTCAAGGTGATGCAGGACAAAATGCGCCAACAATAACTCAAATAAATATTTCAGGCAATATTGTAAGTACTATTGATAGTGAAAATAATACATTTAATGGTAATTTTGATGTATCAATAGGAGATTTAAATGATGTTGATTTATTAACAAATGCCCCTCAAAATGGTCAAGTATTGAAATATAATTCAGTACAACAAAAGTGGTTGCCTGCAAATGATTTAAATGATGGTGAGGGTGGTGGTAATTTTATTGCAACAACTGCATCAATGTGGGCATTAACAAACAATAATACAGAATTATATCCTCATGGAATAATTGATGGTACACTTGACACTGGTCTGTTTGCAATAGATTTAAATTTTGGTCAACT
>Ga0194115_10008323_pt1 | contig 10065 bp, 11 predicted proteins | sample TA2MahsurfametaG_3_FD_148656 | JGI IMG/M metagenome (GOLD analysis project Ga0194115, IMG submission 148656) | Freshwater microbial communities from Lake Tanganyika, Tanzania - TA2015002 Mahale S4 surface | ecosystem: Environmental > Aquatic > Freshwater > Lake | place: Tanzania: Lake... | reverse complement strand
AGCTAGGAAAATCGCCCACGATGGCGAGGTTGCCCGTGCTCGGGGACGAGCCACCGAGCGCGGACCCGTCCACCTCAGCGTACACGCCCGGGCGGAAGATCTTGAGGCCGTTCAAGTTGAGACTAGAGGGCATGGGTGCTCCTTTGTGTGGGGGTCAGTTTACCACATCCACGCCGCCCTGCACCCCGTCCGCCGTGCGCTCGGTCGCGGAGAGGACGAGCACGTCAGCCACATCAATCGTGGGCACCGTGAACTCGGCGTCGGCAGGGATGGGGATGTGTACTTGGTACTCTGCGTTGAGCGTGAGCCTGCGCACATAGATGCCCAGCTCCTCCGCCGCCAAGTCCTCCTCGGGGCTCAAGGGCTGCGCGCCTCCGTAGTTCCATGTGTGGTAGCCCACGCGGTGCATGGCGCGGCGCGCGAGCGCCACCGCCGCCCGCGTCACGATGTGGCACACGCGCGCCATGTCTGGCGTTCTAGCGAAGATCACAAGCTCCACGCCCTCGCGCACTAGGTAGCTGTCGCGCGTCACTCCCCCCACGCGCTCCGCGAAGTCCCCCACGAACTCCTGTGCCACGCTCTCCTCCAGCGGGCGCACCGTGAGCAAGGGCGCCTGCGCCGTCCCCTGTGCCGTGTAAGAGCGCACCGTGGGGAAGTGCTCCGCGCTCGCGAACGCCGAGTACCACGCCGCGAGCGTGCTTGTGCCCACGCCCACAAAGAGCGCGTTGAACGCGGACTGGCGCGTCTTGTAGTAGTTGAGCCCGCTGCTGATAGCTTGCACTGCGTGGAGGTCTAGGATCATGTCACTCCTCCTCGATCTCTCGGATGTACCCCTCGTACGCCCTCAAGTTCTCCCGGAACACCTTTTTTCTGAAAGCGCGCTGCATAGCCTGCGTCACCGCGTACCCTAGCTCGTCCGCGGCGTCCCGCCGCATCTCCGCTTGGGGGAGGGACATCTCCGAGTGTATCTCCTGCAGGTACTGCTCCACATACTTGGAAAGCTCTTTATGAGCAATTTCGCGTTGTGTTGCGGCAGCCTCGGGCGCATCAAACGCAGCCGCCATCTCTTGGCGCGCACTTTGGACGCGATCTAGGGCGCGGTCCCTGTTCAGCCCATGCGCGCTCGCGGCGTTGCCGCGCGGGCGCCATTCGCGCTCCGTGGCCACGAGTAGATCGCCGGCTTCTGTGTCCGCAAAAGAGCGCAGCCTGGCGATCATCGTGTTGAGTGCCGCGGGTGTATATGTCAGCAGCGACTGCCGTTGCGCTAGGAGTGCCTCCCGCGCCGCGCGCATGCCCTGCTCGTACCTCTCCACCGCAGTGGATACACTGTCCCGTGCGCGCTGCGCCACAGTATCATCTTCTAGGGGGCGCGTCTCCGCGTCAGCGCCAAGGCCCGCGTTTACCATCTTGCTAGTGATGCCGCTCATGTACGGCTTCTGCACGGACGCAATGAGCGCGGGATCCTCCTCCGCAAGCTCGCGCTGGCGGGATTCGCCCAGACGCTTTAGCAGGTCCTTGTCCACCGTGTTCAGCCCGATTCGGACCATCTCGCGCACCTTGTCCAACAGCTGTGACTTGTCCTCGACAGGGGAGGAGAACACCGACAGCATGCGGTCCTGCAGTGTGTCCCGCAACGCCCCCTTGGGCAGGTCCGCGAGGACATCCAGCACCGAGGTGCGTTGACGCATCGTCAACTCGTCCCCGCTGATCTGCCCATCCGCGTGCGCCTCCAACGCGGTGGTCAAGCTACCTCCTCGCGCGGGTACAGGCAACGCCGCCTCTAGGCGGTCTAGGCGCGCCTGCTCACGCGCCACCTGCTTAGTGGACGCGCCCGCAGCCTTCAAGTCCGCGACCACCTTGGACTGCTTGTCACGCTCCGCCGAGATAGCCGCGTGCACCCCGTGCTTCTCGTTGAGCTTCTGCGCGAGCTGCGCGCGGGTCACGGTGAACACATTGTCCTTGTCGGGTCCGTCGTCTAGCTTGTAGGTCACATTCTCGCCGCTCGTGCTCACGATGTGCGCGTGGACCTCCTTGCCGGCGCCCGTCTCCAGCTGGAACGCGGCGCCCACCACCATGTGCTCGGGGTCGAGCACATGCTTGCCGCCCGCCATGTGCGTGACCTTGTAGATGTAGCGGTAGCGCGTCTTGCCGCCGCTCGCGTAAGGGATGCGCTTGATGTACTTGTGCCCCGCCGCCTTGGCGAGGAAGTCAGCGAGCCACCGAGAGTATGTGAACATGGAGCCTCCTAGAGTGTCCAAGGTATCATACCCCCTCTCCCGCTATCGTCAACCATAATCCTAGCGTAAATGTTAAGGTCATGTGTACACCCGCGTGATCAAGGCTGGGAGGCGCTGCATGACTTGGTCCACGAACCTGTGCGCCACGATCCCCTTGCTAATCCAAGCCATAGGGCGCTTGTTCGCGTAGCTCGCGCGTCGCCAGGTGCGGTAGCCCGTGGTCTGCGTGCGTGCCGTCCCCCCCGCCCCTTGTGAATATGTGGACGCTAGACGCACCATGCCCGCAGCGAGGTCGGTCACATGGTGAGGCTGCGCCCTAGGGATCAAGCCCGCAGGGAGCCTGCCCCCTCGCACCGTCCCCTGCGCCGTGTCTACGGTCGCCTTGAGCCGTTGCGCGCGCGCCGCGATCCTGTCCCCCGCCATCTGCGCCACCTGCCCCTTGGTGCGCGTGAATGGCACGTTGACATACAGGCGCCCCTGCTTATCTCGGCGCAGGTTGCGCGTCCCCGCCCGCAGGAGGAACTGCCGCACATCATAGGGTCCCTGCGTCCCGATGCCCCCCGGACCCATGCCCTGCTCGATCATGTGCGCGAGGACCGCCACGCTCGGCCCCGAGGGCAAGCCCACCACGAACCCGTGCTCGGTCACGTTCCGCACCTGCAGCGAGGACAAGTACGCCTGGCGCGTGCTCTTGAGCTGCCCGCGCACGATGCTGCTCCACTCTGCGAGCACCACGCCCGCGAGCGTCTGCGACCGGCGCAGCGCCTCCTCGCTCGTGAGCCCAAGCGCAGCCACTAGCGCGCGGTAGTTGGCTTGAATATCAGCCATGTGCAAAGCCCATGAACTCAAGCGAACAGTGGACCTGCACAGGTAGCAAGAGCGGGCGCTCCGTGGTGCTCTTGCGCAGGAGCGTGGAGTCGCGGTGCGTGTGCGGCGTGTCCATCGCGTAGTAGCGCGGCTGGGAGTAGTAAGAGGCGGAGTAGCGCGCGCCCACCACGGGCGCCGTGCCGCGCGCGTCCCCCAGCGTGAAGTCCACGAGCCCCGCCTCCGTGACCGTGAAGTCCACGCCCTCCTCCAGCGCGTCCGCCTCGGTGCTCGTGCCGCTGATGTTCGCTCGTTGGATCCGCAATACACCTAGCTCGAGGGGACCCGTGGCGAGGTCAAGCAGTCGAGGCGTCACGGGGTAGCGCAGCTCCTGCACCGCGCCCGCCACGCGCACCCGCGCCTCGCGGTACACCTGCACGGAGTCCTGCACCGTGTATCTGTCCCCGTAGCCGGGCAGGTGCTCGGGGAGCAGGGAGATGGAGACCATGCCCTTGGCGTACTGCCCGTACAGGGTGTACTTGTCCGTGTTGCTGCTCGCGTTGGTCACGAGCGCGCGGATGGTCTGCGGCGAGTGCCAAAAGTAGCCGCGCCCCCTGCACAGAGTGCAGTCTGGACGCGCCTCCCCCGTCACCACGCTCGTGGCCTCCACGAGTGAGCCTATGGGGAACGCGTCCGCGCGCTGCGAGCAGGGGCACTCGGCGCACTGCTCCCACGTGAGATCGACCCCCTTGGTGTACATGAGCTTCTTGAACTCGACCATGGAGAAGTCAACGCGGGGACGCGCCTTGAGCGGCGGCGTGGCTGGGAGCTGCGTCATCTTACACCACCCCGAACTGCGTGATCTTGTACTGAGCCCTCAGCGCCTTGATCAGCATGGTGTACTGCTTCTCAAGCATCTCCACGCGGGACGAGTACCCCGAGTACATGGCGCTCGAGGTCGTGCCCACGCTCTGCGAGAGCCCGTCCACCGAGAGGCTCTGGTTGGCGATACCTGCGCCGAGGATCAAGTCGCCCGCCACATGCAGCAGGAGGAGCGTGGCGCCCTTCACGCCTATCGCGTGCTTGAGGTCCGCGGGCAGCGTGTCCGCGCTCCAGCTCACCGTGAGCGCCGCCGCCGTGCTCCCTGTGCGCGTGAGCGTGAACCCGTCCTGCGCGCGCGAGGTGGCGCGCACCGCCGTGTTCCCCGTCTCCACGAGGTACTGCCCCAAGAGCGGGGGGTCAAGCGGCACGCGCACGGTGCTCTCGCCCGCCGCGAAGGTGGCCGACCCCTCACGCGAGTCAAAGCCCGCCGTGTACGAGAACTCAAAGTAGCTCGGGATGTACTCTCGGTCCTCGTAGATGCCGAACCCGCCGATCAAGGGCACGCCGGCGCGGAAGAAGTAAGAGCCCAAGCTCTCCTCGCTCGGGATCAAGTTGATCTGTCCATGCAGGTGGCTCGTGAAGCGCACCCACGAGGCGGGCACGTCCACGGGTTGGAACGAACCGAAGCGGATACGCGCGCCGTCCACGCGCATCACGGGGCGCGCGTCTAGCCTAAAGGGCCAGTAGCTGTAGCGCCCCTGTCGCTCGGCGTCGTGCCCCTCATGCACCACGCCGAACGGCTCGATGAAGATGCCGAGGTCGCTCTCCAGGTGCTTCACAGCCGCGTTGATGCTTTGTTCAAAAGCCACGTCGGGGTACGGGGACCCGTCGTCAAGCGTGAGGTCGATCCCCAACAGGAAGGTGTCCTTGAGCCACTGCGGCGTGATCTGCGTGTAGATGCTCATGGTCCCCTCGGGCTATCTGTGCGAGGGTCAGCCGCGCGATTTCGCGGAGCGCCCTCGGCGTCTTGACGCGGGCGCCTCGGTGCCCTCGAACAAGGGCTCCTGCGGCGCCGCGCCTGTGTCCTCTGGCTCTGTCGTCTCCTCCGTGACAGGGACGAGGCTGAACCCCGTCACGGAGCCGTAGCGGCGCAACACCGCCTCGGCGTAAGGTGTCGGTGACACCACGAACCCCCGCTCGTCTAGCTCTAAGAAGCCTTGACCGATGGGGAGCTTGCAGTCTCGCAAGGTCGCGTGGTGCCACTGCATACCCGGGTCCTTTAGGCGATGCTGTCCAGCATGGAGCTGGTGGCGGTCACGCCCGCGTTCTGCAGGACCCACATCTTGCCAGGCACCTTGACGATGGGGGACCCGAACAGCATGAGCAGGAAGGGCTTGCTGGTCGCGACCTCCGCGAGGGGGCGGCGGAAGAAGTCGAGGAGGCGCGCGAACTCGAGCACCGAGGGGTCGTGCTGCACGAACACGATCTTGGAGGTGCCAGGACGCACGCCGTTGCGGTCCACGAACACGGTGGCGCCGCTGCTCGCCTTCTTGATCTCACCAATGAGCTTGGCGGTGCCCACGGCGCCGCCCGCCTCGGTGCGGTAGATCTTGTAGAACACCGCGTCCGTGGCGGCGGCGATGGTCAGCGTGACCTTGTCGCCCGCGGCAACGGTGACGGCGGAGCTGTTGATCGCGGCGCTGTAGCCGCTGTTGTTCACGGCGACGATGCGGTAGATGTACGCGCCCGCGTCAGCGGCAACGAACTTGGAGGCGGCGTCCGCAGCGGCCACGGCGCTGGTCAGCGTGGCGCTCGCGGGCGCGTCCACGGACGAGGCGCTCTCGGGCGCGCCGTACGCGTTGAACAGGAACGGAGCCGACTTGACGGGGACGGCACCGTAGGGGCTCATAATGTTCAGCTCCATCGCGCCGTAGGTGAGCCCGTCAGCCGCGCGGCTCACGGAGAGCTGGTCGTGGCGACCGAACTGCACGGCGAACTTGATCAGCTCCGCGTGGATGCGGGGCTCGACGTAGATGCAGTCGGGGCGACCGAAGCGCGGGGCGCTCTGCAGCTCGGACAGGACCTCCTGGAGGAGGCGGGGCGTGGGGGACTTGCCCGCGAGGTCATAGGTGTTCGAGCTGCTGTTGTGGCTCTCGATCTGCTTGATGATCCCGTTGAAGGCGAGGGGGTTCACGTCCTCGTCAGCGTGCCAAAGGCTGCGCTCCAACTTCTGCAGGAGGCGCATGGTGCCGCGCTCGGTCTCGGCGGCGATGGCGTTGCTCTGGTTGCCGATCAGCCCCACGAGCGAGCCCACGTCGGTCACCTCGCGGCGCTCCGCCAGGTACTTGATGCGCACGTTCTTGCGCTCGTACTCGCTGCGGTTGGTCGTGCCCGCGGCGCCTTCAGCGATGAACGCCTCGAGGTCGAGCCCGTGGTCGTTGATGACCGCGTACTCGTGGAGCGTGTTGGTGACCTGGACCTTGGGGATCGCGGGCCACAGGGTCAGCTCCTTCATCGTGTAGGTGGCGCTCGCCAGGGTGTTCTCGATGCTCTGGGGCACGAGGGGCGAGAGGCTGCCCGCGTCACCGCCAACGGTGCCAGCGGGGGTCTGATAGCCCGCGTTCGCGCTCTTGCGGAGAGCGTTGTTGAGGGCGGCGAGGTCCTCGACGTTGGCAAGGGTGTTGATCTCGGGGAGGTTCATCATATCGCTTCTCCTGTGTGCTCTTAGCCGTTCACAAGGCTGTCAAGGGTGCGGGGGTCGGCGCCGCTCTCAAGGAGCGACACGGCGCTGCGCAGACGCGCCTTGCGGGCGTTGTCCACGGAGGGGTCTTGCAACTTGGTGAGCGCCTTTGACAGCAGCTCACCGCGCGTGGGGGCGGCGGGGGCGGGCGCCACGGGGGCGGCGACCACGGAGAGCGCGGCGCGGGGCGCCACGGGCGCGTTGAGCGCGGCGCCGAGGCTCTTGGCCATCGCGCTCTGCTCGCCCTTCATGCCCTTGATCTCCTGGAGCATGGTCTCCATGCCCTTCATAAGAGCGTGCATGCGCTTCTCCATGTCGCCCACGATCTTGTCGGTGCCGGCGGCCATAGCCTTCATGGCCTCCTCGATGCCGTACATGCGGAGCCCCTTCTCCATGTCATCCTCGTCCTCCTCGTCCTCGGAGTCGTCCTCCTCGTCCTCGGGGTCCTCGGTGTCCTCGTCCTCCTCGGCATCAAACAGCATGACCTGCTTGCCCTTGCCCTTGGAGTACTTGGGGGCCTCCTTGTTCATCGCCTTGGCGAGGGTGTCCAGCGCCTCGGTCAGCGCGTCCACCTCGACCTCGTCCACGGGCGTGGACACAGGCGCGTTAATGAGCGCGGTGGCGCTCTGCTCGATCTGCGTGTCACTCATCGGTGTCTCCTTGGTGAGTTAGTTATATTGTGAGGTGTCAAGGTTTTTTTTGCAACTCGCGCGCGGCGCCCATGAGACGCCCCACAAGGTCGCCCAGGTCGCCCTCGTCCATCTCGGGGAACTTGGCGCGCAGGAGCGCGAACACCTGCGCGCGCTTCATCACGCGCTTGGGGGCAGACGCGGGGGTCGTGGCGCTTGAGAGCTTGGGGGCGAGGCTTTGGTCCATGAGCGCGCTCAAGCTCGCGTCCGCGTCGGGCACCGCGGGCTCTTGGTAGCCCGCCGCCGCGCCCATGGAGCGCGCGATCAGCTCGAGGTTGGTGTGCGGGTTGACCGGCGCGCTCGTGATCGCCACATTCAGCACGCGCGCCTTGAGCACCTTCTTGGGCGTCACCGGATCACGCGCGAGCACCTGCCCCTCAATCGAGAAGCCCAAGGAGCGCGGCGCGCCCGCCTTGTGCAGCGCATACGCGGTCTCGTAGATCTCGCGGGCGAGCGGCTTGGCTAGGTACAGCTCCCCCTCCACGCGCGTCCTGTGGTCGTCCACCGCCTCCACGCGGGTCGGGTGCCCGAGCACCGCCGCAGGTCCCTGCTGGTGCTCGTGGTTGAACCACCCGTGCTGCAGGAAGTAGGACCAGTCGAGCCCGTTCTGCGCGATCCGCTCCCCCTCAAAGTCCATGTCGTCCGTGCTGCACACGCCGCCTATGCGAGCAGTCACGGGGGGGTCGTCCTCCTGCGCCTTGCTCAAGGTCTCCGCGCCAAGCTGCAAGGGCACCCAGCGCGCGAAGCTCTCGAAGCCCCCTTTGCGCGTGGCCTCCTCCACATCGTGCTTGAACTCGTGCTCCTTGAGCCACGCAGCGAACTCCGCCGCCGACATCTTGGACGCGTCCGCGCGGACGCTCTGCACCTCGCTCTTGCCGTCCTTGATCCCGAGGATCATGGACAAGCCCGCCGGCGCCCCCTTGGGCGTGTAGCGGCGGAACTCAGTGTACTCGCTCGGCTCGGTCTGCCTCGCGGCGTGCTCGTTGGGGAATGGCATCTAGGGCTCCTTGAGACGTGGGGGTCAGTACACCTTGTCCGGGTCACTCTCACTCAGTAGCCGCTGAGGGCGCTCCCCTGTCATGGACACCGATGCGCCCATACGCACCCCCGTGATGCGCGCGGCGACCGTGTATGCCATCGCGTCGTGCGTGGGAGGGTTGGTCAGCTCGTAGCAGGCGGGACCGAGCGTGGGGGACTTGATGGTCCTAAAGTAGCCCTCCAGGAGTGTGGAGTCGCCCTTGTGCTCGATCTTGCCGACTTTGTTTGAGGACGCGTCGTAGTCCACACGCACCTCGGCAGTCGCGCCCTGTCTCGTGAAAACCAGCGTGAAAGTGCTCATTTATGGTAGCCCTTGAGGATGCTGTATGCGGTTATGAAGGAGTGCGGGTCCTGCTTTGCGAACTGCAGGGCGGCGACATCATTAAGCATCATCTGCTGTAGTGCCATCGTCAAGTATTCGGAGGCTCCCGTCTCATACACCTTGCCCGCGTAGTCCTCGGGGAACTTGTCCGCGAACGCGGTCTCCTTGCCGTTTACGATGGGCACATGCTTGCCTATCTGTATACGCGGGATCGTGGACAGCAGCACTGCCTCTCGGACGGGACCCGATAGCATCTCGATCAAGTGCGCAGCCTCATGGATCGCAATCCACTGCTCCTGCTCGGGGTCAAGCTGTATGTGGAGATTTATGGAGTCGTCGGGCTCCATGCTGTCCTTGGGGTAGCCGCAGTGCGCGCGCCCCTCAACGAAGTCCACAGTGACCTTGTTGATCTTCTTGTGCGGCGCGTATAGGTGCGAGGTGAGGTCCATAGTGCGGGTCACCACATCCACTAGCTCCTGCGCGTGCCCACCAACATCGCTTGCGCCCGTCACGGCTAACTTGTGCTTGGGGCTCTTGATGGGAGCCGCGAACACATTTATGGACTTGAGGAACTCGGCTAGCTCGGCGGACATGTTGTCCATGTTTGGTATCCCGTACTCGTCAGCATTATCATCCGCGACGAGATCCCACAGCCCCATGTCACCTAGCTCCTGCGCCGCGCGCTTGAGCACTGCGGTGTGCTCTTTGGCCATCGCTTTACGGTTCCCTGGGGTCTGGATCATCCGCATGTACAGGTGATAGTCTGGATTCGGGGATCCGTCGGCTAGGTTGCGCGGGGGCTTTGTGGGGAACAAAGCTTCATCGTCTAGCATCGCCTCCGTGATCGCGTACCGTTTCACGAGTGCGAGCGCCTCTTTGGTGGCGGGGGTGGAGGACCGCTTACCCCTCGTGGATGGGCGCTCTGCGGCACGCTCCGCGGGGGCCTCTCCCAGCGCGGCGAGGCGGGCCTGCTGTCGGGCGATCTGCTTCTCGGACGCGCCAGCCGCGCGCATGTCCTCAATCTTCTTGGCGCGCGCAGCACGCGCCTCGTTCAGCTTGGCGGTCACCCCATGGGTGTCATCGAGCCGGCGCGCGAGCGCGCTCTTGGCCTCCGTCACCTTCTGTCCTTTTCGCGGGCCGTCGTCGAAGGTGTAGGTGACCTCGTCGTCATTCACGGACAGTATGTGCGCGTGGATCTGCTGCCCTGCGTGCGGGCTAATCTGGAACGAAGCCCCCGCAACCATGTGCTCGGGGTCGAGCACGCTCTTGCCCTGGTGCAGCTGTCCCACATGGTAAATGTAGCGGTAGCGCATCTTGCCGCCGCTCGTGTACGGGATGCGCTTGATGTACTTGTGCCCTGCCGCCTTGGCTAGGAAGTCCACAAGCCACTGAGAGTAGGTGAACATGGATCAC
>Ga0194115_10008316_pt1 | contig 10070 bp, 9 predicted proteins | sample TA2MahsurfametaG_3_FD_148656 | JGI IMG/M metagenome (GOLD analysis project Ga0194115, IMG submission 148656) | Freshwater microbial communities from Lake Tanganyika, Tanzania - TA2015002 Mahale S4 surface | ecosystem: Environmental > Aquatic > Freshwater > Lake | place: Tanzania: Lake Tanganyika... | reverse complement strand
AAAGCTAAAGATTGTTTAAACAGTAAAAAACTCAAAAGAAGATTGGGTGACTTTTCAGCTTTATGATCCAATGATAACTCCTGGCGATATGCCTCACAGCAGGTGGGATTTAGATTAGATATCCAAAGAAAAAGCCATTTTTATTCTCTAGGCGAATGGACATGTTGCTCACGTCAACTCAAAAGCCTTCGAATTAGCAGGAATCGATAAAGATGGTATAAAAACTCCAGATCCAGCCTTTGGTAGATTCGTGAGGGACTAATAAGGTTATTTAACTGGGTAGCTGCAATAAACAGCTATATATTTGTTTGCAAAATATGTTGTGAAGATAACTTATGAATAATATTAAAAATTTGCTCTCGAGCTGATTGATCGTATTTCATCTAAGGGCATAACAACAGTTCATGACTGCGGAGTCGGAAATATCAATCCTGTTATGGAGATGAATTTTATATCGCGAAATTTTGGTTAAAAATGTAAAATCAGGCTTTCAGGAATGTATGTTTCGACGAAATGGGCAGAGTGGGAAAAACTAAATATAAAGCCTGAATTTTAATCTCCTTAAGTAAGACTGAACGGAGTCAAATGTTGGGTAGATGGGTCAACTCAAGCTGGATCTGCTTTTTTAACATCTCCGTATTTGAAATCTGAATGGGGATTTGGTCATGCAAATTATAAGCAATAAACTTTAGATAAAGTGGTTCTAGATGCTCACAATAAAGGTTTTAGGGTAGGAATTCATTCAAATGGAGACGCAGCTATAGATATGTCTTTAAATGCATTTCAAAAAGTAAGATAAACAAAAATTCATCCTTAATTTAGACTTCGAATATAGCACTCTACAGTCTGTAGATAGGATCAGTTATAAAGGATGTATTAGCTGGGTGTTACTCCGAGTTTCCTTATCGGACATGTGTATTTCTATGGAGTTGCCTTTCGTGATCAGATATTGGGTATCAAAAGGGCAAGCAAGATTGATCCACTTAAATCTGCATTTAAACATCAATTAAAGCCAACTATTCACTCAGATTATAATTGTCAACCAATTTCACCTATGAGATGTATTCACAACGCTGTCACAAGAATTTTAAAATATGGTATTAACAACTAAGTTTTAGGCCCATAATAACGAATTACTGTATATCAAGGATTACAAACTATGACAACTAATGCTGCTTGGCAGTGTCATATGGATGATATTGTCGGCTCTTTGACAGTTGGAAAAATGGCTGATTTTGTTGTATTAGACCAAAATCCTTTCCTTGATCCTCTAGGAATCATAAACATAAAGGTTTTACAAACATGGAAAGGTGGTGTCCTTAGATTCTAATAAAAATAAACTTGATTTGTGTATATCTCATTAATTGAAAGTCACTATTTTTGAAATAAAAAAAAGTCCTTTTGTGTTCAAAAAGCTGAAAATATAGTATTTAATCTTTATAATTTGATTTTTTATATATATTTTCTTTGATTATTAATAGAATATCTATCATTTTTTGGCCAAGCTTTCTGATTATGAAATCAAAGGAAGTTCTACATCTCTTTGCTCCCCTCTGTTTCTTAAGTAGTTCAATGGGTTAGGGAAAATTCCTTTCCTGAAGTCTGCGTAAACATCTTGTCTGCTTCTTCCTTGGGTTTCAACTAAATATCCTGAAATGTAAAGGAATCCAGCAATTTGAATAGCGCAATAGATCAAGCTCAAGGCTCCAACTCCGATAGCATTGATGAAGGTTCCGACGCAAATTCCGTTCAAGAAGATGAAAACCCACAACAAAGCTGATGGATAAAAAATGTCGTGTAAGATTTATGTGCCGATAAGGAAGCTGCATGGTCCATAGCTCAAACTAAAGCCAACCATTTGAACAAAAGTCAAAATGGCAGTGAAAATATGGAGACTAGGGACAAAAATTTATATGAATCCAACAAGTAGAAGTGAAACTATGATGATTCTTTGTCCTTCCATCATGAATGCTCTTCTTCCGTATTTTTAAAGGAATTGTCCTGAGAAAAGAGTAACAATGATTTGCACAAAGTTCAAGTAAGTGAATTAAGTTAGAATTTCAGCATGAGTTTGACCGAGAGTTGCAAAGGAAGTGGTTGAGGCAAATGATCCCAAGGCAGCTCCTCCAGATAATTGGTTAAAGAATATGATTCCCAAAGCCATAGTCAACCTTCTATTGTGTGACTCGGCTCTTGGATCAAAGTATGTAGCTTTTTATGCTTAGATATCGACTAGAGGGAGTCTTTTAGCTTATTTAAATTATTCAACAGTGACTCCAGTGAACAAAAGTTCTATGTATGATTATAATCTCTCATCGTCTCCGTTTTCAATCATGCTTTCGACTGATTCATATCTAACTAATATGCTATGTACGGGTAAACGTTCTGAGCAGTATGAAGACGAATCAAAGCTGGAATGATTGGAAGACCAATTATGAATCTCCAGTTTGCTTCGTGGAGGTCTTGGTCTACCACAAGGAAACCCATCCAGAAGCCGAAAAAGATACCGATGACTATAAACAACTGATTGAGTGTTCCAGCTGGTCCACCCATAGCACCAGGCAAGCAAGAAGTCAAATAAGTGGGAATGATGATGGTATTGATACCTGCAACCAAACCGAATAATATTCTTGACAAGGTCTGGACTCCGACTTACAAATTCATGATTCCGATAACTGCTGCGATGATAGTCAGGTAATCAGTCCATTTGAAACTTTGAATCCATCCAAAGGTTCTAATCATGTATCTGTAAATTCCAACACCTGAAGTAAAAATACATGTACCGAAAATGGCTGATATTGCCAGAATGCTGGAGAGTAAAGTCAGAGTTTGATTGATTTGAGACTCATCAGTTAAGTTGTTGAACTCGACTATCAAGTGGTTCAGGTTGCCGTAGGAAGTAAGGAGATATCCGAAGACAAATGATCCCATACATACTGAAATCGAATAGGAGTAAACTGTAGATCTATCTTTGATCTGCATAAGATTTATTTATTGATAATAAATTAAATTTGAATAAATGACATAATTAATATTTTTAATCATTATCTCACTCTTTTCATTATCGTTTAACTATGAATTATTTAACTTGAATCTTCAGTCTCATGATTTTTGCTGAATATTGAAATTAATTTAAATATTTTCAGACTTTTGTATACACTTTTTATTATATAAAATTTGAAAAATATTTAAATGTCTACGTTTTCATAGCTACAAAATCACAATAATCAAATCCAAGCTATGCTGAACAACAAAGATTTCAGCAACTAAAAGCTAAGAAAAAGCATCAAGTTTGCAAAGGTAAACATTTGATGGATATAGATTGGAATATATAGCAATCCAAACTTTGATAACGAAAGCTAAGAATACATCAACGAAGCATGTATGAATAATTTTATCAAGGTCGATTCGCATAATTAAATTTGATGTACATACTTGTTTCCAGAAACAGCAAAGAATATTAAAATGCTATCAATACGGTCAAGTTTTATTATTAAAATACTTTGACCAAAAATCATCCAGAAACCTTCTCCAATCACTCTATGGTCACAGCCATTCATCTCCTATTTTTACTCTCCACCAATCAGAATCAATAATTTTACTCAAAGTTATAAACTATCAAGGTCGCTAACTTAAGTGACAAATACATATCCTTTGTTTTGCTATTGAATGACGCCATTTAAGAAGGAAATTATAGAAAAGTGTTTACTTTGAGATAGCAAAATCCTTTGAAAGATTATTTCAGCCCATTTTTAGATACGATTTCTGAGACTATCAGAACTGAAATAGCAAAAAGTGCAGAGAAAGCATACTAATAAATCTCTTTAAAGGAAGCTTTGAACATTTTCCAATTCGATTCTGTCAATAAGTTCAGATAATTTTCTCAGAACTACCATTAATCCCAAGAAGAGCACAACGTGACATGGACCATCACATAAAACAAGGTCATTTTCGAGAAAGAACAAAACCGAAAGATTAACTTCAACTCTGAGTAATTGATTCGAAAGACTCTAGAATATTCGATCTAACTATAAAGAATTGCATGATATAAATATCATAACGAATAGTATTATGAATAATATTAATATATGAATAATTATTTGTTCGTATGAAAGAGTATTTTTATCTGAGACAATAAATAAAATTCTATAATATTTATATATTGAGATTAAATGAAAAATTATAAATCTAAATTTGATTTCAATAGACCATTTAAACTTATACACAAAAGATCGTAATTCGATCAAATAAAAACCACTGACTTTCTCTTCAACACCCATGAAAGAGAACAGAGTTCCAACAAGCAAAAAAGCAAATAATAAATTGCAGTGCCCAATATTCAGATCATCCAAAGTTTGACCAAACCTAAAAAGTTTGCAAAAATAACGCCCAATTACATCAGAATCTCTTAGGCCTTAAGCTTTCCTAAAGAAAACTAGTATTAGTTGACTGAAATCGATTATTATTATTTGAAGAGCCATCATGCGAATCTGTTCAATATTGACAAAAATAATGTTCTAAACTAATAATTCTTCAAAAAATGTATTATAGAGCTATAGACGAAGGCTTCACACTTGACCAGATTTCCTCTGACATCAAAGTGGCTCATGGACTATATTCATAGGGATCACAAATAATTGCTCAGTATGCACAATCTTGAGTCTATGGTCAATAGTCTATACAATTACTGGCGAAATAGAAGGTAGCAGATGAGATTTCCTCTTTACAGACTCTTCTGGAGAGACGATCCTTACCAAGCCGACAATCTCAAACCCTTCAAAAGAAGAACAATAGCAAAAAGAAATCTGAGAAAATCTGCATAAATCGACTAATAATTAGTAATCGAATAAGTAATCTCATAATTCAATAATGCTCTTCTAGTTTGCGACAGGATATAAGCCAGATAAGATTTAAAGATGAAAAATATTCAACTTCAAATCGTATCTTTTCATAAGGAATGCTAATAATACTTTAAGATTTCTGAGTAATGGAAAGAATATTTTGAGCCGATCAACAGACAAAACGATAAATAAAAAAGTAAAAAATTGAAACAATAAACTTAAAAATTTAAGCAGGCCAGAATTTAGTAAAAAAATGCAATTGAAAACATTCAAGTGCCTAAAACTTAGCTAGTTATTGATAAGAAATAAACCTTAGTTAACTTTTTGGCGAGCGTGCTTCATGAGGCCGATCAAAAAGGTATCAGCTATGAATCTATTTATTAAACCAATAGAACACTTTAAGTAATTGAAGATAATAAATTCAAAAGTGATAGTTCAAGTACCTGGGACATCCAGAAAAAACAGACTTACTACGAAGTTTAACCAATAGTTGAAACTTTTACTGAAGAAAAATATGATACTATATCAGTTTCTCTTCATAAATGCCGAGATTTGATTTTCAGATCTTTCGATTTATAATCATAAGATTCGCCTCATAATTAGATCGCTGATACAATAGTTTAGTACAGAAGAAAAAGACTTTCTTAATATTATTTTGGAGACGATGACGATATTGGTTAATACAAGGATCTGAGAAAAAATATCAATAATAGTTTTAAGAGATTTTTGCAATTGAATAACTCAAATCTTAACTTGGTTTCCAACAAATGATATTTTCATACTTTGTTTGATCGATCTTGCATTAAATAATCTTTGATTTTGAAACCCTTTAAAATTAGTAATACTATAATGCTTTTTTATAATGGGTCAATAAATATTCGGAAATGACCATTAACAGTCTTATGGTACCCAACAAAAAGCTAATCCTGGCCCATCCGTTTCTGTATATTCACCGCCTCCTCCCCAATAAGCTCCAAAGATTCACTAGTAAAATGTCCAGTTTAAAGTTGCGACTTTATATTATTCATAAGACCCCCTTCGAAACACGAGAAGGTATGTGACCGATGGGCTAAGAAAGTCAAAAGTGAATAACGGTGGAAATTCTAATTATTAATCAGGGTCAAATCGATAAGAAATAAATAAATAGAATAGTTTAAGTGAAATGAAAAATAGTTCGTTTAAAAAATCACAGAAATCTAAATTGAATTCTTCGCATTAAATAAAAAACTAGCAATTTGACGAAGCTTCATACAATCTATAGTAAGCGAAAATACTTGGAAGCCTGAAAGAATACATGTGTACATTTAAACTAATATAGATGAAAAAGGAATAAGAAGAACTGCAATTAAAAACCCAACCCTTCATAGCGACATTTTATCCAAAAAAAGATAATTAGGATAATTTTAAAACAATGGAGGAAATACAAACGTTCCTACAGGGGCATACGATAATAAATATTACGCTTTGCCCAGCAAAATCATATACAGAGGATAATGGTATGTAATTCCTATATTATTTAGAAAGAATAATAGAACGTGTAATCTTCAACGATATCGCGTGAAAATAATAAGATCATTCACGGAAAGGGGTAGTATTATCTGCCTGATAACACTTATATAGAAGCTTTTTCATAATTTAACAAGATACATGGTTATGGTAGACTAATCAATATGAATGGAGACCATTATTAAGGATAAATTGAACACAATAAAGCTAATGGAATCGGTAGGTACTGGGAAGGCGACATTTTTTACAACGGTGGATTCAAAGACAATTTACCTCATGGAAATGGACAATAGTACACTGATCTTTACACTTTCATCGGCTAATTCGAAAATGGCTTCAGAAAAAAAGGCAAATTAACCTGGAAAACTAAAAAAGACGATCCTCATCAATACGTCTACGAGGGCTAGTTCTAAAATAACTTGATAAAACCTTCTGGAAAACTGAAAATGAATGGGAAAATGGTATACATATAAAATTTTTCCATCAAATGACCAATAATGATTAATATGAAATTTGCTAATTTTTAATCTTTCTAGAATCATCATGCATCATCGACTCTTAAAAACTTCTATTAGAGCATCGATAAAGTATCTTTAATCCAAGGATCCACATTTTTTCCCATCATAAATGTAGCATGGCCTGCATCATAAACTTTATAAAAAGTTTTCACTTGATTGTCCAAGGACTTCCACAACTTTTGTACATCAGTCTGATCAGCGAGTCTGTCACTTGATCCGGCGAATAGTCTCACAGGAACTCTTATTCTATCTAGATTCCAGAACGGAGGAGTTGGAGTGCCGTAATGGGCCATGTTTATCTCTTTACTTCCGTAGTCAAAAGCTCTGAATATGTCGCGATCGTATAGTTGTTTCCAATGCTACATATTCATTATGCTTGTTCCAGAAGGTTAATGCCCAGAAAATACATCAATTCGATCGAGATTATCTAAGGTTGGATCTTGATCCATAAGGATTCCTAAAAAATCACCACAAATTTCTTTAAAAGCTGCACAAAAGACAATCCCAATGTCACTCTAAAACCATTTGGGGCTTGGCAAGAATTAATTGATGCCGTGTTTTTTGAACCATCCTAGGACTTAAGGTCTGTCTAAAAGTTTTAAAACACTAGAATTTGCATGGTTTACATAGGCAACTGGACCCCAACCAAAATATTTGTCAATCAATGCTTAAACAACAGGTTGATTTATAGATAATGCAATATGCATCTGCACTGTGCCTTGACTATGACCGATATAGTTAACTTTTTGCTTAGTAATTTTATTCACATAAGTAAAAACAGCTGGAAGGTCATACTGAGCCATATGTTGGAATGAAAATTACCAAAATTATTTATTTTTGTCAGGATTTAAAGTTGCATGGGCTCTTGAGTGTTTGTTTCCTCTGCTGTTTCCGAACCAGACATCATATCCCTTGTTTGCAAAAATGAAGCCAGGAGCATTGTTTTAATCGTTGCAAAGAAAAGAATCTGAACTATCTAGAAGCCCATGTTGAATGAATAAAGGTTTAAGTCCGCCTTTAATCACCGATCCTTTTTTCTGAATTCTGAATAAGGTCAAAATATATCCATCTTCAGTTACAACTTTGTGAGTTTCCACAGGATAGCTGAAATATTTGCAGTAATCAGTAAAGTTCAGTGCAGCCTAGGGGTGAAGAGACTGAGAAATTATGCTCAATGATATAATAGCAAGGATCAATACCAATATTCTCATCTGAATGAATGTAGATTTAATATCTATTTTATAACAAATCTATAATGTAGAGATTTTTGAGTAAGACTATATGACTATATAATGAAACTTCAATGAATAAAACTTGGCTTTTTTCACAGATTTTATTTAATTTATTGAGATTTTTCCTTTAAAAAGATAAATAGTTTTATTTATAGATATTCAAACTGAAGTTATACTTGTTTTGATCTTGATAAGTGATTTAAGATGATTGATATAATTTGAATATCGGGAATCAAAAGCCTAATCTCTTGCTGAGTCTGGATTTTTCAACATATTGATGAATATGTTAGTGATTGACTGGCTCCTCGACGATTTATCTAACGCTGAAAGAGGCGTATCTAGATGGATCGAAGTCTCTTGGCTGAGAATGAAGGGCTCCCTTGGTCTTTCTCCACTGGTCAACATCGTAAATCTTTATTATCATATAATTACAACTTTGTTTTTATCAGCTTCACTTACGTTGACAATATGGCCAAAGCTAGGAACAACGTTGATGTTGATGCCTCTAAACTTATCTTTATTAGTACCCGTCTTCAGTGTAAGTATTTTGGAATGACATTGATTAAATATTGATATTAATATAAAAATAAATTTTATTGGATCAGCTTAAATATAGATTACTCGAGAAACAGATCATTTTTCAGAAAATCAAAAATTTAGCTTAAAATAGTTTCTATGAGATAAGTATTTGTTTTTTATGCATATGTAATAGTTCTCTAAATTATAAGAAAGTTTGAATATTTTATAAATAGTAAGTCTAAAGAAAAAGTGATCGTGACGGGATTTGAACCCGCAACCTCAAGACCCGTAATCTTGCGATCTACCATTGATCTACACGACCGACCTGTATTCTATATTATTATCTGTAATAAGAAGGAATTTTATTGAATTCTGTCAAATTTTCAATATATTTCTAAAATCAGACATATACAAAAAACTATCACACTCAAGATTAATAATGACAAACGTCTATTATAAATATTTTTAACAAGCTAAATATAAAAAATAAGCAAAATTTGAAAGAATAAGGCACTTTTATACACCTTTCATATAGCCACTATAAAAAGTATATTGAAGAAAAATTTCTTAACAAAAAATATATGTGATGAATGAATATTGATAAAAAGACCCTCGAAATAAATCATGAACTTGTCAGTGATATATACTTATTGTAAAAGATTTTTCTTATTATTATAATATTTATTATTTATTTAATTGATCACAAATGTCTAAATAGCAGTCGAGTACAGGATAGCAGTCCAAAGAGTTCAAAGGTAACTAAATCGTTATTCAGCTGTGGACCGATGGCAGAACATTTCCAGTGACTAAGACGAAGTAGAATCCGAACATTAATAACAAACATAGCAAACCCAAAGCGAGTCCAGAGCCCAAACCAAGGATAAAAATTAGAAAAAATAAGAAAAGTCAGAACAGCCCAAAGAATAGGGAAAAAAGAAGTAAACAAACATCGTTCCTTTTGACGCAAAGAAAAAGTTCCGAGGCGAGTTTGCGAACATCAAAACAGTGAAAGGCGGATTCAAAGCTGAGAAACTTGAAAAGAAAACTTTTCACTTGGACACTGTAAAGAATCCCTTTGCATTTGCTGCTGACGACGACTCAGAAGACGAACAACAGGACGAAAATACTGAGAACACTGAAAATAATCAGCAAAAGCAGGAGACAACAGTCGAGTAAACTGACCTGAAGAAACCTGTCAAGAAAAGCAAAAAGCAACAAGAAAAGTAGTAACTCGAAGCACTCCTCAAGGAAATCGCAGCTTAAAATGGATAAAACACTGCCGAAGGTGGCTAAAAGAAGAAAAAGAAGAAAAACAAACCCAAAAAAGCTGATAACGAATAAGGAAAAGAGTAAAAGCCAGCGACTGAGACAGTTCAGTAGCAAAAGCCAGCCGAAGAGTTTGAAATCAAAAAGTAAGCATTTTGTTATTGAAGGGAAGACGTTGAAGAAGTCCT
>Ga0194115_10008315_pt1 | contig 10070 bp, 11 predicted proteins | sample TA2MahsurfametaG_3_FD_148656 | JGI IMG/M metagenome (GOLD analysis project Ga0194115, IMG submission 148656) | Freshwater microbial communities from Lake Tanganyika, Tanzania - TA2015002 Mahale S4 surface | ecosystem: Environmental > Aquatic > Freshwater > Lake | place: Tanzania: Lake... | reverse complement strand
AGTGCTGATTGACCAGCACAGTCGTTAATGAAAATGCTTTCAACCTCAATAGATGCATATGCATTTGCAGCAACTGTTAATACACCACTGGATTCTGATACATCATCTGCAAACACAATTCTAGAAACAGAATCATCCCAAAATACAGCAGCTTTCTTCGCAGAGGATGTATAATAGTTAAAAACAATACCTAAATCGATATTGAGATCTGAAGATGGAGCATTACCGTCAACAAGACCAAGTTCAATTAAAGAATCTTCGACCGTTAATGAAGTTGTATTGATCTGAGTTGTTGATCCATTGACAAAAAGATTTCCACCAACGGTAACATTTCCACTTGTTGTCACTGTTGCTGCAGATAATGTACCAGTAAAAGTTGGTGACGCTGAGAAGACAACAGATCCTGAACCAGTCTCATCAGTTAAAGCAGCTGCAAGTTGAGCAGAGGTTGCGACTAAAGTATTGCTACTAAGATTAATCGTTTTATTAGTTAAAGTAAGCGAGTTAGTCTCAGTGGCAACAGTTACACCTTCAATGGTTACGGTGCCAGCGGCACTTCTAGCAATTGTTGTATCACTTGCGTGTCCAAGTTCAAGAGTTCCACTAAGTGATGTGGTTCCTGTAACTCCTAAAGTTCCAGACACAGTGGCATTGTCATCTATTGCAACAGTGCCACCAGCGGAATCAAGTGTTAAGTTGCCCGATGAAGTGTCAATTTCACTTGCTGCGGTAATTCCAATTTGAATTGCATCAATAACAGCACCAGTCGCAAATGTGCCAATACCAGAGAAATTTGTGTTTCTCCATCTTTGTGAACCAGTACCAACATCAAAAGTTGCGTCAGTATTTGGTAAAATACTTGAATTAATATCAGCGCCAAATACAACATTATCACTCGCTGAATCACCAAGAGTAATTGTGCCACCTTCAAATGTGACTGCACCCACAAATGTTGAAATACCAGATACTTTAAAATTATTTGCAATTTCTACATCATCAGGTAAACCAATTTGAATTTGATTATTAGTAACTATTGTATTAACTTCTTTTGCTGTGCCAGCAAATGTAAGAGTTTCGCCGGTATTAAAAGTGTCATTTGTTCCACTATCAGCAGCAAGTGTAAAACTTGATGCTGCTGGTGATGAGAATGAAAGAGTGCCACTTCCATTGGTAGTCAGAATTTGTCCATTACTTCCATCAGCACTTGGAAGTGTAAAGGTTGTAATACCTGAAAGACTATCAGGTGCCTTCAGAGTAATGTATTGAGTACCATTGTTTGTACCCTCTACAAAGTTTACACCACTACCCGTGGTTGTAGTATTCTTAGTCCAATAGCGGTGTGAACCAAAGAATTTATTATTTGCGGTGGTACTATCAATACCAACATAAAGGTCGTGAGAGTCAGTTGTAAATCCAGGTTCACCGGCCTTTAAACCAGGGAGATTGCTAAGAACACCTCTCTTAAACTGAATTACGGGTGCAGGCATCTTTTTTACACTTTTTTTTATTATTTATTTGATTTAGAAACTACCGCCATCAACGCCAGTAAATGATGCAATGTTATCCGCATCTATTTCGTTTTCAACAGTTTGAACAAACGTCTGTGGAATGTCCGTCGAAATTCCCAGTGTTGAGTCAATCGTTATTACATCAAACTTTCCAGTTGTCGCATTAAATCGCATTATATTTTTATTTTTAGTGTCATCTAAAGCAGCAAGATCTGTGTCTGTTAAATCTCTTAATCGAGTTGGCATTAAAATTCTCCTCCATCTACACTTGAAATAGTATTTGAGAGATCTAATTCTTGTTCTAACTGAGTTATAAATTCATTTGAAATATCTTGATCTTCAGCAGAAACTCCTAACAATTCATCTGCGGTTATCAAAACAAATTTATTTGTTGTTGAATCATAAGACACAATTTGTCCATCTTTTAGTGGACCAAGTTCACCAAAACTAGTATCCCCCATTTCCCTAATGCTGGATGGTTCATGAACAGCTTGAACTTTTCTTTTTTGGGTAGCTTTTTTTCTAATGATAGACATTGTTTTATGTGGTAATACCTGCTGTTACAAGTGCCATTCCCTCCACTAGTCTAGAAACCGCACCACTCGGAGAGGTAAGTCTTACATCATAAAAATGGCGACCTGGAGTTAATCTAACTGTGGTTCCTGATGTCATTGCGATAGCAACTTCCCCAATCGCGGAGGTGATGGTGACACTAAATGAAGTGGATGTTGTCGCTCCAGGATGTTTTTTTAGTTTTGCTGCTCCACTATAACCAGACAAATTAGTGGAAGACCCATCAGATTCTGTTGAAACAAATGTTTCAGAGAAATCTGCACCTTGAGGAATTGATATGTTAAAGACTGGGTTAGATGCCATCGCTCTTTTTTAAGTATTTATAAATCGAACTTAATTATGATGCTCTATCCCATGCACAATGAGCACGTTGTCCATCTTGAAGAACATAATGAAAAAAGATTTGATGATAGTAAACTTGCTCTTTATTTTTATAGAATAAACCTCTCTTATTGTCTGGCATTACATCTCTCCAATGAGGACGTTCACAACCTTTATAAACCATTGCATCTCCAGAATTTAAAATTACTGAATGATTCTCACCAAAATATAAAATATTTGTTTTCTTTTCATCAGCATATACATCTGGAGTCTTAATCCAAATAGGCCATGCTTCTTTGAGATTGGTACTAATATGAACAGTCACAGAAATCTCACAGGCATCACGGTCTGCATGACGGGTGAGTTCCAGTCCTGGAAAATAATAACGATCATAATAATAAGTATTATACAGTTTTCGTCCCAGAGTTTTTTCCAATTTCAATCTAATACCAGAATGAATTTGACGATACTGTGGATGCCAATATCGAGCAAGTGATCCTTCTACTTGTCGCTCAACTTCATGATATGTAAATTGATCTAATTTTTTCCCCCAGTAATTAATTTGACCACGATCTGGCGGAACTGGGTGATAAAGTTCATCTGGATTCCAAAGATTTCGAATGACTAAGTATCCATTTTTCTCAAAACTTTCATTTCGAGTCCAAGTAGTTCCCGTATTTCTTTTTTCCTGAATTTTTACTTCTTCTTCATTCATTTTATAATCCTCACTTCCAACGTGGTCCAACTGTCCATCCAACTAAACTTTTACGAACGCCTCTTGTGACTTTTAATACTCTGTGTTGTGTGCGGGAATCAAATAAAATTATTGTCCCCCTTTTTCTTGGAGCAATATAAGAGTTACCAGATTCGTCAAGTAATTGTAGATTGCCACCTTCATAATCATCACAATCCGACAATTGTAAAACAAATGAAAGTTTTCTCACCATTTCAATTTTTTCATTGAGATAATCTTGAGCAAGACCATCTTGTCGATTGCCGACTGTCACTGGTTTATATTGATTTGCCAACCCAGCATCATTATGCCAACCATAAAATTGACCAATAGAATAGCGAGTAAACTGCATTGATTCTCCATCAATACAGTGTAGATCATAAAGGAAGTTCTCGCGGTTTGCTCGTTGAATATAATGCCATATAAATCCACCAACCCAATGTGTGGTGGGAATCCAAGCGTTTTGTGAGTTTCGTTTGTCTTTGTTCAGAGCATCTCCGTAAAGTTTAGAGTCTGCCATCTGCTCTTCAAACTTTTCAGTCAAGTCTCTGTCAATAATATCTACCACATCTTCTGGTAAATCAGTAAAATACCAAACACTTTGAAATGCCATAAAATGTGTAAAATTACAATTTAAATTTATTATATACCAAAACTGCGCTCAAAGCAACTTATCTAAGTCTTGAACGGATGATTGGGTAATTGTCTCCTTCCAATTCTAATTTTTTCACAAAGAAAACTTGTGTAAGGCGTGGTTCTTTTTCGGTATAAAAAGAAGGAACGCCATGAAAAACACCACCCTCAAATAAAATCAATCTATTAAATTCTCCTCTAACTTTTATTGATTCCTCAAACTTATTGTTATTGTCTAATAGTCCTTTAGAATATTCTTCCTCATCAATTTTTTGTCCAGAGTAAAGTATAAACTTTTCTTTCTGTTCTAAGTCCAAGTAATCTATATCTTTTTTAGGTGTGTAGATATTAGTTCCACAATTATCATGACTTAAATAGACAACTCCAGAAAACACTCCTGGGTCTGAGTGAACCCACCCCCGATTAAATACACTGTTCCTATCTTCAGAAAATCGATTTATTTTTTGAAATTGAGTTTCAACATACCAAGTAACTTTAGATTTTTCAAAATTATAAAATAAAGAAAATAACTTATCACAAAATGTTTTGAATAGATTGTGATTTAAGTTGCAAAGATATTCGCTTCTTTCTCCAGGCCATCTTCCATCTTCACTTGGAGTAAATTTTTGTGATAGAGCAAATTCTTTAATTAAATCTGGGTTTTCATAAAAATTATCTATAACAGTGACTGGAAATTTTTTCATAATATAAACAAATTATTTTAACTAAAAGTATTTGATGGCCATGTATAAGTGAGATCTAATTTTTGCAAATCTTCTAAGGTTTTTGCTGAATCATATAACTGTATTAGTCTTGACTCTTCTTTAAAACAGCTTTGAATATATTGTGTTACAAAATTGTATAATGTTGTAAATTCTTCTGCCGTTAAAGAAACAAATCCCTCAATAAACTTCCACTCTATTTTTTCTGTTTCTGAATCTATTCCTACTTTTTGAAAATTTAATGAACTTTTTGTTCTCTCAGTCAATTCCAAAGTTTTGCCATTAAAATATACAACGTCATGTTCTTTTTTCCACCTTTCATTTGATACTAATTTTTTAAGACCAGATTTGCTAATTTCAAACCATTCTGATAATGATTTATATTCACTCAACACTTTATCATTTATACTAACCCACCCAAGACCTATTTGTCCAGCCCAATCCAAATTATAAAGTTTTTCTGGATTAATTAAGTTGAGACCATGAATATTATTCCAATCTTCTGGAAGTTTTTTTATATGATCAATAATCATTTTTTGATTATGATCAACTAAAACATAAAGATCATTCATCTACTTTCTCCTTTGGGGTTTTTTTGGTGGTTTTTTTTTCTTTTGCAGATGAGAGTTTTTTTGGAGTTTCTGACTCTTTTAATTGAATATTTTTTTCAAGATGATCTCCATTAAGTTGCCAAGCAGCGGCACCTTTCCAAGCAATTTTATCCCACCCAATTCTTTGTTCAATAACTTCTTCCCATCCTCTCCATGATGCAAAGTTTTGTTTAGGTCTCATTGCAATTTCAACACCAACACCAGCAGCAAGTTGTTCGATTAATTCAATTGCTTCTGTCGGTTGCATCTGAGCATATACTGAAGATACATCAGATCTCATATTTATTTCAACAATGCCACCAAATGCTGTACCAACCGTAATAGATCTAGCACGATTTTGATTTTGTTTTATTGAAAGATATTCGTTTTCTTCATAAAGATCATGAATTTTTTTTCTGTATTCAGTATATTCTTCAGATTCAACTGAATGATTTTTTTTGTTTTTAGCCATTACAGGTTCAATTTCAAAAACATGAATTTCTGTAATATTTAGAGGTCTAATTACTGTGCTGTCCATGAGATGGTAACAAATCCTCCAGGAGCAACTGAAATTGGATATGTAGTCAATGGAGTTACAGAAACTGGATATGTGCTTCCTGGAATAGCAGATCCACCAGATCCACCAGAAGTAGAGTTGCCAGGGTTACCATTTGCTCCAGGGTTACCAAGTCCTCCTGGATTTCCTGGATTTCCTGGAGACCCTGGGTTACCTGGATTTCCTGCTACTGTATTTCCAGCATTACCTACACGACCACCTCCTCCACCTCCACCGCCGCCAGCACCACCGCCGCCGCCGCCTGGACCTCCACCAAGACCAGAAGTTCCACCATCACCACCATTTCCACCTGGTCCTCCATTTCCTCCGGAATTTCCTCCTGTTCCCGCACTACCACCAGGTCCTCCACTTCCCCCAGGAGCTCCTCCCCCTGAAGACATAGGTGGACCACCTGCTCCAGGGTTTCCATGTGTTCCAGGATTTCCTGGATTTGCTGGAGAAGCCCCGCTACCGCCAAGATTTCCTGTAACACTACCTTGACCTGGACTTCCTCCTGGAGAAAAAGCTCCTCCGCCGGGCCCGCCACCGCCGCCATATCCAGCACCCCCATACATTCCACCATTACCACCATCTCCACCATTACCTGCTGTTCCAGCAGCACCACCCGTTCCTACAGACCCTGTATTGCCCGGATTTCCTGCATTACCAGCATTACCACCAGCTCCATTATTTCCTGGGTTACCTGGATTTCCTATACCAGCATTGCCTCCTGCTCCACCAGGAAAAACAATTCCTAGAGCACTTGATGGTTGACCTGCCGAGCCAGCAGATCCATTTGTACCTGCATTACCACTTTGAGCACCAGTTCCAGAATTTCCAGAAGCTCCAGTAGCTCCATTAAAATTTGCTGGTTGAGTTAGATTTCCTGGGTTTCCTGTAAATGTGTTTCCAGCTTGTCCAAAGTTACCACCCTCACCACTTGTCCCATTATTTCCCGGATTTCCTGAGTTTCCATTTGAACCAGCATTACCAGCTCCACCGCCAGCAACAGCTCCAGTAGGAGCACCAGCTCCTCCATTTCCACCACCTGCAAATCCTAGTGCTGGATTACCACCACTATTTCCTACTCTACCACCACTACCCGGTTGTTTGCCATTACCACCGCCGCCCCCGCCGCCTCCACCACTGCCACCGCCAGCAGCGCCTCCTCCCGCACGTCCTGGATTTCCAGTATTGCCACCACCAGGATTACCTGCGTTACCAAATCCAGCGGCGCCGCCCGCACCTCCTGTTCCTTGACCACCAACGTTTCCGGCAAAACCTCCATTTCCTGCTGTTCCTGGATTTCCGGAATTCCCCGCGCCACCTGCTCCAGCAACAGTAACAGAAAGTAATCTAGCTGGTGAAGTCCAGTTTCCAGGTGCATTAAATGTCACACTGTCCGCCGCCTGCATTCCTGATTTAAAAATAAAGTTTCTTAATGGCATAAGATTTTATTCGTAATGAAACCAACCAGTGATTACATATTTTGACCTATCGCCGTGAACCAAATTTCCACGATGAGCGTGTGTAAAAGCAGCAGGCCAAATAATAACAGTATTTTCTTTTGGGGGAATTCTCAATCTCTGATATAAAAATTCAGTTTCTCCCGCAGAATTATCATCTAACGTATTTAGATAAACCATATAAACTAATCCACGATTAGCCATATCTCCATTATTTTGTTCACAGTGCCAGACATGATATCCATTGCCCGGAGAAGTTTTTTGCATTTTTACAGAGGTACATTTCAAATCACAATCTTTTAAAATATCATATTCGTTAACGTAATCATCAAAACATTTTTGTAATCCATCCCAAAAAATATTCATTGAATTGGTTTGATTAAACTCAGATAGATAATGATTTTTTAAGTTTAAAAAATAAAACTCATCGCTTTTGGATGTCTTCTTGGCGCCCTCAGTGCTTTGTCTATTTCCACAATGTCCTTTCTCACGAATTCTTTCAAACTCCGAAATCATATGAGAACAATACCCATCAGGAAATATTCCATCATACATTCCAATAAAATTATTATAACGAACTTCCATGATTAAAAATTAACTAAAGTTATATAGGGCTAAATTACCATACCATTTTGTTCCATTATCAGTGGAGGTAAACACCCAAATATCCGTTTTTGAATCTGTCGTAGTTCTGGTTGGAGTAGTGTTATTTGGATAATAGACTGTTGCTGGCCAAGTGATCGAATAAGGTCCTCCAGAACCATTAGTAAGTTGTAATGCAAAACCAATAGCGCCAGTTGTAATTCCAGTGGTAAATGTAAATGTAGTGGACTGATTCAATGTTGCTGTTACATAAGTTCCATTTGCTAAGTTAACGTCACAAGAAGAACCAGTGTTTCCAATAACATTAACTTTTTCGGAATAATTAAATAAAACTGGTTTATATAATTCAAATGAACTCGCTGTGGTTGTTATGATTCCGCTAGAAATTTGAATGTTACCAAGTGTTGAAACACCAGAGACATTTATTCCAGAAGAATTAATAGTGACAGCACTACCAACAACTGCAGTGGGAACTGTCAATGTATTTGTTGACGCATCAAATGTTAAGTCTCCATCTGTAGATGATGAAGTCATTGTGCCAGAAGTTAAACTCGTCAATACAACTCTTTGAGTTCCTGACGAAGCACTTAATGTAGATCCAGTGTTTGTTAGATTTGTACCATCACCATAAAAAGCCGTAGCACTTATAATTCCACTGGAACTATACATTGTGATGGAAGATCCAACAGAAGAAATTCCAGAGACAGTCAAGTTCTCAAGAGAAGCAGTTCCCTTAGCAGTAATGGGGTGTGTTGGATTAGTCGTACCGAAACCCACATTAGAAAATGTATGAATTCCAACAGAATTTGTAACCCATTGAGTGCTAATTCCAGCACCAGATGCAGTAACACCAGTTAATTGAGAACCATCACCGAAATAAACTACATTACCAGTCAGAGCACTAATGATACCAGAAAAAATATTAACATTTCCAATTGTAGCGATACCAGAAACATTAAGTTGTTGTGCTGTGAGATTTGTTGTGGTGGTTACACCTAAAGTAGAAACACCAGAAACTGAAAGTTGAGTTCCAAAGATTGTTGACTGGTTAGTAACAATACCAACAAAGGTAGAGACTCCAGTGACATTTAATGAACTTAAGGTGGCACCAGTGCCTGTTACATTAAACCCATCTTGGATGAAGACATAATCATTAAATGTAGAAAATCCTACAAATGTAGAGACACCAGTAACATTCAGTGTGCTTAATGTAGCACCAGTGCCTGTTACATTGAGTCCATCTTGAATGAAAACGTAATCTTGGAATGTGGTGAATCCTACAAATGTAGAAATACCAGGAGAACTACCAACAAAAAGTGCTTCAGTAACTGTTAGATTTGATAGCGTGGCATCATCAAAAGTAATATCATCAACTGTCAAATCACCTTCAATAACCAGGTTACCAGTGATTCTACCATCACCACGAACACGAAGTGCAGTCTGCCCTGTAGAAACTGGTGAATGAACATCTAATAGAAATGTTGGTGTTGCTGTTCCAACACCAACAGATTGCCCTGTTCCAGTTGGTCCTGCGATAACACTAAAGATTGTACCACCAGTTCCAACTCTTAATTCATTAATGACCGTGGTGATACCAGTGACAAAAACGTCAGTAGCACCAATTCCAGTTCCCTCAAAAACATGAAGCGTATACTGAGGAACAGATGTGCCAATACCAACTCTGTTTGTGTCACCGTTCGCAACAATAAGATTAGTATCAACTTCTAATCCGTTCTTGACTACAAAGTTCTTATTGACAGCCATTCGGGTTCACTCTCCCCCGTTGATTTTTAACTATTTATCAACTTACTAAACGAATGACAACTCTTGCTTCACCTGTGCTCCCTCCAAGTTGAGTATTAACCACCGTGACAGAACCATCAGTGTATCCTGAACCACCACCGCCACCTGCTCCATTTTGGCCGCCCGCACCACCAGTAGCTCCATTTCCTCCTGCTCCACCATTACTGGATCCTCTTCCTGCAGTTTGAATAATATCATATCCTGCTTTGTATCCTCTTGCGATAGACGCAGTATTTGTAACTTCTACTCCATCACTTAATCTAAATTTACCAGTTCCCACATCGGTGCAGGCAGAGATTCCTTGGTCTCTCCAGTAAACTCCTTTCGTGCATTTAAGTGCTCTTCCACCATTTGGAGCAGTTGCTTTTGCATCTGGTGTTGTTGGAACGAGTGATGTTAGTGATCCAAAAACTCCATCTCCACCAAGATTTCCTGCAGTGATTAAAGCACCACCTACGCCAGCGTCTCTACCAAATCCAGCGTTTCCTGCGATACCAATGCCTCCACCAAATCCACCTCTACCAGAGGTTCCTGCATTTCCACCTTTTCCAACACAAGCAAT